>ERZ808046.568-NODE-568-length-28512-cov-4.560120_pt1 | contig 28512 bp, 30 predicted proteins | sample MGYA00380196_ERZ808046 | MGnify/ENA primary metagenome ERZ808046 (study PRJEB31490, sample SAMN06133421) | mouse gut metagenome | isolation source: Z6_2 | host: mice | place: China: Chengdu | collected 2015-05 ...
TGAAATATTTTTCATATCAAATATATCTTCTCTAATATCTTTTATTTTTTCATTTCTTTTTGTTTTTTTCATTACAAGTATTTCTTGTTGTAACAAATATTGTTCTATTTGTTCATTCAGCAATGTTTTGTTTAATTTTTCATCTGCAAAAACAATATATTTTGCTGCCTCAATGGCAGCCATAGCACTTTCTGTTTTTTCTGTTATCAATACACTTTTTTCTATTTTTACACCACAAGGCAATGTTTTATTTAATTCTTGCATAACAATATAGGGTTCTATTTTTTCTGCCATTTCAATATCGCCATATTCTCCCTCACTTGTTGTACCTAATGTCAAAGGATTCGCAAATGATAATAATTGATGGGGATTAAATCCCTGAGAATATGCCACAGGTAATTTTGCTCTTTTAATTGCCCTTTGAAACAACCTCATAATATCTAAATGCCCTATGAATTTTACTTCCTCCCCCTTTGTAAATTTGACTCTATATATATAATGTTCTTTGGGTTTTGTAAAACCTTTTTGAGTATAATCAATTTGTTGTTTATTCATAGCAGACGCCTCCTCCAAAACATTTTGCACCACAATGTGAACATTGCTGTCTACAATTTGGTGTAACTTGTTCTTTTAATGCCTTTTCTCTTTCATTTATCAAAAATTGTTTTGAAACGCCTACAGAAATATGGTCCCATGGCAATATTTCATCATAGCTTCTTTCCCTATTGGCATAAAAAGCAGGGTCAATACCTGTTTCCTCAAATGCCTGCATCCATTTATCATATTGAAATAAATCTGACCAACCGTCAAATTTACAACCTAACTGCCATGCTCTATATATCACTTTTGCAATTTTTCTATCGCCTCTTGCAATCACACCTTCTAACGAGCTTAATTTTGCCTCATGATAATGATATTTTATTTGTTTTTTTGTAATTTCTTTTTTGACTATTTTTGCTTTTTGTAAAAACTCCTCAGCCGTATTTTGTGCGTCCCATTGAAAAGGTGTAAAAGGTTTGGGAACAAAACAAGAACTACTTGCTGTTACTTGAACAGGTCTAGGACGTTGTTGTTTGGGCAATTCATAATATTTTTCTGTTATTTTTTCGCAAAGTGATGCAATTCCTTTTAAATCCTGTTCTGTTTCTGTAGGTAAACCAATCATAAAATACAATTTTACCCTTGTCCACCCTCCTGAAAAAGCTAATTCACAGCCTTTTAATATTTCTTCCTCTGTTAAATTTTTATTTATGACATTTCTTAATCTTTGTGTACCTGCTTCTGGCGCAAATGTTAAAGAACTTTTTCTTACTTCCTGTATTTTTTCCATCAAATCCAGTGAAAAAGCATCAATTCTTAATGAAGGCAATGAAATACTCACTTTTTCTTTAGAAAATTGTTCCAAAAGCCCATTCGCTAAATCTGCAAAACAAGTAAAATCACTTGTACTTAATGAAATTAAAGAAATTTCTTCATGCCCAGAAGCATTTATCAATTCTTTTGCTTGTTTTAATAATGTTTGTGTTTTCTTTTCTCTTACAGGACGATATACAAAACCAGCCTGACAAAAACGACAACCCCTTATACAGCCTCTAAACAACTCTAATGTTACTCTATCATGTACTACATCTATAAGAGGCACTAATTGCTTTTCTGGATAATATACATTGTCCATATCTGTTACAACTGCTTTTTTTAATATTCTTTTTGCATTACTATGGTTTGGTAAAAAAGAGGCAATTTCTCCATTTTGTTTATATGTCACATCATAATATTGAGGAACATAAATACTATCAAATTGCAACATCTTTTCTAAAAATTGTTTTTTTGTTCCGCCTTGTTTTTTATTTTGTTTATATAAATCTAATATTTCATCATATAATACTTCGCCTTCTCCCAAATAAAAAAAATCTACAAATTCAGCCAAAGGCTCTGGATTATATGCACAGCTTCCCCCACAAATAATGATAGGCTGTTCTTCTGTTCTATCCTTTGCAAAAAGCGGTATACCAGCCAAATCCAACATATTTAACACATTTGTATAACTCATTTCATATTGCAATGTAAATCCTAAAAAATCGAATTTTTTTACTTCTTGTTGTGTTTCAATAGAAAAAAGAGAAATATGATTTTCTCTCATTTTTTGCTCCAAATCTATCCAAGGAGCAAATACTCTTTCACAATAAGTATCTTCTCTCCTATTTAAAAAATAATATAATATTTGTAAACCTAAATGGGACATACCAACTTCATAAACATCAGGAAAACAAAATCCAAATCGAATATCTACTTCTTCGGGATTTTTAATCACCATATTGATTTCGTTTCCTGTATATCTTGCAGGTTTTTCTACCTGCAATAATATTTCATCTGGTATACAATTTTTCATTATATTTCCTCCTAAAAAATAATATGATACTGTTAATCATGTTAAATTTCTGTTTACAATTAAAATCAACCATTTATTATGCTCTTTTATATCATATTTTGACTTTATATACTCATATAACAGTATCAACAGCACTTTTATCATAACCCATTTTTTATAAAAATGCACGAAAAATATTTTAAATGCAATAATAAAAAACCTTTCAAGTAGCATATTGCTATTTGAAAGGTTATCATTTCATATATTTTTTATTGTTCTTCTTTTTCAGTAGAAAGAGCATATACAAAATTTGCACACTGCAATATTTCATTACTTATTTTTTCTCCTGTTAATATCACATCCATATAAGAAGCTCTTTTACACAATGCACATTGCAATTCTTCTGCCGAAATATATCCTCCTTCTACAGCATCTAATATGCTGTTTAATATTAGTACGTCACATTCTCCTGTTTCCAGTATTTTTTTTGTAAATGTAAAACTAACTCCAATTTCGTTAGAAATTTCTTTTTTTACACATTCATCTGTTTCGTCCACAAAATCTCTTGTTTTCTCAAAACAAAATACTCTAAAATCTGGCTCCAGTTTTTTTAGTGGCTCTATCTCTGTTTTATTATCATAATCCATAAACCGTACCATTACCACAGAATGACTTTGGCTTAATTCATGAATACCTCGTCCAATGGCAAGTGATGTTTTGCCCTTTCCATTTCCATAATAAACAAATACATTGCCTTTTCTCAATATTATTCAGCTCCCATATACATAAAATGCAAAAGCAGAATGAACTGCCTTTTATTATTTTCCTTCTACATGGAAACTACCTGTTTCTGTACCATTTACAACATAATAGCAAGTACCTTCTTCTGGTTTATAATATAAATCCAGTTCCCTCATATCTTTAATTTTTTTACCTTCTTCTTTCCAAACTAATTTAGCTTCATCTTCCAAATCTTTTACTGCAACCTTTTTTCCACAAAATTCTATATTAATATTTGCTTTCATTTTAAAACCCCCTATTATTTAATATCATAATCTTTTTGTTATGATACTAGAATTTTTTTAAAATGTCAATGTTTGAAGTTTAAAATGAATGATTTCCCATAGAAAAAGCTTGTTTTTCTTCTTCTCTTTTATTTGCTCCTACTTCAATTTTAGAAATTGATACTTCATAGGCAATTCTTTCTTCTAGTACATCACCATTCTTTTTTTGATACTTTCTGCTTTGCATACGTCCCCATATTTTAATGTTTTCTCCAACAGCCAAATTTGATAAATATCTTGCATTTCTTCCCCATGCAATACATGGAATATAATCAGATTTATTATAAGCTCTATTGACTGCTACCAAAATATCAGAGATTTCTCTACCAAAAGGTGTTTTTCTATAAACAGGTGGTTTACAAATAAAACCATTCAAAAATATTTGATTGGGGTTTTGTTCTGTTTCTTCCTCCAATAAACTAATTTCTCTTGCAAATATAGTTAATATCAATTTATTTTTTTTACTACCATAATTATTATAACTTCTTAACTGTCCTATCACTTCCACTCTTGTGCCTAATGTCAATTTTTCTTTTTCAATTAATCGTTCTGAAATGGTGATAGGTAATATATCCTCGTTGTCACTTAATCTTTCTGAAGAAATTTTAAATAAATAAAAGCCTTCTCCATATACTTCATGGCTAAAAACGCATTCTTCCGTTATTTTGCCTGCAATATAAATGCTATTATTTTCCAACAATCCTTCTGTCTGCATAACCAAATCTCCCCTCATTGTTTATTTGACCGTTTTTTATTTTTATAAAAAATATTCGCTTTTTTTAAATTTTTTAAATACTAGAAACGGTTCTATATTTTGCTTTTGTATAGTATCATATTCTATTTCTATTCTCTTTAGAATCAGTTTTATGCCATATATTCTTTTTTTTAACATATTTTTATTTCACTTTGTATTTTAAAAGCATATGCTTACTGCTGTAATTTGCTGAGTATGCTTCTCTATTCAACATACATTAAATATCACCAAACTCTACGTCGGCAGCAATCAGTGCTGTAATTGCTGCTAATGCGCTAGAAACACTTTTTTGTCCCTGTTCTAATAAAAGTGAAAATTCTTGTGGCTCAAAAATGTTCCCTGAAACAGTAGGAATCTCCCTTTGTATACAACACTGAATTTTACCCTTTTCATATGCCATAGGTTCTAAATAACTAGAAAGTGTCACACTTGCTCTATGGTTTAATCCGCAAGTAATCAATTTATTTCCTGTTTTGAGTTTTAATGGAAAAACTCTTCTATCATCTGTATTGACCACTAATATAGTATGTTTCGCCAGATAAGCAATATCTTCTTTTGTATTTTCATTATTTTTGGTATTGCCTAAATACAGAAAAATAGAAAATGATAAATTTCTGCTTTTGCAATATTTTATTGTTTTTGCATAAATTGGTATTAAAAAAAGCGAATTTTCAGTATTTTGAGCATTTTGGTATGCTTGTTCAAATTCCTTTTCTTTTTTTGTTCCGCAAAAACAAACATAGTTGTCTGCATATTGTTTCACAAAATAAATAATTTGTTCTATCGTTTGTTCTTTTAAATTCTCCCCCAATATACCAATGCACAACATAAATACAGCCTCCCTTACATTTTTATGTGAAGCTATCATTATCATTTGTCCATTGCTATAAAAATATGCAGTATGAAAAATCTCTCTATACCACAAAAAAGCCTTACACTAGTACAGCAGTGTAAGACATTCTTTTGTGAAACCCATCCATAATGAGATTTTTGATACTGCTTTACTATAATGGCAGAATATTCAAAATTTTCATTTGTTTTTTACTCTAACTCTACATCAATTTGTTGGCTGTTACGAAAGACAAAAGCAATTTTCACGCAGTCAATGGCAACAACCATTGTATATTCCTTTTTTCGATACACCATAGGCAAACCATTCTTTTTCACAATTACGGCATCTACTCTTTTATTTTTTTTTATCCAATAAGAAAGAAAATAAAAATCCTCTGTATGACATATTGTCCATTCATAATCAAGGGTTTTTATAAAATATTCTCCTTCACATTGAAAAAACTGCAATACTTCATTTTGTGTTTGTATCCATTCTTGTACCACATCTCTGTCTTTTGTCATTTGAATCCTCCAAAATCTACTAAAAACTGGCTAATTATATGGTACAATCTTGTTTTGCTTTTGTCAATACCTAAAAAAATACAACATTTTTTTCATTTTTTTTTGTGCAACAAGTTATAAAATGATTGTAAAAATCACTATTATAAAAACATATTTTTTATTTTATATTTCTTCTATTTCTTTATAATTTGATTTTATCATAAAATATAATTTTTTTGTAGTATTTTTTTTAAAATAAATTGATTTCTTTTACTATTTTTCTCTTTTTTTCTAAAATATGATTTTTATTTCAAAACTTTAACTTTTTTAAAATAAAATGAGATGTAATTTTATTACAAAAATAGTAAAATATTGTTTTTTTATAAAAATAGTTTTATTGTTTTTCCAGTACAGTTTTTAAATATTTTGCAGTGTAAGAATGTTCTATATTGCAAATTTCTTCTGGTGTACCTTGTGCAATGACTTCTCCACCTTGATTTCCTCCCTCTGGTCCTAAATCAATAATATAATCTGCTGTTTTTATAACATCTAAATTATGCTCTATTACAACAACTGTATTTCCTCCTTGTGTCAGCCTTTGTATAATATAAACAAGTTTATGAACATCTGCTGTATGCAATCCTGTTGTGGGTTCATCTAATATATACATTGTTTTTCCTGTACTTTTTCTACTCAATTCTGTCGCTAATTTTACTCTTTGTGCTTCTCCTCCAGAAAGCGTTGTGGAGGATTGTCCAAGTTGTATATAACTTAGTCCTACATCATATAATGTTTGCAATTTATTTTTAATTTTTGGTATATTTTCAAAAAATGTCAATGCTTCTTCCACAGTCATATCCAAAACATCAGAAATCGTTTTTCCTTTATAATGTACTTCTAATGTTTCTCTATTATATCTCTTTCCATGACATACATCACATGGCACATAAATATCAGGTAAAAAGTGCATTTCAATTTTTAGTATGCCATCTCCTGCACATGCTTCACATCTACCTCCTTTTACATTAAAACTAAATCTGCCTTTTTGATAGCCTCTCAATTTTGCCTCTGTTGTTTGTGCAAATAAATCTCTTATTATATCAAAAAGTCCTGTATATGTTGCTGGATTACTTCTTGGTGTTCTTCCTATAGGGGATTGGTCAATGTTTATCACTTTATCTAGTTTTTCAATCCCTATTATATTCTTATGTTCTCCTGCACGTACTTTTGCTCTATTTAATTCTCTTGCCAATCTTTTATACAATATCTCATTTACAAGAGAACTTTTTCCAGAACCGCTTACACCTGTTACGCAAGTAAATACGCCTAAAGGAATGTTTATATTTATATTTTTTAAATTATTTTGTTTTGCACCTAATATTTGTATTACAGCATCTTTTTCCGCCTTTTTTCTGACACTAGGTATTTCAATTTTTTTTCTTCCGCTAATATAATCTCCTGTAATAGAATTTTCACATTTTATTAAATCCTGTACACTGCCTGCAAATACAATTTCTCCTCCTGATTTTCCAGCACCTGGACCAACATCTACAATAAAATCAGATGCAAGCATCGTATCCTCATCATGTTCTACAACAATAAGAGAATTGCCAATATCACGAAGTTTTTTTAATGTTTTAAGTAATTTGTCATTATCCCTTTGATGTAGCCCAATACTTGGTTCATCTAATATATACACACAGCCTACAAGTCCTGAGCCAATTTGTGTTGCAAGTCGTATTCTTTGAGATTCTCCTCCTGAAAGTGTACCTGCTGCTCTTGATAATGTTAAATATTCCAATCCTACATCTACCAAAAAACCAATACGAGCATGAATTTCTTTTAATATCTGCTTTGCAATCATATTTTCTCTTTCTGTCAATGTCAAGTTCGCAAAAAACTGCTGTATATTTTTTACAGACATTGCAGTTACTTCAGAAATATTTTTTCCACCTACTGTAATAGCAAGTACTTCAGGGCGTAATCTTTCTCCTTTACATACAGGACAAGTAATATTTGTCATATACGCTTCATATTCGCTTTGCATAGTTTCTGATGTTTCTTGATACCTTCTTTGTAAATTATTTATAATACCGTCAAAATGATAGTCATATGTGCCTGTTCCTCTGGCATTACTGTACGTTACTCTTATTTTTTCGCCCTTTGTACCATAAAATAAAATATCCTTTACAGTGTCACTCAAATCCTTAAAAGGAGTATCCAATGAAAAATGATATTTTTCTGCTAATGCATCAAAAAGTATACGTGCCATACCTTCTTTATTGGATATAGATTGATAGCCTGGTGCTGTAATAGCACCCTGTAATATACTCAATTCTGCATTTGGTACAATCAAATCAATATCAAACTTCATTTGCATACCCAGCCCTGTACAAACTGGACAAGCACCAGCAGGATTATTAAATGAAAATAGTCTTGGCTCTATTTCAGATAAATTGATGCCACAATCTGGACAGCTAAAATTTTGACTGAATATCAATTCCTTTTCTCCTAAATTTACATCTACTATTATCAGTCCATCAGACAATGAAGAAACCGTTTCTAACGATTCTGTTAATCTTTTTTGCATATCTTCCTTTACGACAAGCCTGTCCACAACAATTTCAATATTATGCTTTTTATTTTTTTCTAATTTCATTTCTTCTGACAATTCATATAATATGCCATCTACACGCACTCTTACATAACCACTTTTTTTTGCGTCTTCTAACAGTTTGATATGTTCGCCTTTTCTTCCTCTTACCACAGGTGCTAATAACTGCAATTTTGAACGTTCTGGCAATGCCATAATTTGGTCTGCAATTTGGTCTATTGTTTGCTTTTTAATTTCTTTTCCACATTTTGGGCAATGCGGAATACCTATTCTTGCAAAAAGCAATCTCAAATAGTCATAAATCTCTGTTACCGTTCCTACCGTAGAACGAGGATTATGGCTTGTTGTTTTCTGGTCAATAGAAATTGCTGGTGAAAGTCCTTCTATATATTCCACATCTGGCTTTTCCATTTGTCCCAAAAATTGTCTTGCATAAGAAGATAACGACTCTACATAACGTCTTTGTCCTTCTGCATAAATGGTATCAAAAGCTAATGATGATTTCCCTGAACCACTTACTCCTGTAAATACTACAAATTTATCTCTTGGCAATGTCAAATCTATATTTTTTAAATTATGTTCTTTTGCCCCTCTAATCACAATCTCATTTTTAGACATATATAAAACACTTCCTTCCTATCAATCATTCATTGCTTTTTTTAATTCTTCTATTTTATCTCTTAATTCTGCTGCTCTTTCAAACTGTAATTCTGTTGCTGCTCTTTTCATTTCTTTTTGTAATTTTTGTATTTGTGTTTCTAATTCTTTTTGACTCATAGATTCTGGTGCTTTATCAAATCCAAATTTTTGTTTTTCATCTACTGCTTTGGTTGCTTGTATAATATCATATACCTTTTTTTCTATTGTTTTTGGTATAATACCATGTTCTTCATTATACTGTTGTTGTATTTCCCTTCTTCTTTGTGTTTCTGCTACTGCATTATGCATACTGTCTGTTATCACATCAGCATATAATATGACTCTACCTTGCGCATTTCTTGCTGCTCGTCCTATTGTTTGTATCAATGACGTTTCAGAACGTAAAAAACCTTCCTTATCTGCATCTAATATCGCCACAAGTGCTACTTCTGGTATATCAAGCCCTTCTCTCAATAAATTGATTCCTACCAACACATCAAATACATCCATTCTTAAATCCCTTATAATTTTCAATCTTTCCAATGTATCAATATCAGAGTGTAAATATCTGACTCTAATACCTACTTCTTTCATATAGTCTGTCAATCGTTCTGCCATTTTTTTTGTTAATGTTGTAATCAATACTTTTTGTTTATTTTCTATTGTTTTTTGTATTTCCATAATCAAATCATCAATTTGTCCTTCAATTTGCCTTATGTCAACATAGGGGTCTAATAATCCAGTTGGACGAATTAGCTGCTCTGCTGTTTGCTGAGAGTGTTGTTTTTCATATACAGAAGGTGTTGCAGAAACAAAAAGTATTTGATTGATTTTATTTTCAAATTCTGTAAACTGCAAAGGTCTATTATCCAATGCAGAAGGTAAACGAAAGCCATACTCTACTAATGTTGTTTTTCTGGACTTGTCCCCTTCATACATTCCTCTAATTTGTGGTATTGATACATGGGATTCATCTGCAATTATCAAAAAATCTTCTGGAAAAAAGTCCATTAATGTATAAGGTGTTGCCCCTTTTTCCCTTAAAGATAGATGTCTTGAATAATTTTCAATTCCCGAACAAAATCCCATTTCTCTCATCATTTCAATATCATAATGTGTTCTTTGTTCTAAGCGTTGTGCTTCTAATAGTTTACATTCAGCAGTTAGCTCTTTTAATCTTTGTTCCAGTTCCTGCTCTATTCTGGCAATGGCAATTTCCAATTTATCAGGCGGTGTTACATAATGAGATGCTGGAAATATCGCAACATGATTTCTTGTTCCTAATATTTTACCTGTCAATACATCAATTTCTGTAATTCTGTCTATCTCATCTCCAAAAAACTCTACACGAATTGCTTGCTCACTACTTGCTACAGGGAATATTTCTACAACATCTCCTCTTACACGAAACGTTCCTCTTTCAAAATTGATGTCATTTCTGTTGTACTGTATTTCAATCAGTTTTTTCAAAACATCATCTCTATCCTTCTGCATACCTGGACGAAGGGAAAGCATCATCTGTTTATAACTTTCTGGGTCACCCAAACCATAAATACAAGAAACACTTGCTACAATCAATACATCTTTTCTTTCCAACAACGCTGCTGTTGCAGAATGGCGCAGTTTATCAATTTCATCATTAATAGCAGAATCTTTTTCAATATAAGTATCTGTACTAGGAACATATGCTTCTGGTTGATAATAGTCATAGTAACTCACAAAATATTCCACCGCATTTTCTGGGAATATCTCTTTAAACTCGCTGTAAAGCTGTGCAGCAAGGGTTTTATTGTGTGCAATGACCAGTGTGGGCTTCTGTAATTTCTCTACAATATTAGCCATTGTAAAAGTCTTTCCAGAGCCTGTAACACCCTTTAAAGTCTGGAATTTCAAGCCTTTTTTAAATCCCTCGGCTATCTTTTCTATTGCCTGTGGCTGGTCGCCAGTAGGCTGAAATTTTGAATGTATTTTAAATGGTTTGTCCATGATACACCTCCGTTCGTACAAAGTGAAGTGATTACAGTCAGCCCATCATTCGTAAAGGCAGATATTCCGTTTTTGCCCAAAAAAGCCCTTTTACGAATTTTGGTCACTAAAATCAAAATTTTAAAACAGAATAACATTAAATAGCATTAGATATCATCACATATAATTATTCAAAAAACAAGCTACTAAGAAGTATATCACAGTTAAATACTAAAGTATAGGGGAACACAAAAATTATGCAAACATTTGTTCTATTTCTGTTCCAATGTCGATGACAGAAATGTTTTCATTACTATCTTGTACTGCATCAAATTCTTCATAAGGTAATAAAGTTAATTCTTGTATGAATTGGTCTAATGCTTCAGTGTTGTCCGTAATCAGCTGAGCATTATCCCCATATACATCAACCGTAATTAACTCCTTTGCGTGTCCCATCAAATTTGATACTGCCTTAGGACTAAAATTCATTTTCAACAAAAGCGTACAATATGAACTTCTTAAATCATGCCACCTGATATTAGGTAAATTATTTTCTTCCAGTATTTTCTTAAAATATTTATAATGGAAGTCTTTACTTCTGGAATGACCATATGTGGAACAACATATATAGCCTTCATCTAAAAATTCTTTTTTTCTTTTGCTTTTATTCTTTTCATATATTTTTCGCTGTTCTAAAATAGCTTGAAACACATAATCAGGAATTTTTAAAGTTCGATAGCTGGATGGTGTTTTTAATCCTAGTTCTTGTTTTGTCAAAGTTTTTTTTCTGATTTCTTCTATATTTACATCAAGGGGTTTTCCCAACTGTCTTTGAATAGTTAATGTTTGTTCAACAAAATCTATGTCTGAATACTTCAGACCTATTATTTCGCTTCTTCTAAGTCCCATCAACGCATTAAACAATACCTGTAAATAGATTGGTGTATTCTTACTGGCTTCTATTAAGGTATATAACTGTTCTAATGTAAGTGTCTTTTGCGAATTGATATTTCTTGTTCTATATGGTTTCGCTTTTATATGTTTAGGCAATGGAACATTTTCTGCTGGATTCGTAGATAGCATTTTTTTACTTACGGCATATTTTAATGATATATTCATTACAGTTTTTACATTTCTGACTGAAGATGGAGATTTCAAAGCCGAAACTTTGTATAGATCTTGAACATCACCTTTACTTATATTGATCAGTTTTTTTGTTCCTAGCATAGGCAAGATATAATTATAAACTATATTTTTAAAAGAATTGTATGTATTACTGCTTCTTACTCTATTTTTAATATCATCTTCTAACCAATGAACATAGAAATCATTTACAGATATATCAGTATAAACAATATATGTCCCACTATATAAAGCCCCTATTGTTTTGTTCCGTTCTTCATTGGCTACCTTTTTTGTGAGAAAACCCGATTTTTGCTGTATTTTCTTAGTACCATCCAAGTAGTGAAGAACTATCCTAAATCCATATTTGTTTTTTATTTGAATTACATTGGTCACTTCCCAGTTAACGTATTTCTGTACACCGGTATCATGTAGCATAAACATCATCCTTTTCATTAACAATCTGGTACAAATGATTGGTTCATAAATTCAATAATTTCTTTATCTCCATTCATTACATCACAGTAATATTCAAAAGTAGTATGAATAGATTCATGACCGAGTGCAGCTGAAATTTGAACAAGGGGTACTCCTTTTTCCATCAAAATCGTAGAATATATATGTCTTAGGCTATGTACACTGATTGGGGGCAAGCCATTCCTTTTGCAAATCTTTGTTAGTGCAATATTCATAGAAGCCATTGAATGTGGTTTTCCATTTTTCTGACAGCTGATATAATCATGGTCTTCATACTGATCCAGATAACTGTTTTTGCAGTATTCTACCCACCCTTTTCTTTTTTCCAATTCATCTATTATAATTTGAGGAACTTTTAATGTTCTATAGCTGTTATTTGTTTTTGGAGCTTTTTCAACTTGTCTATATTCATCAACCAGTTTGTTACTTTTATTATCAATTAGTGGGTTATTTGAAAGCTGTCTTGAGATTTTAACAGAATGATTTTCTAAATCGAAGTCACCAAATTTTAAACCAAGTATTTCTCCTTTTCTTAACCCACAAAATATTCCTAATAAAATCTCTAAATACCACTCATTATACTTTGCAGCATTTAGTAACCGTTTTGTTTGTACTTTATCCAATACAAAAATATTAGCTTTTTTTCTTGGATATGTCTTTGATGCACTTACAGGGTTTCTATTCAAATAACCAGCTGATACAGCATCTTTTAATGCTATATTCAAAAGTTCTCTCGACTTGTTTCCAGCTGATGCAGAAATTGGGGCTATTTTTTTCAATAGTTCATCTATATACTCCACACTAACAAACTTAATTTTGATATCAGTATCTAGAAACGGAAGTATATAACTATTTAAAACAAACTTTGATACCATTTGAGTTGTTGGCTCAATTCTTTTAGAAAAAATTTCATCGAACCAATAAAGTAGATAATTTTTTAATGTAATAGAATCATCTTGGTTTTGTGCTAACTGATATTTTCTTAAAGAAGATTGAAAATTCTTTTCATATTCTTTAAAACTTTTTTCAGCAGCAGTTTTTGTTTTGAAACCTCCCTTTTTGCTATATTTCACTGTTCCATCTTCATTTAAAACTTTAGTTCTGTGATACCAAGAACCATTTTCATAAAACGCACATCCATTTTTTTGATCCATAGATATTCCTCCTTATTTAAGGATTATCAAGCCACTCATCAAAAGATTTTTTTGGAACACGATATAATTTACCTATTTTAATAACTTTAAATGGGGCTTGATCTTCATAAACTTTTTCCAAAAAAACATAGGTCATGCTCCTTCCAATTCCAAGTATTCTTTGTATATCAGAAGCATCATATACCATTTTTTCAGATGTATCATTCATTTATGTATCATCTCCCGCGCGCAGAAATGATTCTGCAATTATTTTATCTAAACTCGAAATACTTTCCAAATGTGCAAAAATATAAATTGCATACTTGACATTTTATATTTTAACTATAACAAGCGAACGATTTTCATCCATAGGTCTGCAAATAGCAGCCTGTCCCCTTCAGACGACCTGTCCCCATTGCTTGCGACGGTTTTATCACGCTCGGACTGTGGCTAAACAGAAGTATCATTATTATGTTATCCGCCTGTCTACCATATTTAGTTTTCAAGGTTCTCAAATCGCTTTAAAAAATATTATGTATTGTTCAATTTTTACATGGATCAAATTTCATAACGGCTGCAATCAAACTTGTTTCCAACATTTTTTTTACAGTTTCATCAATTTGTTCTGTATAATCACCATCCTCTGTCGAAACAAGACGCAGGGAGAGTTTATTGATATATGGTTCATAGATTTCTACAATTTTCATAAGTGCTAAAGGTTCACCGGAAATCGCTTTTAGTACTGTCTGCTCGTCCAATTTTTCTCTGCTTTTGCTAAAAGGATTCTCCTGTCTTTTCATTTTTTCATCTCTAATACGTTTGGCTTTTCTAGGGCTCATCTTTCATCCCCTCCATTAGTTTTCTAATCCTTTTTAATGCCGTTATTCGGTTGTATTGCACCGTACTTTGAGGCAGCAGCATTTCTTGAGAAATCTCTTTATCTGTCATTCCCTCAAAAAAGCTAAGAATCAAAATGACTAATCTCTTATGCGGCAATAACAATAACGATCGATAGAGCAGCTCATTTTCAATGGCAACTGTTAATCCATCTATTTTTAGCCAAAAATACAATATTCCATATTCATCTTCTATATATACTTGATCAAATAAATTTTCATTTTCTCCTACGTATATGACCCCTTTTCTTTTTTCTTTTTCCTCTGATTTAAAAATACTGTAATTTCTATACTTCAAAACCTTTTTGCAAAAACAGTCGAATTGATTGAGCAAATCATCATCTTCAAAAGGAAGCACATTCATCCCACCACCTCCTTCTTCACGTTTTGTAATCTTACTGCCTCTTTCATTTAATAAATCACTTCTTGGCAGCAAAAAAACCAAAGATTTGCAACAAAATAATTTTTTTGTTAAAAATATCCATCTTATCGACTTATTTCCAGTAAATATTCCAAATATTATTTGCAATATATACAAAAAAAGCTGCATGTAAAAAATACATGTAGCAATAAAAATCAAGCATTATCACAAGATGTCTATTCATCAAATGTGAAAATTCGATCTAATATACTTATGAAATAATTGTTGATATCTTAAAAATCCCTCATGATTTAGAGGTGCCCTCAATGACGTTATGCTCCATAAAAGCAACTCTTCTTCTTCAATATGAAAAACTCCACCAGGTACAAAACCATTTCCGTTATATACAGGTGCTGACGGGCGTAAAATTTCTTTTACTTCAGATTTTGTTTTGGCATTCATCAAAAAATTTATTTTCTTTAAGGCAATTTCATAAATTAGTGATTTAAGAAACCCCATTTGAGAAAACTCTTGAATTTCTTTCATCAAACTCCAGATAGCAGCAAACACATACTCCTTTTTTCCTTCCTGTTCAGCTTTCTTTAATGTTTCTATAAAAAGCTGGTTAATCTTATCCATCAAATGAAACCTCCTATTTCATAGTCTTTATAATCTGTTGATGCTGAAGCCAGTCATCAATCCCCTTATATTTTTCATCCCATTTCAATCGGTGTACCTGAAACCCATACTCATTGGCAATCCGTATCATATTCATACAAGCTCTCTGCACATGTGGATTTGTTTCTTTATCCATGTCATATGCTTCTATGATATCTGTTGTACCGTTTTCCCTAAGCTGTGCAAAAGCTGGTCTTAAAGCCTCATAATGCGTCACACCAGCTACTGCAAGAAAAGTCCTACCAGACAGACTATGAGCAACATTCGCTTTTAACGCACCCTCTGTCACATATACTGTCTTAGCTGCTGGATTACCAATAAAATGCACAGGACCACCAATAGAAGCTCCTCGAAACTGATTGGAACTGGAAAACCAGATATACTTCTTATCTTCAATGGGATGGTCTAATCGGATCTGAAAGCCTTCCACACGTCCATCCAGAGCACAGACCGGAATTAAAATACCAGAAGCCTTTTTATGAAACTGTATGCCATAGGTATTATCCTTTCTTGTATAGAAACCTGGCACACCGCTGAGCTGACAACCACTTGCCACCAATGCAGCTACAATATTATGAAATCCAAAGGCTGGCGTACTTCTGTATTGGTATTTTACAATCTCATCAACACGAAGCCCTCTTTCCAATAAATTTTGCTTATGTGAAGCTGTCAATATCAACTGAGAAAGCAGCATACGATAGGTCTGATCTCGCGTTTCAAGGTCTGCCCTTTCTACCTGCTCCAACTCTGGTACCATATTTTTCTGTTTCGCAGCTAATGTTTGGTACTCTGGTGCCTTTTTCCCACAGTGCAGAATCTCACAAATCTCCGCGAAAGCCTGTCTTTGGCTTATCTTATGCAGTTTGGCGTATAGGTCGATCATGCCCCCTGATGTTTCACAATAGTTACAGCGGAAAACATTTTTCACAAGATTGATATTCATTTTTCCTTTTTTGTGATTGCAAAAAGGGCAGTCTACATCCATATTTGTGGGTTGTCTGCGGCGAACCTTCAGGTCTAATATTCCTGCCACATCTAATATGGTAAACGGATATATTTTCTCCATATCTTACCCTCCTTGTTATTTCGCAGCATCCAGTAATACCTTTGCTGCGGCACGAAGCAGATTGTTTCTGCCGCCGTATGATTCTACATACCATGGCAGCGCGCTTGGTTTCTCCAGACAAAGTTCTCCCATAGTTTTTCCTTTATAAACCCCCATGGGAATGATATATGCTTTGGCATCATCCAAAGTCATTTTCTTGGTCAGTTCCTCAACGCTCATATGTTCCGACAGTTCCTCTTTTTTGCTACTTTTGGGACTTGATTTTTCACTTCCGACCTCACCACTAACTTTCTTCTGCTGTGGAACAGGTTCTTCTGGCAACGGCTCATCCTCTTCCGGTGGCAGATCATTCTCATTTATTTTTGGTACTGTGACCGGTGCATCTACAGGATTAGGATCACGCTCCTCACCAGGTTCAGCAAACTGAATACCAAAGCCAGCATCCGCCAAAGCTCTGCCCACTGCAGCTGTTTCAGCAGACTCCACATATTTCTTCCCATAGGCATCATCTTCTGTACGCCAACGCTGTGCCATCGCACAGGAAATATAGCTGTCCTCTGGATCGTTTCGATCCAGATATATCCTACTTTCAATGATGGCATAATCATTCTCCAGCTTGATGATACGTTTTGCTATTTTTCCTAAAGGGTATTTCAATCGAAACCACAGCTTACGATATTTTACATCCAGATAGAGCTGTTCCTCTCCTGCTTCGCTTTGCAGCTTTCTTAAAAAAGCAGCAGGATCAAAGCCTTCCACTTCATTCAAACCATTGATAATTTCCATATTTTTTGCCATTGTTTCATTCATAGCTGATTCTCTCCTTTTCAAAAAATAACTGCGTGATCAGAGTATTCTCATAATCACGCAGCGTCCTTTTTACAATGCTAACTGTTCTGGTATTTTTGTATGTACCATAGCAGTCTTTTTCCCTTCTGTTTTCTTCTTATACGCATCTTGAATTCTTTTTCCCAACCATGTATAACGCTTGACACTGCTGTTTTTATGGATTGCCATAAAAAGCGCCTTTTTCTGACCGACCAATATCACCTTTTTCTTCGCTCTGGTAATGGCTGTATAGATCAAGGCTCTTTGCAGCATTACATAGAAAGAGGATAAAATCGGCAGGATCACGCATTCATACTCACTACCCTGCGATTTATGAATGGTCGTGGCATAAGCCAGTTCCAGCTGATTTAACTCATCTATTGTATATGTCTTAAAGCGATGGTCTGAAAACTTGACTGTCAATACCTCATCATTGTTTTTATCTACCTTTGCAATAAAACCGATATCTCCATTGCTTGCAATCTCTGTATTCTTTGTCTGCATTACCTTATCGCCAAAGCGAAATGATGTGCTTCCATAAGAGAGTTCCATGGTTTTATTGAGCAATGGATTTGCTAATTCTCTTAACATCTGATTCAGATTTTTCACACCGGCATCACTTTTCAGGCGGAACGGAGATAATACCTGCACCTGCTCCAGTCCATAGGTTTTCACTGCTTTCTGATAAATTTCCTGAATAGACTGAACTGCTTCTGCAACATCGTTCACATCTATAAACTGGAAATCGTCGCCATATAAAAGCTTTGTGTCTCCTTTTTTCATTGCATGGGCATTCAAGGCAATCCTACTGGTGTTCTGCTGACGGAATACCGTGTCCAGTACTGTTACCGGGACTAAACCGCAGCCAATCAACTCACTGAGTACATTTCCTGCACCAACAGAGGGAAGCTGATCTATATCACCTACGAACAAAACCTTTGTTCCGCTGGCAAGTGCCTCAAAAAGATAATATGCCAGCTGCATATCCAGCATAGATGCTTCATCTACAATAATGAAATCAGCAGATAAAACCGTCGTATCCTGCTCATTGGCATCTGATGTCAAAGAAAGAGCGGAATGCAGTGTAGAAGCATTTGGATATCCTGTACTTTCCGACATTTTTCTTGCTGCTCTCCCAGTGGGTGCTGCAAGTAAAACCTCTTTTCCTTGAAACATCTTCCCAAAGACAGCCAGAATGACTTTCAGTACCGTAGTTTTACCAGTACCTGGACCACCTGTGATAATAGAAAACGGATGTTCCATACACATTTCTACAGCTTGACTTTGGGCTTCAGAAAGCCAGATTCCATTTTCCTTCTGTGCTTCCTCTAAAAACTTTTTGCAATCTCCAGGTTTCTTTTTTCGACACAACAGTGCCGCAATATTCTTTGCCGTTTCCTTTTCATATAAATACAGTTTCGGAAGATAGACCTGCTCATGCTCAGAAATAATTGTCTTTTTCTTCTGCATCAAGTCATAAACCTTTTGAATCTTAGATTCACTCACTGGTGTATCTTCACACTTCTCATTCAGCATCTCTAATGCCTTTTTCAGCACCTCACTCTCTGGCAAATAAACATTGCCATGGTCTTTTCCTTCCTCCAATACATACATGATGGCACCTTCGATGCGCAGGGGATCATCCGGTTGGAAATTGATTTTTCTTGCAATTTCATCAACCGTCAAAAAACCAAAGCCGGAAATTTCACATAAGGCAAATGGTCTGTTTTTTATGGTTTCCACCGCATTCACACCAAAGGCTTCCTGTATCTTTTTTGCTTTATTGACAGAAATGCCATAGGGTGAAAGAAAGGTCATCAATTCTCTGATACTTTGGCTATCTGCAAAAGATTGACGGATTTTATCCAGCTTCTTTTGGGTAATGCCTCGCACTTCTAACAAACGCTCTGGTTCGTGTTCTAAAACCTCCAATGTATCCAATCCAAACTTTGATACAATCAATGTGGCTGTGGCTGGACCGACACCTTGAATCAAACCAGAAGACAGATATGCTGCAATTCCATCTTTCGTTTTGGGGATGATTTCACGAAAACTGTCCACCATGTATTGCAGACCATATTTACTGTTTTCCCATTTTCCATTAAGCTCCAGCATCATATTGGCTCTTTCCGGAAGATAATATCCTTTTACAGAAAAACGGATCTTGTCATCCCTGCTGTTTAGCTGTTCCAATGCTTCTTTTGGAAACAACCCCTTTTCTTCACTCACCATACGCAGGATACAAAATCCGTTATCTTCATTCTTATAAATCGTTTTTTCATAGGACGCAATCAAAATACATCACCTTACCTTTTACTTTATCACTTTCTTCACTTGAAATGTTCTGCTTTCTGAAACAGAAGCATATTTATCAAACATTTCTTTGTCATTTAACTTCATTCGTTCCATTGCTTCTTTTGGTATCAAGGTACGGTAAGATGGCTTATAGGTGATCAAATACTCACACCCATCTGCTACACACTTTCCCTTTGTACCAGAACCCAACATGGCTGCAAATTGTGCATACAGGGTCTTGATTTTTCCTTCCAATTCTCTACCCGCCTTATCTAATGCGGACTTTTCGTTTTTCATCTCCAGGATTTTTTCAAACACATCACCATATACATCGTCAAAAAGCAATTCTTCCTGTTGGTTACGCTCTGATTGATAACGCTTCAGGCTCCTAAGCATCAAATCACCATCACCTGTTAACGGCGGCTCTTTCTGTTTTTCCACAAAGTCATACCAAAACATCCCTTCCTGTTCAATCAAATCTTCTTCAAAATCCAGATCACGTTCGATTTTCTGATAGATAAAATCGTTCTCTGTGTTGCCATGTAGGCAAGCAGCATAACTGGCAAAAACATTTCTTACTGCCATGTAATGTCTGCACTGCACCTCATAAGTATATGGTACTGCACCGCCATCCCATTTATCTTTCACATAATGGCTGCCAGTTTTGCACTCTAAAATACCGATTTCACCAGATGACGTTTCGTACATATAATCAATGTCTGCAATCATATAGGGATATAATGGATGACGCAGCATCCTTTTTTCCTTCCAAATACGAAATCCTGTCTTTTTTGCAAAGATTTCTGCAACCAGATCCTCCAAACGCTTTCCAACCTCAAGAGTGACCCAATTTTCATCCTCTGGCATGTCAGGTGTTCTGCCAATTTTCTCAAAATAAACATCTCTTGGGAGTTTATAGGATGACACACCGAGAATAATGCCAGCATCACTGCCACCAATACCACTTTTTCGATACTCCAGCCAATCTTCATTACTTAATCCTGTAATATCCACCACAACTTCTGGTTCATACTGTAAATTCAAAGACATATTTTGTTCCTCCTTTTACCATTTCATTTCTCCAGCCAGATCATAGTCCTTCCAACGGATATGCACCGCGCGAGCAATGTTCTCCTCCATTTTCACGATTTTAGCGCCTTCTGGCTCATCACGCATGAGGATATGTTCTGCCTCCGTAATGCCCAAATAGACTTCATACGCTGAACAACATGTTTCTCCGTACTGCTGCTGAAAATTTTCCGCAACTTCTATGGCAATTTTTTTCGGGATACCGATGCGTTTCATAACACCAAGCATAGCATTGACCGGATGAAGTAAAATCAGGCTCATCATTTTTTCCAGATTGCTTAACGCCTTTCCATATTGGGCATACAACAGATTTAGCTGGCTGTCAAACTTCTCCAGACTGGCACCATTTTTATGTTCCAGTTTTAGAGGACTGCCAAGGGGTAAAATCTTAGCTCCGCTTCCAACAAAGAGCAATGGATATAAGTTTGCACCACTATACCCTACATCAGAAGTCGTTAAACGAAGTCCGGCTTTTAACCCCTCTGTTGATAAATGGTGTTTTTCCAGCAGTTCTCTATATTCCTGAAGCAAATCTGTTTCATTGCTCAGCTCCCATAGAGCAGTAGCTACACTATGGTCATAAGACGCACCTGCAAAGGTATACCCTGGGAAATTCGTTTGCAGATATTCCACTGTTTTGCGGAACAACTCCGGCATTTCTAATACTGCGTAGTCTGACGGATCACCACCATGAACAGCGGATATTTTTTTCTCGCAAAATCTGAGCAATGCTTCTCCAGATGCAACTTCCATACAGTAGTTCAGAATTTTTGCAAGAACAGTTTTTTCCACTTTGTTCAGAGCATTGCCAGAGACTCTTGCTCTATCCAGAATGGTCTTCACTGCACAGCTGCGTACAGGATAAAAACCATCCTGTACCTTCAGGACCAGACGGGTATGTTCCATGGTATCTTCCATAATCGGCTGCATCTCGTGATCTTCCTCGTTCTCCATGAACATTGTCACTTTCTGGTCATCTGCTGCTAAAAAACGGATTTCACTGCTCTTTTCTCTCTGCCAAGCAGAGTTTTCTTCCCTTTCCTGAAGAAAGGCAATAAACTCATCCTCCTTCAAAAAATTCTTTTGATACTGATCCATAAACACTTTTTCATTCATAAACACTTCCACCTTTCTAAAAATTATTTGTTTATACCAAAGGCTCCTTCGCCCTTTGACCAATAAAAAAAGCGGGAAGAAAACCAAAATTTCATTTGATTTCTTCCCGCTATCGCCAAAATAAAAAATGCGTGACTGATATGTAAAAACACATAACAATCACGCATATAATCCTTAAACAGCCTGTTTCAGATTTACTGAAACATAATACTCAATATATAGCTTAGCATAACACGGCAATATCACTACGTCAAGTACATTCTTCTTTAGAGCTTTATCGAAAATTTATTAGAAATAATCGTTTATTTATAAGAAAATTAAACAAATCTTTTATCGTTCTATTTCACTTCCAAACAGCTGTTTATATAAATTTATATTTTCTTCTATATTTTTAGCAAGTGTGCAATAATCATTATTAGAATAATCAGTTGGAAATTTATTTATTATTAAAGTAACCAAAAGATAGTATAATAACAAATAAGCATAATAGTCAATTGCAAAGGTTCCTAAAGTTGTCTTTCTACTTTTTGTAATTGATATGCTTGAACCATGCATAATGTCATTTCGAAGTGTATATAGAAATCCAGAAACAAGAATATGTAATGTATCTTCTAATGATATATAGTAATTATTGTTATTGACCAAAACGGAATCATTTTTTAATATGTAACGATATCATAAGCTAGCTTTTCTTATCGTATCAGAATATCTGCTATAATCTATGCCATATTTTTTTTCAATATCATCAACTAAACCTTTCCTTTTTTTTGATTCTATTGTTTCTCTGCCGCTAATATCCAATGTGACTCTTTTATATGCTTTATTTTCAGCAGTTTTTTCAGATAGACGAATATATAAATATTGACATGCTTTAACTGGAATCGAAGAAAATAGATTTTCAAAACTTCTTCTTAAATCAATATTTGCATTTAAAATATCTTTCCATTCGTTATCACAGAATTTTTTATTCTTATCTGTGATCTGTGGTATATTAGAATAAAATAGGTTCATAAAACAATCATAGGCTTTAAATAAAAACTCATATGAGAAGTTAGGATATTTCTCTAACTGATCAAGAGCTTCTATCATATAAGAAATTGTTTTATTATAAGAAACATCAATATTATATTTTAAAGGATATGGAATAAAAATTGTTCCATGTTCATTTTTTATCTTTTCTACTAAACTATAGTATTTTTTCTCAATCTCAAATGGTTCAACATTAGGCCAATTATTCAAATAAACTATTCTTTTCTTTTTAAAGTCAACAGACATTTTATTCTCCTTTTTTAGTTTATATACTCTACAATGCTTTTTTAATACTTAATACATTATATTTTCTTAGATTAATCCTGATTTTTGCTGTATAAGCTAATATGCCATAGAAATATAATGTATAATTTTGTATTTTTATGGATATTTTTATTGTTCTTTATTTATAATTTAATATTATTTTATCAAATATATCTATTGTTTTTAATTTTATTAAAGAAACCAAAATAGAACGATCAACCGTTAAAACCATTTTATTGATTCATCGTGAAATTGTGGCTCATTGCTATTTTGATATGGATTATAGCGATTACAGTTACAGCCAAACTCTTTCAATGATTTTATTTTATCATTATCCGTCCACTCAATCAAAGAAATACCTTCAAATCCTTCTTTTTTACCTGTCTCCATTTTATTTTCGAAGTACCACTCAACAACAGTCTGATTTTCTTTATGAAAGAATTGCTTAATATCCCAAATTAGCACCTTACCACGCTGATTCCATTCACGAAACCAATGTTTGACTGTACTGCGATTATGATACTCAGGTCCCCAACTTTCTGTATAGATAACATCACTTGTAAAAATGTCATCTATTCCCAAGTCCTGCTGTTTTAGCCACATATCAAACCACAAGCGGATAATAGCTTCTTTCTTATCCATACTAAACACCTCGATTTACTTAATGCTATGTTTTCTCCTATATATCAATTTTAATTATCAAATAAATTGCTATATTTTTCAACCAAACTATAAGAATAAACTTTTGGCAGAGCAGATTCTCTTACAATATTCCAAAGTATAGCAGCAGCCTTTAATTTGTTTTGTAAATGGCTATTTCGGTGGTCACCACAAAAATCCTTTAAAAATTGATTCCATTGACATGATGAACGATCATATCTTGCATAATCTGATTTACCATAGTATACTTCCAACATATCTCCAAGTGTAATAGTTTTATCATTGGTTCGTTTTACTTTTCTCCACATTTCTGCCATATCTGCTGTAAATTTAAAATTTTTTATGCCAGTATGTATTGAGAAAAATTCTCTAAATTTCCTATTAAAAGAAAAACCACATTCCAATAAAGGACAGTCTAAAGAAAACTCTTCTTTCTTAGTTTTATTTTGATTAATAGTATTTTTTTGTTTTTTTACCAAATTCCCACAAAAATATTCCTCTATGTTATGGTTCAATTCTTGCTTTGTTCCAGAGGCGTCTATATTAAGCTGTCTGCAAATACTAATCAGTTCTTTTCGATACCAATAATATTTTTTAAATTCACTATATGATAGTATTTCATTAAACTCTGGTCGTTTTTCCATAACTATCTCCTAAATTTTATTTCAAACATCCATTTACAAATTTCATTGGTACGTCCATACGCTTTGCTACTTGCTCCGGTGTCATACCGCTATCTAAAAAACGCTTGCAGACAGATTTCATATTTTCTCCCACTTCAATGATATGCTTGTCAGGATCATAAAAACGAACTACTCTCTGTCCCCAAGGATGTTCTTTTGCTGTATGGATATATTGGATATCTAAAGTTTCCAAACGCTTGATAAATACATCAAAATTATCTTCCTCAAAATAAATTTCTGCGTTGTTTGCTCCAAATGTGACTTCTTTTTCTCCAATAAAACTTTGCCAAGTATCAAGTGTTTGCAGTGACAATCCTCCTGTCAAAGTTTTATTTGCTCCAAAATCCATAATTACATGAAGTCCTAAAACTGTCTTGTAAAACGTAGCCGATTTTTCAATATCAGAAACAACAATCAATTGATTTTTTAATTTCATCTAATTTTCCTCCTTTGTTTTCTTTTCTTTGGCTTTTTATTTGGTTCCGGAAGCTCCAGATACATTTCATTTAAAATTAAACTCATCAGCTTTCTGTCTTCTACTTCTTCTACCATAACCATAAGTGTTTTGCAGCCTTCATAAGGATAAGCTCTTTGGGCATCTGGCAAAAGCTGTAATACTTTTTCTGTTGGCTTTAGGAAAAAACAGTTATCACAAATCATGCCCACCAGTTTATCTTGATAATAAACGATGTATTCGCCCATCATTTTTCTGCTGGATACAATGCCAGCACGTTGCAGGTTCTCAATGATATAATCATGAAATTCTTTTGATGTTGCCATACTATTCTCCTTTTTTTCGGATTGGATGACGAATGACTGTTTTCCATTTCTCAGGTACCACACGTCTTACATCTGACAAATAGATTTCATGGTGCAGTCTGTTTGGTGATAAGTCAGAAATAAACCCACATTCTTCCAAATACTGCTCCATCATAGAAATGGTCTTATATTCCTCATCATAAGAACCAATATGCATACACTGTACACAAAGCCCTTCCTCTATGGTCATAAATTCCACTTTGGAATAATCATGGTTCTTTTTCTGCTCTGTTGCATTTTTTATGTTTTGAAAATCCTCATTTGTCACAAAATCAGGCAGACGTATCAACGATATCCAACAGAAGTCTTTTTTTCGGCTGTAATCTATTCTCTCTGAGCCTTCCTGCCACCAAAAACCTTCCAATGGCGGTACTACATAATCAAAATATCCATTGATTCTGTAGTCACCTTTTTTGCTCATTTTTATGGCATAAGATAAGCTATAAAGAAGTCCGATAGCCGTTTGATACTCTCCGTCTTTTTCGTTTGGATTTCCCTTTCCACGAACAGAAATAAAGTTCATTTTTGGAACAGATATGATTTCTGGTTTATTTTTTGGCATATAATATTCTTTGTACTCTTTTTTATAGTCAAATGGCATTCTTCTCACCTCTCACCAAAATGTCCTTTAAAAAAGTTCTCGTTTCCTAACGGCTTTGCTGTAAGGCGAAATACAACACATCCATCAGGACACACAACGTCCTTTACATATTTTCCGCTTCCACCGATATTTTCCAAATCCCCACCGCTTCGTACTGCTTCCATTATGGGAAATAACATCATCATGACCTTAGAACAGATCCCCTGTCCTTGACCATTGACAGGACAACCATAGGTGCAGGTATAGAGATCTCCAATCTCTTCCCCATTTCGGCAATCGTGCTCTGTTCTGTTTCCACGTAAAAAACCTGTTACCTCAATTTGAAATTCATATTCTTCTGCATACCACTTTTTCATATTTACCACCCATTCCTTTGTCTTATTTCGTTTTATATTGTTCCAACATATTTTGGGCAATTTGTATTAGACGATCTTTCACTTCTTTTGGCTCCAGAACCTGAACACGATCTCCAAATGTCAAAAGCCAGTGTATTAGATTTTCCATATCCGTATAGCCTGCGGAAAATAAAAGTGTTCCATCTGCATTTTCTGTAAAGCAATTGATACCAAACTCTTCTACAAGCCTCCATTTTTCTTCTTTTTGAAAGATCGCTTTGACCCGAATTTCAAATGGGAATATCTTCTCTGTTGACAAATCTGGAAGCGGAGCATTTTTTGCTATAAAGGCTTCATTTGTTTTGAAAAGACAGTCCATTCTATTTAACTTAAACAATCTAAAATCTTGCTTTTGGGTACACCAGCCCCACACATACCATGATGACCACTTAAACACCAAATAGTATGGCTCTATAACCCTTTTGCTTTCTCCCTTTGGTGCATAGTAATGAAAAGACAGCAGTTTTCTTTCTTCAATGGCATCTTGTATCAGTTGAATTTTAGGTGCTAAGGCATCTTTATACCAAGATGAAAGGTCAATCAAAATGGAATCCCTACCACTTATGAAATTAGAAGAACCGTTTTTTATCTTTTCCATCAGCTGACGATAATAGCTGCTTCCGCTAATACTATCCAAACTTCTTAGTCCTGCCAATATCATCTGCATATCTTTGGAAGTCAAAATGGTTTTATCCATGCCATACCCTTCCATAATACTAATTCCACCACCAACGCCCTGTGATGTGGAAATAGGAATCCCAGCCTTGCATAATGCTTCCACATCTCGATTTATGGTTCTTCTGGATACTTCAAACATTTTGGCAAGCTCAGGTGCTGTTATTTTTTCTTTTTGCAGCAATACAGAAAGTATGCCTATCATTCGCTCTATTTTCATATGTAACCTCTTTTATTATCATACCAAATCAAACACGACAACTATATGTCTTGTTTATTTTATCATAAAAGAAATATAAAAAGCGGCATTTCTGCCGCTTTCAAAACTTATTCCATATTTTTGATATTTCCCAATTAGAAATACTCATGTTTATTAGGCTCATTCTTTCTTTAGTGTAAAAAAAATTCCAACGATGGCAATAATAAAAATAATCGGTGCTGCTCTGGCAAACAGCCATTCAAATGAGTGAAAAGCCACTCCAAGGACAGCAGTTTCAGGGTCACTATAATTCCAACCCAAATAAGGACTACCCAATATTATTAATGATGCAAAAATTATCACTATAATTGCACATAATAAAATCAGCAGCCAGCGAATAATTTTTCTTCTTGTGGTTTTCCTTTTTGCCAGTTGCAAATTTATAACTTCCAGTTTTTCGGAAATGGCTTTCAAGTTATCAACCTCCGTTTCAATAACAGTTTCTCCAAGAAGTGTATTTACAGGTGTTTCAAGTACTTCTGATAATGAGATTAACATATCAGAATCAGGAACCGAAAGTCCGGTATCACATAGTTAAAAATATTGGTGTCATTTAATCAATTTTGCCGATAAAGCGGTAGAAGATTTCTACCTCCTGTTCCCGGCTTCCGTCCTCACCTTTGACCGCTTCATGGACAACGATTTTTTCAATCAGCGTATTCAAAAGTTCGGCGGTCAGTTCTGTTGGATTGACGCACTCTTTCATCAAGGCAATCCATTTTTCTGCGTCTGCGGCGTTCTGGCTTTCAGTGGCGATAGCGGATTGAAGCTGTTCAATCTTTGTGTCCAGTTCAGCCTGTTCGCTCTGGTACTTCCCGGACAGCATAGAGAAGTTGTATTCTGTGATACGCCCCGCCGCCCAGTCCTCATACATCCGGGCAAACAGGGTATCGACTTCGGCTTTCCGCTTCTCCGCTTTGTTCAACTCTGCGGCTTGCTTCTTTCTTGCGGCGGCCTGTCCCTTGTCATTGGCATTTAACAGCCGCTTCAAAAGCCGTTCTTCATCATGCTGTACCAGCCCCGACCAGTATTGCAGACGGGAGAGGACATAGGCGTAAAGCACATCATAGCGGATATAATGCATGGAGCATTGGCGTGTGCCCTGTCCGTACTTGCTACAATGATAATGGCCGTAAGGCTTGCTGTTCTGCCTGTTCTCCCCATAGGACAGCGACCAGCCGCAATCCGCACATTTTACCAGCCCGGAAAAAATCTGCGTCGTACCATCCTTGCACTTTCTGCGGCGGTTTGCTATCTGCTCCTGTACCTGCCGGAAAACCTGTTCGCTGATAATCGGCTCCTGCGTGTTCTCCACCCGCACCCATTCGCT
>ERZ808046.571-NODE-571-length-28187-cov-7.966169_pt1 | contig 28187 bp, 25 predicted proteins | sample MGYA00380196_ERZ808046 | MGnify/ENA primary metagenome ERZ808046 (study PRJEB31490, sample SAMN06133421) | mouse gut metagenome | isolation source: Z6_2 | host: mice | place: China: Chengdu | collected 2015-05 ...
CGCTGGACTTTTTGTTAGTAGAAATAGAGCAGGGGTACCGCTCAATCATCTGATTTGATGATTTTGCGACACCCCCAGTTATATTTTAGATATTCTGCTTAATAATTCGTGAGATCAACCCCACTGCCACATTCCGGTCTGCGTCAATTCGCGTCACCACGAAGCTGACCTCATCTTTCTTTCCGGGGAGCCGGTTATCGTAGCAGCTATGGGCGACTGCGTTGACGCCGATATGGAGGCGGACGAAAACGGTGCCTTTATGGATGTCCGTGACCATTCCGGCGTATTTGCCCTGAATCTTGCACTTGCTTAAATTTTCCTTGCTGGTGTTGCCGTTTACGCTCTTGACATCTGCCTTCACAGAGATGTCTTCGAGGGAGTGGAGCTTAACGCTCAGGATGCGGACAAGGATCTGCTCACCCACATGGAAGCGCTCGGTGGCGTCTCCCATCCAGTCCCATGACAGGTCGCGGGCGAGGATGGAACATTCCGTACCGAAAATCTCCACGCGGACCACCTTTTCCGCGACGGCAATGACCCTCGCCTGCACGATACGATCTTCGCATATACGGGAAATTCCATTGGCATCCGGCATATAGAAGATCTGCCGTTTTTTATACATGGCATCCTTCCGGCTTGCCACCACGCTGCGGCTGGCATTGTCAAGTCCCTTAATGATAAAATCAATCTCGCATCCGAGCATATTTCCCAGTATCTTGTTCTGGCGCTGCACCAGTTCCCCATAGTTATGTGCCGCATCTTCTATAAGGTTTATCATCATTTCAGCCAGCGGGATCACAACACGCATCTCCTTGTAATAAACAATGGCAATGGTGCCGCCGCCCTCCATTTTCTCAATGCCGCCTAAAGTACCGGTCAGGATCTTCCGGGTACGGTAAGCGTTCTGCGATGACGTATAATAAGTTTCGCAAATTAATTTTATAAAAATAGACATGGTCTATAGCCGTCTGGTAGAATTAAGTCACCACAACAAAATTTGCCAAAGGAGGCTGAAAAACCATGTCTGATAACATTATACAACTAAACGAGGACTTAATAAAGCACGATCTGAAAGACCTTGTCCGCTCCAGCGTGGAAGAAACCCTCAATGCCCTGCTTGACAAAGAAGCGGATGAACTGGTCAATGCCCAGAAGTACGAACGTTCCAGTGGACGTCAGGGTTACCGTTCTGGCCATTATAAGAGGAATTTTCAGACGACTGCCGGGGAAGTGGAGTTAAATGTCCCCAAGCTCAAAGGCGTCCCCTTTGAAACTGCCATCATCGAACGTTACCGCCGCAGGGAATCCTCCGTGGAAGAAGCCCTGATCGAGATGTATCTTGCCGGAGTCTCCGTACGCCGTGTGGAAGACATCACGGAAGCTCTCTGGGGGACGAAAGTGTCACCCGGCACGATAAGCAACCTCAACAAAAAAGCCTATGAACATATCGAACAATGGCGTACCCGACCGCTTTCCGGCAGATATCCATATGTCTATGTAGACGGAGTCTATCTCAAGCGCAGCTGGGGCGGTGAGATACAGAATGTATCTGTCCTTGTGGCCATCGGTGTTAATGAAGACGGCTGCCGTGAGATCATAGGTGCTGCGGAAGGAATGAAAGAGGATAAAGAAAGCTGGCGTTCCTTATTTGTATGGCTTAAGCAGCGCGGCCTTTGCGGTGTGCATCTGATTATCGGGGATAAGAACCTTGGTATGCTGGAAACGATCCCTGAAGTGTTTCCCGATGCATGTTATCAGCGTTGTACCGTACATTTTTACCGTAACATATTTTCCGTCACACCCCGAAGTAAGATGAAAAGTGTTTCCATGATGCTGAAGGCCATTCATGCGCAGGAGAGCAAGGAGGCCGCCAGGGAAAAGGCGGCTCAGGTGGCGGAGAAGCTCAAAGAAATGAAGCTGTCTGCAGCGGCAAAGAAACTTCAGGACGGCATAGATGAGACTCTCACTTATATGAACTTTCCTACACAGCACTGGAGCCGGATCAGAACCAACAATACCATTGAGCGACTTAATCGGGAGATCAAACGCCGTACAAAAGCGATCGGTGCCTTTCCCGATGGCCAAAGCGCCCTGATGCTGGTATGTGCCAGACTGCGTCATGTAGCGGGAACGCAATGGGGAACAAAGCGATACATGAACATGGATCATCTCTATCACATGGAATCGGATACAGAACCTAATAACATAGCCGGCTGACTTCCGGATACCAAGCGGCAGAAATTAAATTTGCGAAAAAATCTTGACACTATCCGTTCTGCAGCTCATGCCAGATGGTATCCTCACGGCTTTCCTGTGTTTCTACTTCCGCATCGGCGCTCAGGGTAAGGATGGAGGACGGAGCGGTTTTCTTTATGGGTGTGTGTACATCCGGTGTTTTAGCCTTTGCTGCGGAGGCTTTTGTCCTTTTTCTGGCAGGCTTGGATGCGGTTTTTCCGGATGGTGCTTCAGGCGAACCTGCGGTTTCCGCCGCCGGATCGGTGTCCTTTAAGGTGGAAATGGCATCTTTGCTGCCCTGCTCATCAGGAACGGCAGTTCCTTCCGAAAAGGTTTCCGCCACTTCAGCGTCGCTCCCTGCGGATACTTCACCCGTGGAAACAGGTTCTTCAGGGGCGGAAACTTTTGAGCTTTCTTCAGCATCGGAAAAGCCTGTATCCTAATCCGCGCTCAGAGTGTCCGGACTTTCTTCGTCCATTCTGGTTTCCTTCGGATCAGGGACATTTTCTGTTTCCATGTCATTTTCATGGAGGATGTTTTCTTCTGTTACGACAGTTTCTTCAGTTTTTGCTTTTCTGGGCATAGTTTATTCTCCTTTATATTTATTACTGCCGGTAAAGCGGCAGGTGGATCACTTCAGGACATGATGGATTTCTTGTCCGTCATTACAATCTCATAATCCCCGCATTGGTGAGGAGGCGTGGGAGGGATGGTCGGCGTTTCCGGATATGGGCTGTCTGAAACGGGCTTTTCTGGTGTCGTTTTCTTTCTGGGCACCTTTGGTTTTTGTTTTGGCGTCATCAGCTTAGAGAAGTCCAGTTCCTCCGTCTCAGGCAGCCTGCGCCATTCCGGAACATGGTCGCTGGCACGGCTTTCCTTTAATTTCCTGCTCTCTGAATGGAGGGTATAGTCATATTTCCCCACCTTCAGGACCTTTTGGCCCCGCAGGATAATCAGCGATTCATCCAGCGGAAGGCGCAGCACTTCATCGGCAGTCATTAGCTTCCGTTTTCCGACAGAGTGGGTTTCACGGTACTCCGGAGTATAATCGGATACCCGCCAGGTATTTAACTGTTTTGCTTGGCTGGATACGGCTACGCTGACCTCCCCGGTACGGTTTGAGATGAACTCTGCCGTTAGCTCATCCGTGCATCCAAGAAAAAGCTGGGTGTCACAGTTGCCGATGATTTCCTGCCATTGGTTTAACGGATAGCGGTTCTGCATCTGGGGCAAGTTCTGGAAGATACAGCTTATAGAAAGCCTTCTGGATCGGATGGTACTGATTTTCTTGGTAAGGTCGGCTATGGTGCAGCCGCCGTTGGCAAGCTCGTCTGCAAGGATATGTACCGGGACGGGCAGCTTCCCACCGTCCCCGTATTTGTCCGCATATCTTACCAGCTTGATGAACACGAAGGACATGAACAGGGAGGAGAGGAAGTCAAAGGTGGAATCCTGGTCTGAGGTAATGCAGAAATATGCGCACTTCTCATAACCCGGTTGCGTCAGGCTGATCTCGTTGTAGCTGGTGATCTGCCGGATCAGCTTGTTCTGGAACACCTGCAGCCTTGTGCCCAGTCCGATGATGACACCGCTGCGCACCGTGTCGGACGCCTGCTTGAAGATGTTATAGGGCGCCTTTGCCGGGTGGGTGACCGGGAGCAGGTCGAAAAGGCTGTTCAGCTCCTTTTCAGAGTTCATGGTCAGCAGCTTATAGACCTGCCCGATGTTCTTTCCCTCTGGCGGGAATCCCTGGTCCACATACAGCACAAGGGCTTTCAACAGGTTCATCTCCGAGTTGTCCCAGAAATGGTCGCCTTTCGGGGAGCCGGTGTTTTTGATGATGACATCGGAAAAGAGCTGCGCCATGATCTCCTGTCCTTCAATCTCTGCAAGACAGTTCCAACTGTCAGAGTTTTCAGGGTTGATCAGGTTGAACACCCGCACGGTGTAGCCGTTTTCCTGAAGGTAAAGGCACATGTCTGCGTAAAGTTCCGATTTCGGATCGGTGATGATGAGGCTCTCCCCGCGCTTGACGCACTGGAACACCACATTTCTCGCATAGGCGCGGCTTTTCATGCTGCCGCTGGCGCCGAATACAGCCACGTTGCGGTTCATCCGCGTTTTCTCCGGCAGGCAGACTGCTTTCCCATTCAGCTTCCCCAGAATAACACCCCGGTTCCCTGTGATGTCGGAAACCACCTCCAGCACCTCGCGCATCTCCGTATCTGTCATAAAGCCGGAGGTGCCGTAAGTTCCCTGGTCAGAGTAAGTCAGGTTCCGTTCCTTGTCGTAGGTGCCTTTCCTGCCAAAGCCCATCCGCATCACCATAAATATCAGTAACCCGAAAATCCCGATGCAGAGGGCAATCCCGTACAGACTGTAAGGGAATACGGTGAGCGCTTTGAGGCAGGCAGCCAGTGATCTGTCGGGAAATGCGGGCGAGGTGCCGTTCCCCGGCATTCCTCCGGATGAAGTCCAGATCCGGTAGTTGATGATGAACTGGGATACATAGCCGCCTGCGTAGCCAAGTGCCAGAAGCAGCGCTGGCAGGGCGACGAGCAGCGTCAGTTGTTTCTTTTTGTTTTCTGTCAGTTTCAGTGCAGGAACCTCCCTTCAAATTTTTTCAAGTCTATGGTGTCAATGATGGCTGTCTCCCCGAAGTATTGCTGCAGCACCGGTTTCTGGAAGTCAAAGCAGATCAGGCTGCCCGTAAGCCCGTGAAAGGACAGTGCGGTACAGAACTTTGAGAGCCGTAGCATGTCAAAGTCGAAGGCGAGCAGCAGCGGCAGCCCGTCCGATACGGCGTCGTGTTCCAGCCCGTAATCGGGGCAGGGCGGCTGCAGGTCGGACAGGAGCAGATCTTTCAGCGCTTTTTGCAGGGCGGGGGAGCAGAGTAGCCGGATCATGGTCATCCCTGCGTCGTCATCCGGTATGTAATGGAAATAGTCAAAGCTGGAATCCAGATAGAAGTAGCTTTTCTGGAAACCGCCCGTGCTTTCCATCAGCTTCAGCACCGTATCCATGCCTTCCCCGATGAGGAGTGCCTTAATCGGGGTATTCGGATGGTAACGGGGACCGCCGCCTGAACCGGAGAGGATTCCCCGGCTGGCATGGTAGGAGAGCAGTGCCTTTACCTTCAGTTCCGTCCGGTATTCCCATTTCATCAGTGCGCCGCCTGTGCAGAATACGGCATAGATGCACTCCGGGGCGAGCAGGATGCCGATGGTCCTGGAATTGTTGATTTTTACGGCTTCCGCCCCAAGCTCCTTGACCTCGCGGGAGTGGTAAAAGGCTGGCAGTGCCATACTGCAGGGTGCCTTCTGTCCGGTTCCCGGCTGGAACAGTGGCGCCTTCCTGTCCCGGTATATTTCCACACCGGCGCCCCGGAGCAGGGCATAGGCAATTGATGCCTGCTGGAGTCTGAGCCTTCTTGGGAAGTCGCTGCGGGGGCGGTTGGTGTCGGAGCTGCCGGAGAGGTAAAAGGAGAAGCGGGCGGGGTTTTCTTCCAGAAGGAGCTTTTTCCCCCTGCTTGTCAGCCTGTATCCCCGTAGCCCGTCCTTATAGTGGGTTCTGATGTGGCCCTCCTTTTTGAGCCGTGTGATGAGCTTTTCCCCATAGCTGTCACTCAGGTGCAAATGTGCAAGCACACGGGGGCTGCACTCCCCGGAAATGGCAATAAGCTCCATCAGCCGGTAGGCACTGGTTGAAGTATTCATCGGTGAGCCTCCTTTCCAAATTTTTACCGTACACGCCTGCATCTCCGGTAAAATTCAGCAGGCGGCAGGCTTATTTCCTGCCTGTAAACAGGCGGTTTGGCGAAAGTTTTACCGTAGTTGGATTTTATCTTTAAAAAACACTTAAAAATCCGATATGCTTTTTCCCCTGTCCTCCCGCTCTTTCAGCCATCCGGGGAAGCAACTTTTTTCCATGACGGCGAGGATGGTGCAGTCCCGTTCACCAAATTCCGTGGTGTGGTAGGCATCGCAGAACAGCCCGCTGTCATCGGTCATCAGGAAACCTGCCACGGTATCTAAGAGCTGCTTGCACTCCAGGTTGTCATAGTCCCTCACCCGTCTGTCAGAGAGATTTTTGTCGAATACATGGGAGAAACAGACCACGCACTGCGTAAAATGGGGCAGCCGGTGTTCCCGTGTGTACGATTCAAGGCTTGCATACAGCGGATCGGTCAGGAAAGTGGTGTTGATCCGTTTGCTGCGTTTCGGCATCAGGCCGGGCAGGGTGACCTCCACGCAGTCCTGTGTATGCTTTATGGAAATGCCGTGTACCTGGGCAGCCGCTTCCATGAGGACAGGTTTGGGAACAAGGTCGGCTGCATAAATGAGGTTGCGCAGTGAGCAGGCGATCCGTTCCGCACGTTTTGCCGCGTCCAGACTCAGCTCCTCGTAGTTTTTTCCATAGGTGCCGGTGTTGGCTGCCATGGCATTTAAGGTGTTTGACAGCCGGGGGAGTTCATCCCCGATCCGCGCAAGGCGGGATGATAAAGTGTGTCGTTCCATTAAATATCTGTAACTCCTTGTTTTCTGTAATACTGCACTTTTCCGTCAGGCGCCACCGTACAGAAAGCGGCAATGCCGGGAAAGCCAAGGAGCGGTATCTGCCCCGCGTTATCCACAACGGCTATGCGGCGGGGCGAATCCTCCTTATAGGCGGAAAGTGCATGGTTCATAAGCATCTCTTTGTCCTCCGGTATGTGGATGACATCATAGGCATCCGACTGGGTGTAAAAGGTCAGTGCTACCGGAAAATCACTGGCCGTATGGTAGGTAATGTCCTCCCGGAAGTCTAAAAGCACCCAGAAGGCGGCAAGGGTGGACGGGTTCGGAACACTGTCCCCGGTGTGCAGGACAAGATCCCTTTCCGGCATCAGGGCAAGCCGCCCGGTCTTTTCCAGCTTTTTTAAGAGCAGGAACAGCTTTTGCTGCGTCAGTTCCGGATAAAGCGCCTCAAGCTGCAAGAGGCTGAGGGCGTGGTATGTGGAAAGCAGCCGGATGATCTCCGTCAGGTGGCTTTCCTGCTGTTGGTTTCTGTGCTGCATGGGACAGCCTCCTTTGTTCCTGCGGCATTAAGATTTTTGCCGCAGGTAATTGTTGTATTATGATAGGGAAAAAACTGTATGTAATATTTACTTAAAGTGTACTTACAAAATGGCAGGCAGGGCAGGAAACGGGCAGGCTATGCGTAAACCATACTTAAACCATACTTATACCCGCCTGCAGTCATTTTCCATATCCTTTTTGTGCGTAAACCGTATGTAAAGTGTACGCATTAGACGGCCTCGCCCATTTGCCTGCGCTGCCTTTCCTTTTCCAGCAGCTTTTTCAGTTCATTACGGTCCGTGGTGATCAGTTCCTTCTCCAGTTCGGATGCCTTAAATTCCACGGTGACGTTATTGTTGTTGGTGGAGATCAGGCCGTTGCCCCGCTCAAAATGGGTGACTGCCATTGTCTCCGCTTCGGACAGGTGCAGGATGGACTGCACACGCATGGCCTCCTCGTCCTCAAGGTTTAACACGATCTTGGTCTTGGAGTTATTGATGATGCCCTTGCCATATTTGCCGTCCTCCAGCGCAAAGAAGTCATTTAAGTCCTGGGTGGCGCAGATGGCGGAGCCGCCGTACCCACGGATGATCTTGAAGATCTCCAGCACGAACTCTGCCGCAAGGCGGTTGGACGCAGTGCCGATTAACTGCCATGTCTCGTCAATGAAGATGGCTTTTTCCACGGTGCGGTCTTCCTTTGCCTTGTCCCAAACATAGTCCAGTGCCACGAACATGCCCACCGTCAATAAGTCACCGGTCAACTCGGAAATATCCAGCACGGTATATTTATTGTCAAGGTTCACGTTGGTCTGCTGGTTGAAGGTGGAGGCGGAGCCATGTACCAGCCGGTTCATAATGTTCGCAAGGCGTTTGGTGTCAGGGTTTTCTTTCAGGATATTGAATACGTCCTCCAGCACCGGCATTTCCCGGTATCGTTCCGGGCAGTCCGGATCAGGCAGGCTGTAATTGTTGTGGGTAATGCCCCTCTGGTTATAGGTCTGTATCAGCGCCTCGTCCAGAAGCTGCCGCTCCTCATGTGTCATGTCCGGGATCAGCAGGGAGAAAAAGATATGGAGCCGTTGGATCTTTGCCGCCAGCTCCGATTTTTCCGTCTGCGGGCCGTCTAAAATGTCATTGGCGGAGGAATCCACCTTCCTGATCTCCATGATGTTGATGCAGCTTCTGGAAGCGGGCGAAATCTGGATGAACTCCCCGCCGATGTTGCTGCAGCCCCGGTGGAACTCATGCCCTTTTAAGGGGGCGATGATAAACACCTGTATGTTCTTGCGGCGCATCCTGAGCGCCATGAGCTGCATGGTAAAGGTCTTGCCTGCGCCGGAGGTGCCGAGGATCGCTATGTTTGCGTTTTTATAGACGTGGGAGTTAAATATATCCACGATAATGAGGGAATTGTTGTGCTTGTTTACCCCTAAAAGGATGCCGTTGTCATCGCACATCTCAAAGGAGGTAAAGGGATAACAGCTTGCCACGCTGCCTGTCAGGATGTTGCGCTTGGAGCGCTCAAATAGTTTTTTCTCCAGTGACACCAGAGGCAGGGCGGAGAGCAGCGCCTGTTCTTCCCGGAAGTGGCAGGACACCGCATCCATGTCCTGGGAGAGCATCAGTTTTTTCATTTCGTTGGTGCGCCACTCCAATTCCTCAAGGCTGTCCGCCGTGATGGTGATGAGGATGTTCATGTAATAGAAATCCTCATTATTGGCAAGTCCTTCCTTCAGGAAATAGCCGGAGCGGATGGCGCTGTCAAGGTCATCGAAGTCGGAGTTGGTGTCGGAGGTGTCCTTGATCTTGGAGCGGTTGATCCTTAGTTGCTGTCCGAGCTTTTGCTGGATGCGGTCTTTGGGCTGGCGGTCAAAGAAAATATCCACGTCAATTCCCTCGCCTGCATTGACAAGGAGGGAGATCCAACCGGCGCATACCTGCGGGCGGTAGCCCCCGGAAGGCACTAAAAGGTAGGTATGGTAAGTGCCGTCCATGATGACATAATTGCCGTGGGTGTAGTCGATAGTCTGTGGCGCAATAAATTCCATGGCGGGGATCTTGCCGATCTCATCCCGCCTGCCTGCATTGATGTACTGTCCGATGACCTCGTTGACGCGCACGCTCAAAGGCTTTGCCACGCTGGTCTTGCGGTTTAGGATGCTGTAAAATACCTCTGCAGCCATCTCATCCTCGTTGTCAGGGACAAGGAGTTCATTCCCACATTGCTGCAGGTAGGTCTTGGCTGTCCGCACCGCAGTCGTGAGGGCGGAAATGGCGTCGCTTTCCTCGTTGGCTCTGTTGAGGGAAAAAGGTTCGTACTCAAAAATGATGAAAAAGCGCCTTGTGATGGCCTCCCTTGAGCCAATCCGCCGGATCAGGTTTTCATAATCATGCTGCAGCGCAAGGCAACGCTCATCCGTTTCCATGCGCATTTCTTCCCGCAGGGTTTCCAGATGCTTATTGATGTCGGCGCGTCTGGTAAGGACCTTAAACTGGAGTTTTACAGGGCTTATCTTTAAGTAGCTGATAAAGGAATAGATGATGTTACGCTGTTCCCTGGCGCTGCGCAGCAGGAAGTTGATGGGGATGACCTCTATGATCTTCACATAGCGGCGGTCTTTGGTGTAGATGATGCCGTTTTCAATCTTCCAAATGGGGAGATAGGAGGCTGAAGGATTTATCAGTTCTGGTTCCGGCTCCTCCCGCATACGCTCCCTGATCTGGGAGACGCCCCGTTTTTTATTCCGGTGTTTTCCTGCCGCCTCGTCCGCCGCCTGCTTTGCCTGCCTGCGCTCCTTAAACTGCCCGAACTCCTCGGCATAGTCCTCCTTTTTGGTTTTTATCTTCTTTTCCGGCTTTGTTTTCTTTGGTTTCCCGGAAGTCTTCTCCCTTGCCGGTGTTTCCGATGTTTCTTCCTGAAACCCTACAATGCGGCGGTTTTTCAAGTAAACAAAAAAGTTGATGACAAAGGAACTGAGGCTTTCTCCGTTAATACCGATGACGGCAAACAGGGCTGCCGGGAGCACGGTCAGGCAGGCGACAATGATTTTTGTCGTAAGCGTCGCCGGTATATGGTATACCGGAAGACCGATCAGCAGGGAGAGGATCAGCGCCTCTGCCGCGTTTCGGAGCTTTATGGTTCCGCCGAATACCGTTCCGGTATCAATAAAATTTGGCGGAATGACGTATGTGTCGTTTTCTTCGTGTCGCATAGACATTCTACGATGCACCTCCTATATATTGTGGCGGCAGGCATATGGATGCCGGTTTCCGCCAATGCTATTCTAGATGTTTACTCCGTGTAGGGCCTGCCGCACAGGACAATGCTGTGTATACTGTAAATGGGGCGGTAGACAGCTTTTTTCTTGGAAAAGGAAGCGTCCACCACATAGCCGTCCCCCGCATAGATCGCCACATGGCTGATGTTCATGTAGCGGTTGTTGACTTCAAAGGAATAGAAGACCAGGTCTCCGGGGGCAAGGCTGTCATAGGATATGGCAAGGCTGTTTTCCGTAATGTACCTTGCCTGTGCCGCCGCTGTGTTGGAGCCGCCATGCTGCAGGTATACCCCCAACTGGCTGTATACCCAGTAGGTAAAGGAACTGCAGTCAAAGTAACCTTCCTGGTTCCGTTTCTCCTGGCTGTAAGGTGTGCCGAGTTTTGTCAGGGCGAGGTCAACGGCTTTGTTCCCGGTCTCCCCCGGTATCAGGTCAGGGTTAATTTCCACCAGATAAACCGTATCAAATAAAAACAGGTGCAGGTTGGCGGCATATTCCTCTGCCGTCTGCATCTGTTCATCGGTGAGATGGAAGACATTTTCGGCATAGTAGCTGTCGCCTGCGTATTCCACCGTGTATTCATAATGGTGTATGGTGCGGGTTTCCCCGGTTTCCTCATCTGTTTTCTCATAGTCCGTGATATGGACGGTGTAGGAAAAGATGCCGTCCGTGTTGTCACGCAGCATCCATTCCAGCTTTGCAAGGTTGATCTCACGGTAATCTTCCCGTGAGGCGCAGAACTGGGAAATAATCAGTGCGCTTTCGTATATAATGCGGTCTGAAAAATCATCCGTAATGTTGTATTCACAGTCGGTATCGAGGAAACCTGCCTCCTGCTCTATTTTTTCCAGCAGTATGTCATGTTTCTCCCGTAGGATGGTTTCAATGGAGGTTTCCGTCTCCGCAATGTTCTCCATGATGAGGGTATTGTCGTTCAGTACATCACCGGATGCCGTGTCGAACCCCAGATTCCCGAGGATCAAGGAGGGGAGCATGAGGATAAACAGGACGGGGATTAGTAACAGTGCGCCGATGGCCGCCAGTACTTTCCCAATTACCTTCCTGTTTTCCCATAGCCCTGCCGCCAGCATTCCATAAGGACCGGCTGCAGCGCCTTTGGCTGTTCCGGCAATGGCTTTTCCTGCTTTCAATGCGCCCCTTGCAGCACTGGCGGCGGATGCTGTCCGGGATAAGACAGACTGTTCCTTATTTTTGTTCTGCTCTGGCATTTATACACGGTCCTTTCTTTTGGGCATGTTGGGGAGTCTTTGCACGATATTTTCGTGGTACGCAATTTTGCCCTCCCCCGTCATGTAGGGTGTCCGGTCAACAGTATCTGTTGCGTATTGCTTATACCATGTGGCATTGTCAGCCGTGGTAATGGTTTCATAATTCCCTTCCGGAGCCATGTACTGTTCGGTGTTATACATACCGAAGGCGGTGCCGTTGGGATAGTCAACCGAGGTTTCCGTTCCCATGATGCGTCCACCGCCGATCTCCACATCAGAATAGCTTGGGGCATCGGGGATGCCGGTCTGCCCCATGTAAGAGGTAAGAGCCTGAGCTGCCTGTGTGCCGGTCATGGAGCCGGTATAACTGATATTTCCCTTTGCCACAGCCCCGGTGACGCTATTGGCGAAGTCACCGCCCTTTTTCACGGAGGACTCGAAAGCTCTGCGGCTGATGGGGTTGCTGGAATGTCCGGTCATAGTGTGCATGGCGCTCTGGGTAAAGTGACGCCCCACGGCACCTGCCAGTCCGCCTGAAAGGAAGGAAGACTGGCTGACGCTGTTTGAGCTTCCGCCCATTCTGATAGAACCTCCCCGAAAACTGGAGCCTCCGGCTATGTTCTTTGCAGTGGTAAGTCCCCTTGCGGCAACCATCAGTTCCGCCAGCATGTTGCCGCCGGTATGCCCCACGTTGATGCCGAGGCTGGATAAAAAGCTGTCAATCTTCTGGCTGATCTTCAGAAAGGCAATGGCGCATAAAAACCAGATGAACACGTTTCCGGCTGCAGTTTCTTTCCCGACTGCCTCCACATCACTTTCCGTTACCGCAAAAACAGTCATGGAATGGGAAAAGAATAGTGTGGCAGAGAATATAAAAATAAAGAGTTTAGTTTCCCTGTTTTTCATGTGAACCTCCTCTAAAGTGACAGCGGGTTGGATAGGAAACTTCCCACCATGGATGTAAACAGGCGCAGGCACCATGCGTTCATCATCAGCAGAAAGATCTGTCCGCCGAACATCCGACACCACGACTTGAAGATATTTGAGGTGGACTGGGATGCGCCAGTGGCAAAAGCCATAGGAGCCGTATATACGACCACGCCCAGCAGGACATAGCGTTCTGCCGCCTCAAACAGCAGCTTGATATAGTTCCATGCCAGGATCAGCAGGAGTATCAGTGCGATCAGGGCAACGGAACCGCTGGCGCATACGCCAAGGATTGTCAGCAGGACAGAGTTAAAGTCCGCAAAGTTTAAGGGCGGCAGTTCAGAGGAGAGTATCCAGGAATAGGGAGTTCCGCCAACGGAAAGCACTATGTCCGTGATTTGGTCGCAGTAATAGATCAGGCCGATAAAAAGGACGGACCGGATACTCAGTCTGAAGGGATCTTCCGCCTCCACGCCTGCAATCAACCCAAAGTTTTTGAATAATTGCCATACCCAGTTTAGGAGGACGAGTCCTATGGCGGTTGCAACAAACACCTTATACATGGTTTCCGCAGCAGGAAAGTAACGCAGGAAGGTCCCCATGTCACAGCCCAGGGCGCCCAGTACTGAGGTGGAGATCAGATCCAGCCCGTTCATCACCTGTTCGGCAATCCATTCCACGATGCCGTCAAGTATTCCCATGACTTCTCCTCCTTTTTATCCGTTCCATTTTCCATCGGAAAAAAACGGTGTGACATAGGCAAGGATAAAGCCGAGACCGTTTAAGATCACCCACGAGATCGCAATGCGCTTGAGCCATGCACGGGACTCGTCTACCGTCTTGCCGGATTTGGAGAAGTTCATTAAGAGCAGGGCCACAGCAGCCGTCACGATGGCGGCAATGGTGGAAATCCCCAGTATCTTGCCATACACATCCTTCAGGATCGTATCTGCTTTAGACCACATATCCGTTGCAAGGACCTGATCGGTCTGAAGGGTAAAGAAGTAGGCAAAGGCAGCTGCACCCACGATGATGTTCTGGTAAGGGATGCGGAATTTTTTCTTGGTGGGAAGCTGGTTCCCGGTTGGACTGTAGTTTTCTTTTTTCAATGAATTACCTCCTGTGAAAGTTGATATAGTAGAAAAACCAGCAAATCCCGAAGGACTGCCGGTTTCCAGAGCGCCCGCATTGTGGGGCATACCATGAGAAAACACACATGGCGTTTGTACTGCAAAAAATAACACCTGCAGGTGCAGATGTCTGAAATAGTGGGATGGATATGGGTGCAGATACAATTTTGAGCATGACCATTATATCATGGGCATTTTTACCTGTAAATCGCAATGCTGTGCCAGTTTGCGTAATTTGTGCGCCAATTTGGTGCCACTTGGTTATTTTTCTTTGGGGAAGAACTGATCCAGTGTTTCCAGACAGTCCTTTGAAGTGTATCCCCACAGGATAGAGCTGAGTGCCTGGACTGCCTCCGGACGTCTCCGGTAATAAGTCCTGTGGGAAATATTTGCGATATGCGGGCGCAGGCTCTCAATGATCTCATCCGTATTCTGGAGTTGCTGGGGAGACAGATAACTGTAATAGAGTATCCAGTAATATTGTTCCCCGTGCTTATGCTTGCTTCGCAGGATGTCTACGGCGGAGTTTAAGAGGGTCAGCATCTTGTTGCTGCGTTCAATGCTCTTTGCGTAGTCTTCCAGCTTCGATCCGCCGATGTCTGCCCCGGCAAGGTAGATGGAGTCCAGAAACTCCTCGATGCTGCTTCCGTATTCGATTTCAAAGGTGCTGCGTACCTGCTGGACGGCAAGCTCCAGATTCCAGACGGCATCTCGGTAGTTCTTCAGCAACTTCCAGGTGTCATGGAACAGGGGGTTTTCCTGCTCGGTAGGTATGTTCTTGTTTGGTCTTGTATTTGGCATAATGGTTTACCTTCTTTCTTCATTTTTGGGAGTGGATTCCGTACCAGTCTGGCCGGAGGGGGTGGGACTTCTGTTAGCTTCCGGCGGGCTAGCAGGGGAGAGAGTCAGTTCGAACCAATAGGGCATCTTCCCGTCCGGGCAGGCGATCTGTAGGGAATACTTTACTGTAGTTTCTTTGCAGTCGGATAAAGGATATAACTTATATAGGGTTCGGGGGCACTCACAGCACGGAACCCCTTGTGCCGCAAGGATTTGCGCCACTTTCTGGACAATTTTCTTCATGTGCGGTTTTGAAACGCTACCGGCCTGCCCTGAAACGCTGTTTTCCGCTTCCATAATGGTAATCTGGTCCTCCTGGATTGGTTCTGCTTCAGGAATGGATGAAGCCTCCGGAATGTGTACTGGAATCTGAAATGTCATGGAAATCTCCTCCTTGTCAATCATTACGTCACTGATATTGAACATGGTGGATAAGTAGCTGCACAGATAGATGACGCTGCCATGCCTGCCGGTGAACGATACCAGTGAAAGATATTCTTTGTCCTGTAACTTGCTTAAAATGCGGCTCACTGTAGCTTTTGAGATTCCCCAGCGCAGGGCAAGGTGGCTGAAGTTTGTCAGTGGGCTGCCGGTACAGTTGCGGAAATATACCACAGGCCCCAATTCGGAACCCTGCACCTGCCCGTCGTTGTAGATGGCATGTACCCATAGATCCAGCACAATGTCCATTTCCGAGCATTTCCCCATGCTGATCAGCTCATGTATGGCGGCAACTGGGAAAAAGAAAAAACCCACATCCTTCAGACATGGGTAATTGTAGTCGAGCGCCGTATTGTGCTGTTTCCAGCCGTTAATTGTGAACTTAATCAGATGGTTTCTTCCAAGTCTGGTGTAAGTGATGTAATTCTGCTCTTGCAGGAAGTCGAGAATGGAGACTGCTTGATGCTGAAAGCGTGTGCGGAACCATTTCGCCAGTTCCGAGGTCTTGCAGATCCACTCGCCTGGACCGACCAGATAGGAGATGCCTTCTATCCGGCGGTAGGAGGAGCGGAAGTTGGCGTAAGAGCAGAGTGTCATGTAATAAAAAAGATAGGAACTTCCGTTGGTACGGATGTCCCTATCTGCCATAAGGCTGCGGAGGAACTCACGGTAGATGCGGCATCGTGGGTAGTCCACAATCTGTTTTAGTTCTAATTGATAATCCATAGTATGTAATCTCCTCTGAAATATTTGGTTTAGCTTGTGCTATAAATCCGATTATGCTATGATTTAGGAGGAATAATAAAGAGCGTTGCCAGAGGGGTGAGCACTCACGGCCAGTATATAGAGACTGCTAATAAAAAGGTAGCTGACCACCATACGAATCTTTTCCTTGCTAATAGCCTGCTAATTGGACGGGCAGGAATAAAACAATATTAGATGGAAAAAACAACGTGTGATAGAAAACTACCCTTAAAAAAGTACAAATTACAAAGAAAATTAGGATAACAGAGAGCTTGCTGGACTCTATAAACTGCACCTTTTTAACTCCTAAGCCCCAGTTGTGAGTTCGATTCTCGCAGGGAACATCAAAAGAGTGTAAATTTGAAAATGACAAATCTACACTCTTTTTTGTTACAATAAGCTGTCTCGCGGAGCGTGGCAGCGTTTGTTACAATAATCTGGCTTGCGGAAAGTGGAATCGTTTGATATTTATTATTCACACAACACAATCGTAAAAATGGTTCCACCGCCCTTTGCATCTTCAACAGTAATAATTCCCCCATGTTTATTTATAATTTCATAAGCGATGGATAATCCCAGGCCAAAGTGTCCTTTCGTACTTCGGGATCTCTCTGCCCTGTAAAAGCGGTCAAATATTTTGGATTTATCTTCATCAGGAATTCCAATCCCATTATCTGCTACAGATATATAGAAATTACTTTTTTTATATGCAAGGGAAAGGCTGATTTTTCCTTTTTCAGGGGTATAACTGATGGCATTGTGTATTAAAATAGAAAATACCTGTTTCATGCGGTCAGGGTCGCATAAACATACAGGTAGCGGATCTTCCGGAAGTTCTATGGAAAGCATGACATCCTTTTTCTTTGCAAGGGGTTGAAATGCCTCATAAGAATTTATAAGAAGGGTATCAAGTTCCACAGGCTTTTTCTGGACCAAAAACTGATGCTGGTCGGATTCTGAAAGGGTAAGCATATCATTTATCAGTGAAGACATGCGCAGACCTTCCTGTTTAATGGTATTTAAAAACTGTGTCTGTTTATAGGGAGATGCATCCATACAGCATTCTGCGGAGGAAAGAATGACAGCGAGAGGAGTTCTTAGTTCATGGGAAGCAGAGGCTACAAAGGCGGTCTGTTTTTTTTGGTTTTCCATAATAGGTTTTAAAAGCTTTCCAGTAAATACCCATGAAAAAGCGGCCAGAAAGATAACGGCAATAAAATTTATCAGAGCAAAAAGTATTCTCTGTTCATAGATCTGCTTCTTTAATTCATTAAGAGAAGTAAAAACAAAAATCTGTAACAGGGAAGAAGCCTTCTCGCATTCAATAACACTGCCAAAGAAATCTTCTTTTACAGAAGAAGATGTAAATTGAAATTCCGAATGATAAGCGCTATATGGGGACGATTGTATCTGTTCAATTTTAAACATGCGATTGTAGGCATCGATACATTCATTAAGAATATCATTTTTATAAGATTCATAGGAGTCATTAAGCCGGTTATACAAAAATGGAATACCATTATCCAGCAAAAAAAAGGTATAATTATTTTGGGACTCCATTTTAGATATCCATTCCATTGATATAACTGGCTGCTGCGCTAAATAGGTAGTAATAGTATTCATATCATTTTTAAATGAATTATACTGATTTTCATAAAGCGCTGTTTCGGAGACATACAAGTAGCCAAGAGACATAATAATCATAATAGCTGTGGTAATTCCGGCGCAGAGTGCAGTTAAACGAAGGTGGACTTTTCTGTACATAAAGAATCTCCAAAACAATATAGACTTCTAAAGGTCTGATTTATCCTGTAAACAGTATCCAATTCCGCGGATAGTTTTGATTTGCAGGCGGCTTCCTGTGCCTTTCAGCCTTCTGCGCAGAAAATGGATATAGTTGTCCAGATTTCCATCCTCCACGTCACTTTCGGGGCCCCACACTTTTAAGAGAAGAAGATTTCTGGATAAGGTCTGGTCTTTTCTTCTTAGAAAGGTTTCCATTAAGGCGGCTTCCCGCCTTGACAAAGTACAGCTTCCCGAAGGGCCCTGAAGGCGGTCTTCATCCATGTACGAGATTACATCAGATATGGTAAGGACATTATCGGAATTTAAAGAATTAGGGCGTCTGGTGAGACAGCGGATACGGGCAAATAACTCTTCAATGGCAAAAGGTTTTACAAGATAATCATCAGCTCCTAAGTCCAGCCCTGTTACTTTATCAGATAAAGTGCCAAGAGCTGTTAGGAGAATGATAGGCGTTGTGATTCCCTTTTTTCTAAGTGTGGTCAAAACCTGTGTTCCTTCCATACGAGGAAGCATCCGGTCTAAAAGTATCACGTCATAAATATTTTGTTCCCCATAATAACAGGCCTCCTCTCCGTCAAAGCAGGAGTCAACCGTAAAACCTTCCAATTCCAGCTTGAAAGTAAGGCTTTCATTTAATTGTTCATCATCTTCTACAAGTAAAATTCTCATTTGGTCATCCTCTTTATATTCATAAACTAACAGGAACAGCTCCAATGTCATTAGGTTTATGAAGCGTCAGTATATGATATTTCCTTTATTCATTCTATCACAGAAACCTTTAATTAGTCTCTAATATTTCTTAGAGAAATTTTAGAGATTGACCTGCTATGATGATTAAAAAGTTAAGCCGGTAATATAAAAGGCTTGGAAGTGAGGTAAATTATGAAATTGAAAGCAGTTATTTTATTATGTGTATGTTCTTTATTAAGTATGACGGGATGCAGTGGGAAAGAAGAACAGCCGGAAGTTGTTGTGGATAATTTTGAGGAATTAGTCCAGAATGGAGAGGAAAATCCAACACAGGAACCAAAAACGGAGATGCAGGAAGAAACCACATCCAAAGAAACAGATATGAAAAATCCTACACAGGAAGAAGCCATTCCAAAAGAAACAAATATGGAAATATTGGAGGGCAATATTAAAATTATTGGCAACGAAAGTGTTGTTGTGTGTAAGTCATATACAACGGAGGCTGAGGATGGATTGGTCATGGTATCATCGGCAGACGAAAGCGGTAATGAAACACTTGTTACAGTGAATTTTACAGAAGATATGAAATGGGAACTGCACACCGTTAAAAACAGCGGCATAAATGGTGATGCCGATGTTACCATATCAGAGGCGTCCTTTTCAGATTTAAAAGAAGGAGTAAGTGTGAAGATGACAGGATATTATGTAACAGAGGAAAAAGAATTTACGGCGGATAAAGTGGTTATCTACTGCTTTGTCTGATTAGAAGCCGTACAAAAACAATAAAGAAAGATGGAGGGTAGTATGTCTGGAAAAATAAATAAGATAAAGGGAAAACTGGCTGTATTAATGCTATTTGTCATGGTTGCATCTTCCTTTGCCGGATGCGGTAAAACTCAGACAGATACAACAGAAACAGAGAATAAACAGAATGAAGAAACCCAGGGGAAAGAGAACCCACAGCCTATGGCACAGGAAGAAGAAAAATCCGATGTTCCAGAAAGTCCTGATAAGAGTACTGCCATGGGAAGGTATGTGGAAAGTACGATGGACTTATCAGAGTATTGTTTAAATACCCTGGAGTTTAAGAAACAGCCGGATGGAGGCATTGCCATAGCAGACAGGCATAACGACAAAGCGGTATCAAAAGATAACGGCATTACCTGGGAGATACAAAAGGAAGAATGGTTTACTGCTCTTAAAGAAAAAGATGCATACATCATGTCCATAGCTTACGGTGCTGACGGTACAACAGGTATTGTCTATGATGCAAACGAGGATCAGGAAGATGATATTCATTCGGTGGGGCTTATTATCAGACCGGATGGAACGCAGATACCTTTTGATATTCCGATTACCGATGAAGAAGGTTTTGTGAGAAAAATATGGATTTCTGATTCAGGAAGAGTTTTTGCCACGACACTAAAAGAGACAATTTATGAAGTAAAAGAAGATGGCAGCAGTGAGAAGTTCCTTAAAGTGAGTGGAAGGCCGGAACTGATTAATTTTCAGGGAAACATCATGATAATAGATGGCAGCTATTTTGAAGGACTGGTGCTGTATGATATAGAAAAAAGAGAATATGTGGAGGATGAAGTCTTAAATATATTTGTCAAAGAAAATTATAAAGACAGAGGATATAATACTTCTGACTGTTTCGATATATATTTCTTTCCAGGTGAAGAAGGTGTAATTTATCTTGCAGGAAATAAAGGGCTTCACAGGCATGTAATTGGCGGAAGTGTTGTGGAGCAGGTCATTGACGGAAAACTTTCCTGCTTCAGTAACCCTTCTTATTTGTTAAAAGGAATGGTGATGCTTCCAGATAATGAGTTTCTTGCACTGTTTGTCGATGGAAAACTGGTGCGTTTTACATACGACCCTAATATTCCCACAGTGCCTGACAAGAAGCTGAAAATTTACAGCCTGGAAGAAAATGATTTGGTAAAGCAGGCAGTTACCATTTACCAGTCACAAAATCCGCAAGTTTATCTGGATTATGAAGTAGGATTAAGTTCAGAGAGCGTGACAAGAGATGATGCTCTAAAGAAGCTGAATACCCAGATTATGGCAGGGCAGGGACCGGATTTGCTTATAGTGGATGGAATGCCTTTGGATTCTTATATAGAAAAGGGACTTCTTCTTGATTTAAGTGACTGCTTAAACAGTATGGAAAGTAAAGATAAACCTTTTGAAAATATCATCAATGCTTTCAAAAAGGATGGCAGTGTCTATGCAATACCCTGTGAAATACAGATTCCGCTGATAGAGGGAAAAGAAAAGTATGTATCTGGGGCAGACAGTCTGGAAGGTATTGCCAGTATGGTAGAAGAAATAAGGAAAGATACCCCGGAAGCGGATATAATGGGAATATGTTCAGAAAAAGGGGTCATGAAATTATTTTCCATGGTATCGGCACCTAAGTGGAAGACGGAAAAGGGGGAACTGGATAAAGAAATCATAAAAGACTTTTTACAGCAGACAAAAAGGATTTACGACGCCCAGATGGATGGTATTTCGCAAAAGGCTGTGGAAGATTATGAAAGAAGGAATCAAAATTATAATGCTTATTATGGTATCAAATTTGATGAAAGTGATTACGTATTGATAATGAATTCACTTAATATAGTGGGAGCATATCATCTGGCTGAATTTAGAGCAGCATACTACAGGGGAGACTTGACACAGGCATTTTCTGTCAGCAGGATCAAAGGATTTGAAGATGACAGGGTGGCGCTTATGAAAGGACACAGCAAAGATGTATTTATTCCTAAGACTATGATAGGAATCAACGCAGCTTCCAAAGAAACAGAAATAGCCATAGATATGTTGAAAGTCCTTTTGGGCAGGGATAACCAGTCTACCTTATATAAGGGATTTTCCGTAACGGAAGCAGGACTTGAAGAAATGTTTAAAATTGATGAAAGTTATATCAACGAGGAAGGAATATATAGTTCCATTGGTAGTTCGAATGTAGACGGTAAAGAAGTAGGTATGGCAATATACTGGTTTACAGATGAACAAAAACAGCTTACACAGGACTGGATCAAGGGGCTTGGTACCGCTTATGTGCCGGATACTGTATTGGAAAATGCGGTATACGAAGAAGGAGAAAGTTATATGAAAGGGGAACAAAGCCTTGATGAGGCAGTAAATGCAATAGAGCAGAGAGTAGCTATATATATGTCAGAATAAAAAAGTATCTAAAGCGTCAGTTTCTGGCGCTTTAGATTAACATAAGGATAGCTTCGAAGCACAAAAACGTTTGTCTGGAGGTTTTAATTGAAAAGAGGAAAGAGAATAAGAGCCTTTATAATTTTTATGGCGCCCAGTTTTTTAGGAGTGGTAATTTTCGTGATACTGCCTTTTGCGGATGTAATGAAAAGATCATTTACCACAGCAGTTACCGGAAATTTCACAGGTATAACAAATTATATAACAGTTTTTCACAATCAGGCATTTCTGATAGCCGTAAAAAATACTGTAAAGTTTACCCTTGTCTGTATTCCCCTTCTGGTTTTTATTGGTTTTATGATAGCCATGCCTTTAAGCGGACTAAAAGATGGAGGACTTATTAAATCCATTTATTTATTCCCCATGGCGATGCCCACAGCAACCATTGTAATAGTCTGGAAAATGGTATTTTATAAAGAAGGATTTATCAATCTGGTTTTGACAGAAATAGGAAAGTGGACGGGATCATGGGGAGAAGTACATACAGGTTATCTGGATACGGACGCAGCCTTCTGGGTGCTGGTGTGCAGTTATATCTGGAAAAATACTGGTTATACAGTGGTGCTGTGGCTTGCAGGTATTCTTGGGATTCCATCAGAACTTTTGGATGCGGCCAGAGTGGACGGGGCTGGAAAGTATAAACGTATCTGGTATATCATACTCCCTAATTTGAAAAGCACCCTGTATACCATTGTGATACTTTCCTTTTTAAATTCATTTAAAATTTACAGGGAAGCTTATCTGGTATCGGGAGCTTATCCCCACAAGAGCATTTACCTTTTACAGCATACATTCAACAATTGGTTTGTAAATATGGAATTTGACAAAATGGCGGCAGCGGCAGTATGTACAGGTTTTTTCCTTCTGGCAGTGATCTTACTGTTACAAAAAATATGTGACAGAGATGAATTATGAGAAATGGGAAACAGATAGAAAAAAAAGAAAAAGCAAAACAGAAAATCAAACAAAATATAAATCAGGCATTTGTTCTGGTAATTTTGATACTTCCGGGTATATTTGTGATATGCCCCGTCATCATACTGATTACAGGATCGTTTATGGACCAGTATGAATTAAAGGAATATCTAAGTCCTATTTTTATGGAAAATCTATCATACGTTAGCTGGAAGCTGATGCCTGATTATCCCTCCTTTGGGAATTATAAAAAATTATTGTTCCAGGACCCTTCCTTTTTTATTTTATTTTGGAATTCCATGAAAATGACTGCATGTATTTTAGGCGGCCAGCTTTTGGCAGGAGTGCCTGCTGCCTGGGCTTTTGCAGTATATAAAGGCAGGGCAGGAAAAATATTGTTTGCTTTTTATGTGGTGTTGATGCTGCTTCCTTTCCATGTGACAATGCTGTCAAATTATCTTGTACTCAATAAATTGTTCCTTTTAAATACCCAAAAGGCAGTTATCTTACCTGCCGTTTTTTCAACTTTTCCAATTTTTCTTTGTTATGGGGGGTTTAGGAGTATCCCCGTCCAGCTTTTTGAGGCCGCCAGAGTGGATGGGGCAAGGGAGTGGAACATTTTTTTACAGATTGGCCTGCCTCTTGGAAAGACTGGTATTCTATCGGCCATAGTGCTGGGAGCTCTGGAATACTGGAATATGATGGAGCAGCCTATGGCATTTATAGATGATAAATCTTTGTGGCCTTTATCTTTGTATCTGCCGGAAATAACCTGGGCAAAGGCCGGATATGCATTTTGTGCTTCTTTTATCACACTGATACCGGCCGTATTTGTATTTGCCATGGGACAGGATTATCTGGAACAGGGTATTGTTTATTCTGGTTTGAAGGAGTAGAAAAATGATAAAGAAAAAAATGACTGGAGGATTTATTCTCTTTTTGGGGTTTATGTGGCTGTGTACTTTGATTTCAAAAAGTTTTTATACCACAAAGCTTCCGGTGGTAACTACTTCTGTATTGGAAGAAAAATATATAGAACATATTGTAGAAGCAGACGGGATTGTGGTAGAAGGTGGAAAACAGGCAGTGACAACGCTCGCAGGACTGCGTGTGGAATCACTTATGGTTCATGTGGGGGACAGGGTAGAGGAGGGGGATGTGCTCTTTAAAATTGACCTGGATGATTTAAAGGAAATTATGAAAGAAAACCAGACGCAAATTGATAAGCTTCAGCTTCAGGTAAACGCTATCCTTGAAAATCAGGAACTTGCAAGGCAAAAAAAAGAAATTGAAGAAGCCCGGGCAAGGGAAGACTATGACAGAACGGCAAGGGAAAAAAATACCGACGTTGGGAGAGCGGCAGACGTATATGCCCGAACCATGGAAGAATTGGAGGGAGCGGATGGCGAAGCAGGATATCAGGAACTGGAGGATGCTTTACAGCAGGCAGCCTATGGGGAGGCCGATGCTATGCGGGAGAGAGACAGCGCTATGAGACAGGCACAAAGAGATATTGAGGATATTCTTTTTCCGGAGGCTTCTGACGCTACTTTATCCGTTACCCGGACGGATATAGGGAGACTGAAAGAAAATCTTTCCTCCTATCAAAAAATCATGGATAATCAGGGAAATGTGACAGCAGACGCGTCGGGAATGATAACGGATATTTATATAGAAGCAGGAAGCAGGGTGCCGGATTCTGCAGCTATGATGATGACCGATGACAGTATTCCCTGCCAGTTCAAAGTACTTCTTGATAAGGAACAGAAAAAATATATTGGTGTGGGAGACTCAGCAACTGTCAAGCTGGACGGAGGCAGCAGCCTGGATACAACTGTTAATTATTTTATGGAAAGTCAGACTATGCCGGGCAGCTTTGAAGTAACCATTGAACTGCCGCAGAATATGGGAATTCCAGGTCTTTCAGGAAAGATCATTTATTCAAAACAGGGAGAAAAATATGAATGCTGTATTTCTCCTGAAGCAGTTTATATAACAAATACGAAATGTTTTGTATATGTACTAAAAACCCGGGAGGGAATTTTAGGAGAAGAATATTATGTGGAAGAAGTAACGGTGAGGATATTGGATCAAAATGATGCCTGGGTGGCAATTGAATCCGGTATGCTTGATAAAGAAAGTAAAATCATCACCTCTGCCGATAAAGAATTCAGCAAAGGTGATGTAGTAAGGTGGATTGAATAAGTTATATATACAAGCTTTATTTTGTTTTAAACTGCATATGATACAGGTCCGCATAAATTCCGTTTTTGGCAAGCAGTTCTTCATGGGTTCCGCTTTCCGATATGCCTTTTTCCGTAAGTACTAAAATTTTCTGGGCATTGCGGATAGTGGAAAGCCTGTGTGCGATTACAAAGGTGGTACGGTTTCTGGCAAGTTTTTCCAAAGATTCCTGAACCACCTTTTCACTTTCATTATCCAGTGCGGAAGTAGCTTCGTCAAAAATTAAAACAGGCGGATTTTTTAGAAAAACTCTGGCAATTGACAGCCTTTGTTTTTGACCGCCGGACAGCTTAATACCCCTTTGGCCGATGTTGGTGTCATACCCTTCCGGCAGATTCATAATAAATTCATGGGCATTGGCATTTTGAGCAGCGGCAACGATCTGGGCATCTGTTGCACTTGGGCAGCCATAACGGATATTATCCATTACGCTTCCGGTGAAAAGGTATATATCCTGTTGTACAATGCCGATATTATTTCTAAGGCTTTTTAAAGTAAACTCCCGGATATCGGTTCCATCCATTAAAATCTGCCCTTTTGTCACATCATAAAATCTGGGAATTAAACTGCAGAGCGTTGATTTTCCTACGCCGGAGGTACCAACTAATGCAACGTATTCTCCTTCTTTTACGTGAAGGTTTAAATTAGAAAGAACAGTTTCAGAATCATCTTCATAGCGGAAGGAAACATTTTCAAAGATAATATCGCCCTTTGCATTTATCAGTTCTTTTGCGTCGGGGCTGTCAGTGATATCCGGATTTATTTTTAAAATTTCAAGAAATCTTGTGTAGCCGGAAGCACCGTTTTGGAATTGTTCCGTGAAATTTATCAGCTTTTTAATTGGTTCCGTAAAATTGTTAATGTAGAGCAAAAAGGTGATCAGGTCGGTAATGGAGATCATTTGAAAAGTAATAAAAGCAGCGCCTGCGGCAATTACAATTACACTAATTAAGGTAGTAAAAGCACCAAGCCCCGAGTGATACAGCCCCATATATTTGTAGCTTTCTTTTTTGCTTTCTACAAAGCGGTCATTTCCAGCTTTAAATTTATCCATTTCAATTTCTTCATTGGCAAATGACTTCACTACCCGGATTCCCGAAAGATTATCTTCGATCTGCGCATTAATATCGGCAATTCTTGCCCTGTTTTTTACAAAAGCACGTTTCATGCGCACATTAAAATAAAATGCGTAAATAAGCATAACAGGTACAATTGCAAAAGCCACCAAAGCAAGCCTCCAGTTAATGGATAGCAAAATGGCAAAAGAACCAAAAAGCTTGATAATGGAAATCACCATATCTTCTGGACCATGATGAAACAATTCGCTGATATCAAACAAATCGTTAGTAACGCGGCTCATTAACTGCCCTACTTTTTGATTGTCAAAAAAGCTAAAGGACAGTTTTTGGTAATGTGCAAAAATTTCATTTCGCATATTGTATTCCATCTTAGCCCCCATCATGTGGCCATAATAAGCAATGAAATAATTGCAGTAGCATTCCAGTAAAACAAGCAAAGCCATAATTCCGGTCAGTACAAGAATCCTATGAAGAGATTGTGAAGAATCCCGATAAATTACATCACTGGTGATGTAGCGGATAATAAGGGGGATGATTAATGTAACCGCAGCGCCCATACAGGCAAACAGCATGTCGGCTGCAAATATTTTTTTGTATGGCTTGTAATAAGACAGAAATTTTTTCCATTCGTGTTTTTTCATGACATAACCTCAGTTTTGTATAGTATCGCTTAATATAATTTAAACTTTTAATGTTTTAATGTAAAGTCTTTTTTTACTTTTATTTTGTAAATTATGTTCCTTTACAATTTATATCATAAAATGGTAGGCTTGTGACAAACATAAAAAAGAGAAGAAGGATGTTTTATGCAAATATCGCAGTATTCTGTTATAAAATCCCATAAAATTTATATTATAATATTTAATCTTTTTTCTGTTATAGTATTAAACTATCTTTTGCTATTTTTGTTAAGCTTTTTTTCCATTGATTATGAATTTTTTAAAGAATATCCTGCTAATTATTTTACCTATTTTTTAGTTTTGGCGATTTTGTGTTATTTTGCAACATATCTATTTTATAAGATAGTTTATAAACGTTATTTTGAAAAGAAAAAACGATTTACGGAAGAATTTATGCAAATGGAGTCCATGAAAGAGTACACGGGGCAAATAGAAGACCTTTATCTGGATATTCGTTCTTTTAAGCATGATTACATAAATATTTTGTCTTCTATGCATAGTTACATTAATGAACATAATTATGAAGGATTGGAAAAATATTTTAATCAGGAATTAATGCCTGCCGGTTCTACATTAGCGTTTGGTGATTCTGCTTATGGAAAACTTGGATTTATTCAGGTACCGGAAATTAAGAGTATTTTATATATAAAAATTCTGCAGGCATTAAAACAAGGAATAGCAGTGACAACAGATTTGAAAGAAAAATTTAGTTATTTTCCCATGAATGTATTAGATTTAGTAAGGGTGCTTGGGATATTATTAGATAATGCGATAGAAGCCAGTGCTTTAACAGACGAGAAATTTCTTTCTATCACTTTTTTGAAAGATATGGAAAATATTTATATTCAGATTCAAAATTCTTCTCCACAAATTGAAAATATAGAAGAGTTATATCAGATAAAAAACTCTTCAAAAGGGGAAGAAAGAGGATTTGGTTTATTTGAAGTACGTAAAATAATTGGACAGTATTCAAATGTTTTATTAAATACGGAATATAGTAATTTTGTTTTTACCCAGAAGTTAGTTCTTGTCACTCTAAGTGCCAAAACTTCAGATTCAGTTTTTCATCACTTAGTCTAAAATTATGTGTATTCATTTCTTCACTATTTAATATGGTCCCGTCTTTAAAGTCTATCGGGGTTTTATTTTTAAATTTGATGGGACCATCATAGTCAAACAGCAGTATATCACCACGTTCTAAGGAATTTATATCTATTTTGCCTCCTTTACTATCCTTAATGATTAAAGTATCATTTATTTCGATGATGTACTCGCCGTTAAAAATATCTTCTGTAGAAGCAGGCAGGCTTTTTACAATAATCTGATCTTCCGATATTTCATTAATGTAAAGATTTATGTCAAAACAGTGATAGATCAATGTTTTATTTCTCCAGTAAAACATTAATGCGATGCAAAAAACAGCTACAACTATCAGGATGAGATGAAATATGGTTATTTTTTTAAATTTAAACTTTTCTTTGTTCATTATGATTTCCTCTGGTTTTTTAATTAAAGCGTAATTCATGTATTTATGTTATAATAACACATATAGATGTGCTTTTACTGAAAATTACCTGTTTGTAGCCATTTTTGTCCTGAACGTTAGTAAGAGGAGATGGAATGTTTCCAATTTATATTTGTGAAGATAATCTGATT
>ERZ808046.572-NODE-572-length-28183-cov-7.652138_pt1 | contig 28183 bp, 27 predicted proteins | sample MGYA00380196_ERZ808046 | MGnify/ENA primary metagenome ERZ808046 (study PRJEB31490, sample SAMN06133421) | mouse gut metagenome | isolation source: Z6_2 | host: mice | place: China: Chengdu | collected 2015-05 ...
AAAAGAAGGCATCAGGCTATGGTTCCGGACAAAACGTCCTGCATACCGTCAACTCTGTCTTAAGCTGGCTGTTTGAACAGATAAAAGAATATGCTTCCAAAAACCCGGTTCTGGCGGGGTTTATTAAAGTGTCTCTAATCACAGACCTGCCATTCTGAATATTTCAAAAAGCCGGCAGATTGACACTTTGGGCAGACATATTCATTTTTGAATTACAGTTTGCGGAAACTCAAGAAAAACTTGCTATGAAGGATTTGCTGTGTGGCTTTACAAAAACTTGCTGTCACAGCTTTTTATTCCTCCACCAGACTCACTACATTCTGGCTGATCTGCTCTCCGTTTTCATCAAGCTCCCACGTAATATATCCCAGCATCGTCCCATCTGCATCATAATGCTCCTGTTTGGTCTGCGTTCCATTTTCATCATATTCATACTGGAAAAATTCCCTCAATGTCCCATCACCTGAATAGCAATTGTTTTTTATTCTATTTCCATTTCCATCATATTCAAACAATTCATTACTCAAGACGTCCCCACTTTCACTATAGTAAGTGAGTTTTATCAATTTTCCATTTTCATCATATTCATACAACTTAGTATGCATAACACTTCCATCCGGGCGATATTGCGTATTCTTTATACAATTTCCGTTTTCGTCATACTCACACAAATGCCTGCACAATACTACCATGTCATCGTCGCTGACACTTCCGCTCCAATACTGGATCTGATTCCCCTGTTCATCGTAGAGACATTCCCCATCTCCCGTCTGATTTCCGTCTGGATCTTGGGTAGTCATACAGCTTACTCTTCCCTCCTCGTAAGAATACTCTACATATCCATACAGAACTCCTTCCTCATAATAAGACATCCTCCGATCCTTTCCCTCCGAATCTGTGATCCTTCCTTCCTCGATCTTGGCGATCTTATCTGCAATCTTTTCGTCATTGCCCGTCTTTTCCAGTCCCAGGTTCAGAATTTCCAGAGCCTTCCCGTAGTCCGCCTGCCGGATATACACATCTGCCACGCCGAGGTACGCCTCTGCAGAAATCTCTGTCAGACCAAGCGCTTCCTCATAGTCCGCCAGCGCCGCAGTCAAATGTTCTTCCTTTTCGCCGCTGAGAATATAGGCATTCCCCCGGGCCGTATAAACCTCTGCCCGCTCTGGATCTGCCTCCAGCGCGGATGTAAAGGCTTTGACTGCCTCCTCATAGTTCTCCTCCTCCAGATACTTCATACCCAGATCATATAATGTCTGCCAGTCCTGTGCCACCTCTGAGCCGGCTGCCTCCTGTCCTCCTTCTGTTCTTTCAGAACCACATCCTGCCAGCAGAAAACCCGCTGTACAACTGCACAGTAATAAAATCAATATTCTCTTCTTCATCGTCCTCCTTCCATTGTTGTTCTACAGATACTTCTTATTTCCAGTGCTCTACATCTATTTCTCCAAGTTCTTTATAACATTGTTGTTTTACAGATACTTCTTTTTCCGGCCACCGACCGCTCCGCCCCCAAAGAAACTTCCCGCTCAGTCCTTCGACTCGATCAGGATCAGAATTCCGCTCTTTATGGAGATCTCCACCTGACTCTCTGCAATCTCATTGGATACCCCCAGGCTTCCGGTTCCAAGAACCGTAAAATGATAGTCCGTCAGCGGATATTTCGCACCTTTTAAAGTCACGCCATACACATCCGCCGTGTACGGGATCAGAGAAAAATAAGTCCCGTACTGCTCCGATTTTTTGATCACCCATCGTTCTTTGATCAGGCGAATCCGGTTATGCCGGTCCAGAATCTGAGCATCTGCTCCCTTATCCAGAGCCGCATACAGTGTCTGAATATTCCCAAGCACATGGTCCAGCCTGGTGCCGGTTCCGCCTAGTATCGTGATCTTTCGGCTGCCCAGCTCCAGCGCCAGCTCCACGGCAATCTGGGTGTCCGTGGCATCCTTAACTGGATTGAACTTCCGGATCTCAATCTTTGTGTGTTCCTGATACCACTTCAGGACCTCTGGAGACAGGGTATCGAAATCGCCCACAATCCTGGTGGGCACGATCTTGTGTTCCCTGCAAAAACCGAGTCCGCCGTCTACCGCGATAATATGATCATAGTTTTTTTCCAAAAGTGAGAGGGCAAGATCGAACTCGATATTGCCCCCGCTGATAATCAATGTATGCACCGTCTACTTCCTTCCATCCATGATGACCTGGAAATCTTTTACATTCTGTTCTATATCCCCTGCAAAGATTGCAGACCCTGCCACGATCACATTGGCTCCTGCTCCCAGTACTTCGGAAAGATTTTCTTTTTTGATGCCGCCGTCCACCTCGATATCCACATTTAAGCCCCGCTCTTCCACCATCCGGCGAAGCTCTCTGATTTTCTCCGTGGATGCAGGAAGATAAGACTGTCCGCCAAACCCCGGCTCCACCGTCATCAGAAGAATCATATCCACCTGATCCAGCACATCCGAAAGCACCGCATTGGACGTACCAGGTTTTAAAGCCACACCACACTTCATACCCTTTTCCCGGATGCGGCGAAGGGTACCTTGCAGATCCTCACAGGCCTCATAATGGATGGTAAGCATATCTGCTCCGCAGTCAGCGAACTCATCCACATAGCGCTCCGGCTTTTCAATCATCAAATGAACATCCAGCACCAGATCCGTAAACTTCCGCACGGACCGAAGCACCGGCATTCCAAAAGAGATGCTTGGAACAAAAGCACCATCCATGACATCATAGTGCAGACATTGTGCACCTGCCGCTTTAACCTGCCGGATATCTTCTCCCAGATGTGTAAAATCTGCAGACAATATGGATGGTGACAGAATAAATTTCATCGTTACGAATACCTCCTTTTTTCCTTTTCCTGAAGTCCTTGAAACAGCAGGGCGTAGCTCTCATACCGCTCCCTGCTGATACGGCTTTCCTCCACCGCTTCTTTCACACTGCACCCGGGCTCCATAAGGTGAAGGCAGCCCTGAAACCGACATCTGCCCTCATGCTCCCGAAATTCCGGAAAGCTATGCCTCAGATCTTCTTTACTCAGACCGGCAAGTTCCAGAGAACTGAATCCCGGCGTGTCGAACAGATAACTGTCTTCCCCGATCCGAAACAGCTCCGAGTGCCGGGTCGTATGCCTGCCGCGGTCAATCTTCTGACTGATGGCTCCTGTCTGCATGCACGCATCCGGCACCAGAAGATTAATCAGTGTGGATTTTCCCACTCCGGAAGGTCCGGCCACCGTCGTCGTATGTCCCAGCAGCCATTCTTCTAACTTTTCCGTTCCTTCCTGATACTTTGCGCTGACAAACAAAACTCTGCTTTTACAGCCGGAATAAATATCAGACAGCCTCTGAATCTCTTCATCAGAAGCCTCATCCTTCTTATTAAAACAGATGATGGTGTCAATGGACTGCTGGTCCATCATAACCAGAAACCGGTCCAGCAGAGACAGATTGGGCTTTGGCCTGGCCGCCGCAAAGACCACCAGCGCCTGATCCACATTGGCCACGGCCGGACGTATCAGCTCACAAATGCGCGGAAGCAGACTTACAATGCTGCCCTCTTTTTTCTCCTGATCCAGAATCTCGATCTCCACCTCATCGCCTACCAGGGGCTTTCGGCCCTGATTGCGAAAGATCCCTTTTGCCCTGCATTCATAGAGACCGCTTCCTTCCACATACACATAGTAAAAGCCTGCAATCCCTTTCGTAATCCTTCCCTTCATGGCTTCAAAACTGCCTGTCAGTCCGACGGAAGACCGGTTACCGAATCTTCCTTGGGTTCCTCCGGTCTGCTGGCAGAACCGGTGCTGACATAGATCGTCACCGTCCCCTGGGGATCCACGGTCTTCGCAGGATCATAGCGGGTCACAAATCCTTCCCCCACAGAATCACTGGGTTCTGTGCCTTCTTTGATCCTTCCCTCAAAACCTGCATCCTCCAATTTTTCTCTCGCCTGTTCAAAGGTCATCCCCACACTGACAGAAGGAATCTTTACCTGCTCACGCCCTCTGCTGACACTAATGGTTACCGTGCTTCCCGGCGCCGCAAGGCTGCCCGTATCGGGACTGGTACTGACCACCAGACCTTCACTCAGCTCATCCGAATAGACATCCTTTACCGCCACCACAAAACCGTCTGCCTGCAGTTCTTTTTCTGCCCGGGTCTCTTCATGTCCGATGACGTCTGTCACTTTGACGCCGGCCGGTCCCTTACTGATTACCAGATTTACTGTTGTGCCTTTTTCCACACTGGTATTTCCAGAAGGTGTCTGAGAAATAACTATCCCGCTCTCCACCGTATCACTGTTGGCTTCTGTCACCGTCCCGGTCTTCAGCCCGGCGGCCTCCAAAGCACTCTTTGCGTTGGCTTCTGTCTGTCCTTCCACCTTCGGTACCGTAGCCTTCTGAGTTTCCTCCGGCTTCTCCGTCTGCTGTCCGGAAGAACTGCTGCCCGATCCGGAAGAGGAACCGCTTCCGGCTCCGGCTACCACCACTTCCACCGAACTTCCGACTGCCACCCGGGTTCCGGAATCAACATTTTGTTGTATAATCTGGCCCGCCGCATATTTTGTAGAGCTTTCGCTGCCCTTCAGCGTAATGCTGATCCCCAGATTGCTAAGCTCTGTCTTTGCCTCTGTCATGGTCTTGCCAAGAAGATCTGGCATGACAACCGTATTGACTTCATCGTCGTCCTCGTTTTTTTCATCTCCCGAATCCTGTTCTGTCTGCTGCCCATTTTCTTCTTTCTGATCAGACCCTCCTTTGATCCCCAGCATACGGGAAAGGAGAAAGAGCAGCACTGCAACGATGAGAATGGCCAGAGCCACTCCTGCAATGGTCATAATCCGTTCCACCGCCGGACTTAATTCTTCTTCGTCGTCCTCCTCATCCTCATCGTCTTCATAATCTTCCTCATCCTCGTCATCCTCTTCTTCCACCGGTTCTGCCCGTCTTGCAGCCCGGACTTTGGATGTGGTCTCTTTTCGCATAACCACCGTCCTGGCCTGGGAGTCCAGATCAACCATCTGCACAAAATCCCCTTCCGGATCCATCAAGGACTGTTTCAAATCTGCCAGAAGATCCTCGATATCCTGATAGCGGCGGTCCGGACTTTTTTCCATACATTTGCGGATGATCTGTTCCAGGCTGAAAGGAATCTCGCTGTTGTAGGTGGTAGGCGCAACCATCTCTTCCTGCAGATGCTTCACGGCAACAGTCACAGCCGTATCTCCGTCGAAAGGAACTCTACCGGTCACCATCTCATAAAGTACCACGCCCAGGGAGTAGATATCGCTTCTGTGATCCACATAGCCGCCCCGCGCCTGCTCCGGAGACGCATAATGGACGGAACCCATAGCCGCCGAAGTGGTGGTCTGGGAAGTGGTCGCCTTGGCGATCCCAAAATCGGTTACTTTCACCTTCCCTTCTCTGGAAATAATGATATTCTGCGGCTTGATATCCCGGTGAACAATCTGATTATTATGAGCCACTTCCAGACCTGCGGACATCTGAATCGCGATGCTGGTGGCCTCCTTAACCGTAAGGCGCCCTTTTCGCTCGATATAATTTTTCAGGGTGATCCCTTCCACCAGTTCCATGACAATATAGTAAATCCCACGCTCGTCCCCTACGTCGTAGACATTGACAATGTTTGGATGGGCAAGTCCTGCCGCCGCCTGCGCTTCTTCTTTGAATTTTTTGATGAAACCTCCGTTCTCCCGGAATTCTTCCTTTAATACTTTGACTGCAACAAAGCGGTTCAGCTTATGGTCCTTTCCCTTGAACACCTCGGCCATACCGCCGACCCCGACTTTCTCCAGGATCTCATAGCGGTCACCAACGATCATTCCAACTTTTATCATAATCCTACCTCACTGTCTGTCATACTATTTCCACCAGCACCACTGCAATATTGTCCGTTCCGCCGTTCTGATTGGCCTCGAGAATCAGCCTGCCGCCGATCTCATACAGCGTACGGTCCTTTTGAATCAGGCGGCAGAGGGTTGGATCCTCAACCATATTGCTAAGGCCGTCAGAGCACAGCAGATACCGGCTTCCCGCCTTCACCTGAAAAGAAAACAAATCCAGCTCTGCCTCCCCCTGGATCCCCAGAGCGCGTGTAATGATATTCTTATCCGGATGCAGCCTTGCCTCTTTCGGGCTTAATTCTCCTTTACGGACCAGTTCTGCCACCAGAGAATGATCCTCTGAAATCTGCCGGATCCCTTCCTGTGTTATCTCATACAGCCGGCTGTCCCCAATATTTACAGCCAATGCTTCCTGACCTAAGATACTAAGAGCCACCAGGGTAGTTCCCATCCCATAGTAATCTTCACTTTCTTTTGCTTTCTGATATAACTGAAAATTTGCATAGCGGACTGCCTTCTGAAGGATCAGCGCAGGTCTGGTATCTGTACAGCGGCAGACTGCCTCCACCACCTTTTGTACCCCATAAGAAGATGCCAGCTCTCCTGCTTTATGACCTCCCATTCCATCGGCAACAAGATAGAGATTCGGAAGATTCCCCACCGGCTGGTCGGAAGCATACACATAATCCTGATTCACTTTTCTTCTGCGTCCAATATCTGTCATCGCAACCGATGTCTGCATAGGTCTTCACCTCTCTTTTTCCATGTCCAAATAACTTCTGCGAAGCTGCCCGCAGGCGCCGTCGATATCCCGACCCATTTCTCTTCTTATTGTAACAACTATTCCTGATTTTTCAAGTTTATTTTTGAAATTCACAATCGTCTGGTGTCCGGACTGTACATAATCCCGCTCTTTGATCGGATTCACCGGAATCAGATTCACATGACAGTTCAAAGACCGAATCAGAGCGATCAGCTCTTCTGCATCTTCTTCCCCGTCGTTTACACCGCCCACCAGACTGTACTCAAAGCTGATGCGTCTTTTTGTCTGTTCAAAATAATACCGACAGGCGTCAAGGACGTCTGAAAGCTCATAGCGGTTTGCCACCGGCATCAGCATCTTTCTTTTTTCCTGGCTGGAGGCATGCAAAGATAACGCCAGCGTAATCTGCAGCTTTTCCTCCGCCAGCTGACGCATCCTGGGCACAATTCCGCAGGTGGATACCGTCACATTTCTCTGGCTGATATGAAGGCCACCTTCACAGGTCAGCAGATTCAGGAATCGAAGCAGGGCATCATAGTTGTCCAGCGGCTCCCCGGTCCCCATGACTACCACGTTGTGTACCCGCTCTTTGGACCACTTCTGGATCTGATAGATCTGATCCAGCATTTCCGAAGGCCGAAGCCCGCGCTTTAACCCGCCCAGCGTCGAAGCACAGAACCGGCAGCCCATCCGGCAGCCTACCTGAGAAGAAATGCAGACCGAGTTGCCGTGATGATATCGCATCAGTACGCTCTCGATCACATGTCCGTCCGGAAGGCCGAACAGAAACTTACAGGTACCATCCTGCGCGGACTTCTGCACCTGTATGATTTTTAGTACCGGCAGCTCGTATTCCTGTTCCAGACGTTCTCTTAAGTCTTTGGAGAGATTGGTCATCTCCTCAAAACGATCCGCCAGCTTTTCGTGGATCCAGCCATAGATCTGCTTTGCCCGGAACTTTTTCTCCCCCAGTTTTTCCATCTCCTGCTGAAGCTCCAATAGAGTCAGAGATTTCAGGTCTATCATTTGCTTCTCTCCATTTTCGCAATATAAAATCCATCCCACAGCCCCATCCCCGGAAGCATCTGCACCTCTTTTTTCAATACAAATGGATGGCCGGCAAGAAACCATCTGGTATTCTCTTCATTTTCCTCCTTATGTACGGTACAGGTACTGTATAGAAGCGTCCCTCCAGGTTTTACATACCGGCATACGGTATCTAATATGAGACGCTGAAGGATTACCAGTTCTTTTTGCTGCTCCCGGCTTATCCGGTATTTCAGATCCCGCTTTTTCCCCAATACACCAAGACCGGAGCAGGGCAGATCCGCCAGAACCACATCTGCCCTTTGGATAGAGCCTTCATCCAAAATCGTGGCATCCATCTGCAGGGCTTTGATATTCTCTGTTCCCATACGCGCAATATTTTCCTCGATCAAGGCAACCTTTTCCAGAGTCAGATCCCTCGCCTCCACAAAACCAGTTCCCCGCATCAGTTCTGCCAGATGCAGACTCTTTCCTCCGGGAGCCGCACAGACGTCGATGCAGTAGTCTCCGGCTTTCGGCGCTGCCAGAAGGGCTGCCTGCATGGAACTTACATCCTGTACCTGAAAAAGACCTTCCCGGAAGGAAGAGAGCGCCCTCAGGTGGTCGTAATCGGAGATGGACAGAGCACAGGCTGTCCCATCCACCTCCTGTACACAGACGCCTTCCGCCTGCAGCTGTTCTTTTAACTGTTCTTTTGTGGTCTTCAACAGGTTTGCCCGGATTGTCAGAGGTCTCTGTTTGTACTGGCCTGCAAGCATCTGAAGCGTCTTCTCTTCCCCGTACTGCTCCATCCACTGCTCTACAATCCATTTTGGAGTAGAATACCGGGTCCACAGATCCTGGCAGACAATCCCGGGAAGTTCCCGGGCAATGCTGCGAAGCACTCCGTTTACAAAACCTTTCAGATTTCCAAAGCCTTTCTTCCCCGTCAATTTTACCGCCTCGTTGCAGACGGCGGAGGCAGGAATCCTGTCCATATACCGAAGCTGATAGACGGACAGTCTTAAGATCCCCCGGATCACCGGCTTTAATTTTTTCACCGGAACTTTGGAATATTGGCCGATGATATCATCCAGCTCCAGCATCCGTTCCACAGTCCCTTCCGTCAGCCTGGTCAAAAATGCCCGGTCCTGCTTGCTCAGATATTGATATTTTTCCAGCGCTCCCCGAAGAACAACATGGCTGTATCCTTTTCCCTCCGTGATCTCTAACAAAAGCTCCAAAGAAAGCGCTCTTATATTTATGGTTTTTTCAGTCACGGCTTCTGCCCCCGAACAGCAGGATCAGACGCAATAGCGACAGGATCGAAGCTGCAGCCGCCGCCACATAAGTCATAGCCGCAGCAGACAGAACCTTCCGGGTATGGGAAAGCTCCTCCTGGGACAACATGTGGGTATTTCCAAGAATATCCACTGCCCTTGCAGAAGCATTAAACTCCACCGGAAGCGTGACCAGCTGAAACAACGTCCCACAGGCAAAGCACAAAAGCCCCACCTGAATCAACGTGTAGGAGCTTCCAAGAACAAGTCCAAGCAGAAGAATCGGCAGAGCTGCTTTTGTTCCAAGACTGGCCACCGGCACGAACGCTCCGCGGAACCGAAGAGGTGCATAACCATTTGCATCCTGGATCGCATGGCCGCACTCATGAGCCGCCACACCGATGGCCGCCACAGACGGAGAACCATAGACGCTGTCGGACAGCCGAAGCACTTTCCTTCGGGGGTCATAGTGATCCGTCAGATTGCCTCCGATATGTTCTACCTGCACATCATGGATGCCCGCAGTCTGCAATATCCTCCGGGCTGCTTCCGCCCCGGTAAGCCCGGATCGGCTTAAAACACGGGCATATTTCTTGTAAGTGGAATTTACCCGTGCCGAAGCCCACAAAGACAGCGCAGCTCCGATCAATACCAGAATATAAGTTGCATCATAAAAATACATAATAGGTCCTCCATCATCTTTTACATCCTTTGGTGGATGTCTGTCCTGAACTGCTTTCTATGGTTTCTTCCTTATGATCTCTCTTGGTCTTCAAAAAAACCGATTTTTCCGGATCTTCCATATAGCTCAGCCATTGTTGAGGAAGTTCGTCGGCAAAAAGCGAAACCATTCCGCCCACAATGGCACATATGGTATCTCTGTCTCCCAGAGCCGAAACTGCCGTCCACAATGCTTCCTCTACCGAAATATAAAAATATGCGGCACACCAAAGACAAAACGGAACGGTATCCTGTGCCGTCAGCATGATTCCATTTCCAAGTACAGAAACCACAAAGTCAATACTGCTTTCTTTTTTAACAGAAGCTGCAGACAATATCTTATATTTGGTGTCACTTTCTGGTAATCGGTCTGCAACATCATGCAAAAAGGCTGCTCCCTCTTCCATATAGTACCCAAGCTTTTTATTCAGAAGCAAAGCCGACGCTGCAGCAACAGCCATTGCGCCCACGATACCTTCCATATGTGCATGTGTGACTTCCGCAGATGCCCTGGCATAGTATAATACTTTGTCTAAATCGTCTGCAAAATATGCACCTACTGGTGCAACACGCATGGCAGCGCCATTCCCCATGGAACCCATTCCGTCAAACGCTTCTGAAGCAGCATTCCGCCAATTTTGTCCTTCTTTGATGCTGCGCAAAATAGAATGTGCCGTTCCTCCATATCCCCGGTGCCAGTCCAGAGCGTAATTCTCTGCGAAAACTCTGGCCAGTGCATCCTGATCTATTTTCCCATACGTTTCCAAAATACGGTAAATCCCGATTGCCATCACCGTATCATCCGTGAAATGCCAGGGTTCCTTCAGAATCTCTCTATTTTTTATCCTTTGACATGCCGTTTCATCAGGTATAAAAAAGCTCTGCCCAAAACAGTCCCCCAACGCGGTACCATTCAATGCACGTTTCGCATATTTGATTCTATCTCCCAATTCCATCTATAAAATCACTCCTAAACCATATGTTTTTGACTGAATCAGTACATCGCTGCACGAATCTCAAAGTAAATCGTGTTCGCTATTGTGTCTGCAAGGCGAAGGAGGAAGGCAATCCGGTGGCATCGTTGACCGGCAACAATGCGGCAAATGGAAATTTCAAGCAAATCATTTGGAAAAATGTAAGTGTGTCCGTACACCAGTATTCTGTTTTCATAAAGCGCACAATTTTGAAAAGAGCGCAAACAGATCTGTTTTCAGACACACGTTATCCAAGGACTGTGCCTGCATCCACAGAGCACCCTCTTAAAAATGCTTCCGTCCTCATCCGCTTTTTGCCTTCCAGCTGAAGTTCCCGGATGGAAAAAGCCTGGTCGCCTGTCTGTACGATGATCGCATCTTTGGTTACTTCCAGTATCTCACCACACACACCCTTTGATACGTCCGGCGAAAAGACTTCTCCTTCCCATATTTTTAAAGTTCTGCCCTTCCATTTGGTGTAGGCGCTGGGCCAGGGGGCCAGCCCCCGCACCAGGCGTTCGATGGAAGCTGCATCCTTGGTCCAGTCGATCACTCCCATCTGACGGGTCAGCATGGACGCATAGGGCGTCGGGGATTCCCCCTGCTGTTCGGGCACGATCGTCCCGGCTTCCAGGCCTTTCAGCGTCTCCACACAGAGTCTGGCTCCTGCTTTGCTCAGTTTTTCAAAAAGGCTCCCCCCGGTCTCCTTTTCTTCCAGAGGCACCACGGTCTTCAGCAACATATCTCCCGTATCCAGACCTTCATCCATCTGCATGGTGGTCACACCGGATTCCTTTTCCCCGTCAATGACCGCCCACTGGATCGGTGCAGCTCCCCGGTATTTTGGAAGCAAAGAGCCATGTACATTGATACATCCATAGCGTTTCATCCGCAAAATCTCCCCGGGGATCAGCTGGCCGAAAGCCACTACCACCATCACATCCGCCTCTACCCCTTCCAAATACCGGACAGACTCCTCATCCCGGATCTTCTTCGGCTGATACACCGGCAGATCATGTGAAAGCGCCGCTTCTTTTACTGCAGAATACTGCATGGCATGTCCCCGGCCCTTTGGTTTATCCGGCTGGGTCACCACCAGATTGATCCGGTGTCCGGCTTCTAACAAAGCTTCCAGAGTTCCCACCGCAAAATCCGGCGTTCCCATGAAAATAATATTCATATACTGCTATTCCTCCTCGTCTTCCATGACCACATCCCGGAGTTCGCCTTCCACAAGGTCCACATAAAGCTTCCCGTCCAAGTGGTCGCATTCATGACAGATCGCCCGGGCGAGAAGCTCGGTGCCATCCAGCTCATAATACTCCTCGTCCTCATCCATAAAACGGACCGTCACTTCATTGGGACGTGTCACCTGACCTGCCTTTCCCGGCACACTCAGACACCCCTCATCTCCGGTCTGCGTTCCTTCCCTGCGGACAATCCTTGGATTGATCATAACCAGGGGACCATCTCCCACATCGATCACCACAACCCTCTTCAGGACCCCCACCTGAGGCGCCGCCAGCCCCACGCCCTCCTTTTCATACATTGTCTCCAGCATGTCATCAATCAATGTCCGGATCTTCGGTGTGATCTCCTTTACCTCTTTGCTTGTTTTTTGGAGAATCGGATCTCCCTCCAGTCTCACATTTCGTATTGCCATTTCTTCCTCCTATTAAAAATCGCTGCGCGACAGCACTAAAGGGTAAAGCTGCTTCGATACACCGGTATTGAGTGAAACTTTTATTCGAAAAAACACTCATAAAAGTTCCTCTCGTGCGCCTTTACAGCTTTACCGTCCAGCAGAAATTTTTTCTAATAAATACGGGCTTTTTCATTAAAATGCATTTAATGGATTATAATCAAACTGTATGTAGATCTTTGTCCATACGGTATCTTTTTCCAGTTCTTCTTCGAGCTTTTTTTTCACCTGCAGAAGCACCGCTTCTTCTTCATGTTTTAAATAAATCACTTTCCGGTACTGATCCTGCTTTCTGGACAAAGCGGCTGCAGCCGGACCGATCACCACCAGACCTTTGGTGGAAAATCCCCGGAGCATCTCTCCCATACGCTCTGCACAGTCTGTCAGGACCTCGTCTTTGGGACCGGACAGGTAGATTCCAAGCAAAAAAGCAGCCGGCGGATATTTTAAGAGCCTGCGATAGATCATCTCCTGATGAAAAAAGGCCTCATAGTCCTGTCTGGCAGCAGTCTGGATGCTGTAGTGATCCGGCACATACGTCTGAATCACCGCCTCTCCCGCCTGATCCCCTCTGCCTGCCCGGCCCACAGCCTGGGTCAGAAGCTGGAAGGTGCGCTCTGAAGCCCGGTAATCCGAAGCATGCAAGGACAGATCCGCCGCCAGCACTCCCACCAGGGTCACCCCCGGGAAGTCATGCCCTTTCACAATCATCTGCGTGCCCACCAGCACATCCGCTTCCTTTCTCCCAAAAGCACTCAGAATCTGCTCATAACTCTCCTTGGTCCGGGTTGTATCATAATCCATCCGAAGTACCCGGGCCCGGGGGAAAAGTTTTTTTACCTCCCGTTCGATCTGCTGAGTCCCCGCCCGAAAGCCGCTGATATACCGGGAGCCGCAGACAGGACATACTTGTGGCATATCTGTTTCATACCCACAGTAGTGACACTTCAGACTTCCCCCTTCATGCAGAGAGAGCGTCACATCGCAGTGGGGACACCGGATGGCCTTTCCGCAGGAACGGCAGGACACAAATCCGGACAGCCCCCGGCGGTTTAAAAAAAGCATCATCTGCTGCCCCTGCTGCAGCCGCTTTTGCATGGCATCTTTTAACTTCCGGCTGAAAATACTCCGGTTCCCCTCTTTTAATTCTGTCCTCAGATCTACAATATGCACCAGGGGCAGCACTGCCTCCCTGACCCGCCTGGTCAGACGGTACAGACCATAAGTCCCCTCTGCAGCATGCTGATAACTCTCCACAGACGGTGTCGCACTGCCTAAGACCACGGAGGCACCACACAGATTTCCCCGGAAAACCGCCGCTTCTCTGGCATGATACCGGGGTACTGTCTCACTTTTATAAGAACTTTCATGTTCCTCATCCAGGATGATCATGCCAATCCGGGAAAAGGGAGCAAATAATGCGGATCTGGGACCGATGATCACATCAATATCCCCATCCTTGGCCCGCAGAAACTGATCGTACCGCTCGCCCTCCGACAGACGGGAATGCATCACCGACACCCGGTCTCCGAATCGTTCATGGAACCGGCGGACCGTCTGAAACGTCAGAGCAATCTCCGGAATCAGGACCACCGCCTGCTTTCCTTCCCCGATGACCCGGGCGATCAGTTCCATGTACACTTCCGTCTTGCCGCTTCCGGTCACCCCGTGAAGCAGATACGTTTTTCGGATCCCTTTTTCATAATCCGTCCAGATCCCTTCCACTGCCAGTCTCTGCTCTTCATTCAAAACCGTCTTCTGCTCTTTTTTCTCAAAATGACCGGCAAAAGGATTGCGGTAAAGCTGTTCTGACTCCACCCGAAGAATACCGTCCGCTTCCAGCCCGCGGATCACCGCTGCAGAAAGCTTAAGCTGCCCTGCTGCCTTCTGACAGTCCAGGACCTCTTCCTCCAAAAGCGCCTCTAAAAGCCTCGCCTTTGCCCGGAAGTTCTTGCTTTTGTAATGCTCCAGAAGATGTGCTCCTTCCGAAGGGGAAATGCAGCGCACCAGTTTCTTTTTCTGTTTCTGCTTTGTTTTTTGCTTGACCGGAAGGACCGTCTTAAGGGCATGATTCATAGTGGAGCCGTACCGCTCTTTCATCCAGGCCGCCAGAGCAATCAGCTGAGACTCCGCCCTTACGCTGCCCTCCACGATTCCAAAAAGTTCTTTGATCTTCTCCGGCGGATAATCTGGCTCTTGGGCAAAACCAACCACATAGCCCCTGGTCAGGCGGTTGCCTCTGCCAAAAGGAATCTCCACCTGCATCCCCACCTTCAGGCTGTTCTTTAGTCTTTCCGGGATCCGGTACTGAAATACCCGATCCACTTTCTCATGGGAAATGTCCACGATTACATTGACAAACTCCATCGTTTAAGCCAATTCCTCCAGCACCTGCCGGATCAGGTCTCTTTCGTCCATAGGATACTTTTTCCCCTTAATCTCCTGATAATCCTCATGCCCTTTTCCGGCCAGAACGATCACATCGCCCTTCTGTCCGTTCTCAATGACATAGCGGATTGCTTCTTTGCGGTCGATGATCTCCACAAACGCGCCGTCCGTCCTGGCCATCCCGACCTTGATATCATCCAGGATCGCCTGAGGTTCCTCAAATCTTGGATTATCCGATGTGATCACCGTCAGGTCTGCCAGCCTTCCGGACACCTCTCCCATCTCATAGCGGCGAAGCTTGGAGCGATTGCCCCCGCAGCCAAAGACACAGACCAGCCGCTTTGGATGATACTCCTTCAGTGTCAGCAGCAGACTTTCCAGACTCATGGCATTGTGCGCATAATCGATCATCAGCGTAAAATCCTCCGACACCTTGATCATCTCAATGCGCCCTTTGGTCTTCACCACTTTAAGCGCCTCTTTCAGGTCTGCCTGCGAAACCTGAAAATGCTCACAAACGGCAATGGCCACCAGCGAATTGTAGACACTGAACGTCCCCGGCAGGTCAATCTCCACATCCAGATCCATCTTGCCGGAAATATGATAGCTGACCCCAAGATACCCCGGCCTGCCGATCAGCTCCACCTGAGACGCCCGGTAATCGGCTTTTTCTGAAAATCCAATGGTCTCCAAAGCACATGTGTGCCCTTTAAGCACCTTTTCAAAATTTGTATCATCCACATTGGCTATACCGATCCGGCACTGACGGAACAAAAGTCCCTTGCATGCCGCATACTCCTCGAAACTGGCATGCTCGTTAGGTCCGATGTGATCCGGCGCCAGGTTGGTAAAAATTCCGATTTCAAAGGGAATCCCTGCAGTCCGGTGCATCATAAGTCCCTGAGAAGACACTTCCATCACACAGACCTGGCATCCTGCTTCCACCATCTGCGCAAAATATTCCTGTACCATATAAGATTCCGGCGTGGTGTTGTTCGCCGGAATACGCTTTTCTCCGATGATGGTCTCAATGGTTCCCATCAGTCCCACTTTATATCCGGCATGTTCCAGGATTTCTCTCACCATAAACGTGGTTGTAGTCTTTCCCTTGGTGCCGGTGATGCCGATCACCTTCAGCTTCCTGGCCGGATGATCAAAATAGGCAGCCGACAAAAGTGCCAGCGCACAGCGGGTATCCGGTACCAGCACAAGTGTGACCCCTTCCGGCACTTCCACGCTCCGCTCCGCCACAATGACCCGGGCGCCTTTATTTACCACCTCTTCTGTATGCTCATGACTGTCATAAGCCGCCCCTTTGATGCAGACGAACATACAGTCCTTTGTCACTTTCCTGGAATCGTAGACAAGCGCGCTGATCTCCCCTTCCACGGTCCCTTTGATCACCTGCCCGTCCAGATGTTCCAATAATCCGGAAACTGCTTTCATGAAGGTCCTCCTTCTATACATGTTTACTGTGCCCCGTTGTTACCATTCCCCCACCTGCCCCTGGCCAGCCTTTCGCAGGCATCCCCTCCGTCGGTACCTGACCAGAAACCTGCACCCGCAAAATTCCTTCGCAAGCTTGGTCCAAAGCCTGAACCATGTTCTCCTGCAGCCAAGGCACGGCTTGGATGTGAAAAGTAACTTGCGTGTTACGGTTCACACCATGGCCAATCACTCTGCTGATTCGTCATGAGCTGGTACCGTTATGGAGTCAAAGCATATGCCCCATCGCCGCAGGCGATTTCCAATGAGCATATGCAGCTACGGTCACAGGGTACCTGTGAACAGTAACACTTACGTTTTCAGTGTAGTATAACACATTTGAACCAGTCTTGCAATTTTACATTGACAACATTATAATAGATCATAAAACAGACGGAAAGGACAGAAAAATGTTGCCGGCAAGAGAACAGGCCGAAGCAATCCTGCAGGAAGCAGAAACATGCAGCCCGGGTCCCTGGGGAATCACAGCCGTGTAGCTGCTCACGTTCAATCATCTGGCAATGTCGGATTATATTGGATGCCAATGACTGATTTGCCTGTAGCCCGTCTTTTGAAAAGGAGAAGACTGAAAATGAATAAAAAAAGAATTGTCGTAGCACTGGGACACAAAGCGCTGGGAACTACATTTCCAGAGCAGAAATCCGCAGTCAAAGCTGCTGCCAAAGCCATTGCCGATCTGGCCGAACAGGACTGCCGCATTGTGATCTCCCACAGCAATGCACCGCAGATCGGCATGATCCACACTGCCATGAATGAGTTCGGAAAACAGCACCCGGACTACACCTTCGCACCCATGTCCGTCTGCTCCGCCATGAGCCAGGGCTACATCGGCTATGACCTGCAAAACGCCATCCGGGAAGAGCTGCTAAGCCGCGGGATCCACACCCCCGTCACGACCGTTCTCACTCAGGTGGTCGTCAACCCCTATGACGATTCTTTTTATAAACCGGTAAAAGTGATCGGACGGGTAATGACCGGGGAAGAAGCAAGAGCCGAAGAAGAAAAAGGCAACCATGTAACCAGAACGAACAAAGGTTACCAAAGAATCGTCTCCGCTCCAAAGCCCGAAGACATTGTGGAAATCGATGCCATCCGCACGCTGTCTGACGCCGGACATATCGTCATCGCCTGCGGAGGCGGCGGGATCCCGGTCCTGAAGCAGGGACACCGGCTCAAAGGTGCCAGCGCCATCATCGAAAAGGACCTGGCCAGCGGAAAACTGGCAGAACTTCTGAATGCCGACATGCTCTTACTGCTGACCGGTGAACAATGTCTGTATCTGAACTACGGGAAAGAAAACAGGGAACCGCTGACCGATCTGCCTGCTGACAAAGCCCGTTCCTATATCGCAGAAGGGCAGTTTGCAGAAACATCCATCCTTCCCAAGGTCGTGGCTGCCGTCTCCTTCGTCTCTGTCAAACCGGATGGCACTGCAGTCATCGCAGACTTGGATGACGCAAAAAATGCCTTCCTGCAACAGGCCGGCACCATGATTCATTCCTGACTGCTAATGTACTGACAAAAGGGGTGCACATTTTCTGGCACCCCTTTTGTGTTGGTATGATCCTGTACTAATTCCAGTCTTTCATAATCTCCAGGAGTTCGCTTTCATAATCCCCGGTCAGCTCCTCCATGCCGCCCCCATGACGGACATTGGTCTCCACACCCCATTCATCGTCATAAAATTCCCAGATATGGTAGGAGACTCCCCGGTATTCAAAATCAATGCTGATACAGCCGTCCTCCTGACATTGCCTGTAATTCCATCCTCGTCTTTGAATCATTGCAAGGACATCTTCCAGATGTTTTTTCTCTTTCATTTATAAACGCTCCATTCTTCCTCTGACCAGACATACGCCATGCCATTTTCCGTCACGTCTTCCAGCACAGCGTCATCCTCGTCCTCATCCTCCTCGCATTGGCTCAGCATAAACGGAATTCCCGCTGCCGCCACCAGGGTCATAAAAAGTGCAATGCTCACCATGATCAGAACTTTTCCCCTTTTGGACGGACATCTGTCACACAGATATTTTGCCGCCACCACCAGCAGCAGAATCGCCACATACCAAAGATAGATGGTCGCCACCGTCAGCAAAAGCGCCGCAAGTCCGCACAGAAGAAGCCTCTGCAGCGATTCCCAGCCCGCCGCCCTGGTACATAAGGGGACTGATACCCTGCAGCAGATCATCAGGCAGGCAGCCGCATAAGCAAGAAAAATCAGCAGAAACACCAGACTGTTCACTTCCGAAAACATGTACATCCTCTCTTTGACCTGCATCTTCTCCATATTATATGGAATCGCATCACCAAAAAATGCTTCTTTTTCCCCATCGTCTGTGAATATTCCGGATATGTTCTCTTTTTTCTTTTCTGCTTACCCGGGTATACGGATACAAGCTTTGATAAAGCCGCTCCACGTCCCTTTTCTCCAGCGTACCCGGCTGTCTTTTTGCAAACCTTCTGACGGCACGTCTAAGCCCTTTCCAGTTGGTCACCTGACAATCCGGATCCTTCACCGCCATTTTTTCCAGCACACAGCGGTCGGAAAAAACAACCAGCGAGTACACCGGAGTCTCTTTCCCCAAACCCATGAGTTTTCTCACCCGGATTACATGCGACCGGTTCTGGCGCAGCGGATTTAAAAAAGAGGTTTTCTTCTTCAATAACTGCGTCCAGTTCTGGTCCGTCTCCCGGCCGCAGATCCGGCCGCTGTAATTCTTGCTCTCAAATACATAAATCCCGCTGTGATGTATCATAAGCACATCGATTTCCGTCGTTCCGCCGTCCTCCCTGGGAAGATAGCAGTTGAACAAAAATCTTGCGCCGCCCTGCTCATAAAAAGCCAGCTTTTTAAAAATCTGATATTCTCCGAACCTTCCTTTGTCCTTCATGGTAAGTTCGTATGCATTTCTTGTAATCCGATAATAGGAAGATCTCTTGTACCGCCTCCTCCTGTCCGAAAACCACAGACAGATCAGCGACAATACTGCCGCTGTCAGAACCGATCTGACTTCCATCCCCTAATCTACCTTTCCTCTTTCGTAAAAAATTATGCTTCTCAGGATGCATTTTCCGGTAACATAAACAAGTCTGCTCTTTTTCTTTCCGGCATACAGGCAGGACATCGTCTGCGGATCTGAGAAATCAAAGACCCCGCTGCAAGCAATGGGGTATCAAACTTGCAGCGCTGCAGAGCAGCGGGGGATTTGACCCTCGCGGCAGTCGCCAAATGTCTGCAAGCAGCCACTTGGCTCGTTGCTCGCGGGAATAAAAGTACTTGCTTTTTTTCTTCTGTGCGCTATGATAAAAATAGAAATCACAGACACAGGATGAGGTATCCCCATGAACAGACGAAATTATCAAAAAGAACTGGAACAACTCCTGAAAGAACTGCCGGCAGACCAGTCGGCTCCCACGCTCTTTCTCCACTCCTGCTGTGCTCCCTGCAGCAGCTACGTGCTGGAATATCTGTCCGAATATTTTCGGATCACTGTCTTTTATTACAATCCCAACATCTATCCGGAATCGGAATACCATGCCAGAGCCGAAGAACAGAAGCGTTTTGTCCGGACACTTCCCTGCAGATATCCGGTGAAATACACAGAAGGAGCTTACCTTCCGGACGACTTCTACCACTGCGTCAAGGGCATGGAACAGATTCCGGAAGGAGGGGTGCGCTGTTTTGCCTGCTATCGGCTCCGGCTTACCGAAACGGCCCGGCTGGCAAAAGAACAAGGCTTTGATTATTTTGCCAGCACCTTATCCATCAGTCCGCTGAAAAATGCAGAAAAACTCAATGAGATCGGAGAGCAGCTCGCTGATCTTTATCAGGTCCGCTGGCTCCCCAATGATTTCAAAAAGAAAAACGGCTTCAAACGTTCCACGGAGCTGTCAAAGGAATACGGCATGTACCGGCAGGACTACTGCGGATGTGTCTTTTCCCGGAAAGAACGGCATCCGGACTGATGCGGTTTTCCCATAACCTGCACGCCTAAGGACCACTTATCTCGCCGGAACGATCTCCAGCCAGTATCCGTCCGGATCCTGGATAAAATAGATCCCCATGGACGGATTTTCAAAGCAGATGCATCCCATCTCCTTGTGGAGCGCGTAGGCTTTGTCGTAATCATCCACCCGGAATGCCAGATGAAATTCGCAGTCGCCCAGATTATAAGGGCGGTCCATGTCCCGAAGCCAGGTCAGCTCCAGCTCAAAATCACTCTCTTCGTTTTTCAGATAGACGATGATAAAAGAACCGTCCTCTGCGTGATGCCGGCGGCATTCCTTCAGGCCCAGAGCCTTATCATAAAAATCCAGGGATTTTTCAAGGTCTGCCACATTATAATTTTCATGAATCATCTGAAATTTCATATCATTTTCTCCTTTTCTTTCTGGTCCTGTCTGGTTTTCATTCCCGCGAGCAACGAGCCAAGTGGCTGCTTGCAGACATTTGGCGACTGTCGCGAGGGTCAAATACCCCGTTGCTCTGCAGCGCTGCAAGTTTGATACCCCGTTGCTTGCAGCGGGGTATTTGATTTTACCGGATCCGGTCCGGAAATCCGACTTTTCTCTGCACCTTCCGAAGGGTCTTTGCCGCCACATAGCCTGCTTTTTCTGCGTTGGCCTTGATGATGCCGTCGATATAAGATTTATCTTTGCTAAGCTCCGCATGGCGGCTCTGCAGGGGTTTTAAGATGCTGACCACAGCCTCGCCTACCGCCATCTTGAATTCGCCGTAGCCTCTGCCGTCAAACTCTTTTACCACCTCCTGGGGCGTTCTGCCGGTACAGGCACTGTAGATATCGATCAGGTTCTTAATTCCCGGCTGTTCGTCCCGGTAGAGTATCTGAGCCTCGGAATCGGTCACAGCCCGTTTGCATTTGCGCATGATGGTATCCGGATCATCCATCAGATAAATGGAGGCGTTGGGATTCTCGTCAGATTTGGACATCTTTTTCGACGGATCCTGAAGGCTCATGATCTTAGCGCCCACTTTTCCAATATAGGCTTCCGGAACCGTAAATACATCCCCATAGACTCCGTTGAACCGCTGCGCCACATTGCGGGTCAGCTCTAAGTGCTGCATCTGGTCGATCCCTACAGGCACCACGTCGGCCTGGTAGAGCAGAATATCCGCTGCCATCAGAACCGGATAAGTGAACAGTCCTGCATTGATATTGTCCGCATGCTTTGCCGCTTTATCCTTGAACTGGGTCATCCGGTTCAGCTCTCCCATATAGGTAAAGCAGTTCAAAATCCAGGCCAGTTCCGCGTGCCCGGATACGTGGGACTGGTAATAGATACAGTTTTTCTCCGGGTCCAGTCCTGCTGCAATATAAATCATCAGAAGGCTGCGGGCCCGCTGCCGGAGCACGGAAGGATCCTGGCGTACCGTGATGGAATGCATATCCACCACGCTGTAAAAGCACTCATACTCTTCGCACAGATTCACCCAGTTTTTCAAAGCCCCAAGATAATTTCCCAGAGTCAGACTGCCGGTTGCCTGCATACCGCTGAACAACACTTTTTTCTCGTTTATCATACATATATCTCCTATCATTTTGCATCCGCCGGACGGATACTGTTTTAAATGCTTAACAAATTGCACGCAATTCGGAAGTAGATGATCAGGCTGCAGGCGTCCACAATCGTGGAGATCAAAGGCGCTGCCATGATCGCCGGGTCCAGATTCAGAAGCTTGGCCGCAATGGGAAGCGTGCAGCCGATGCTTTTTGCCATGATGACTGTAATATACAGGCTTAAGACCACCGTCAGACATACCATAGGCTGTCCCGGATACATCAGCATCAGACGGATATAGTTCAGTGCCCCCAGAATAAGTCCCACCAGAAGCGCCACCCGGATCTCCTTCCAGATGACCCGAAGGGTGTCTCTTGGTTCCACCTCACCGATCGCCATGCACCGGATGATCATGGTACTGGACTGGCTCCCTGCATTTCCCCCGGTTCCGGTCAGCATCGGTACAAAGCTGACCAGAAGCGGCAGCGCCGCAAACGCCTGCTCATAATGGGTCAGAATACTGCCGGTAATCATGGAACTCAGCATCAGCACCGTCAGCCACACGATCCGGTTCTTGGCAAGCTCCAAAATGCTGGTCTTCAGATACGGCTTATCGCTGGGAAGCATGGCCGCCATCTTCTCGAAGTCCTCGGTAGCCTCTTCTTCCATGACATCCACAATGTCGTCAACCGTGACGATTCCTACCAGCCGCTCTTCATGGTCCACCACCGGAAGGCAAAGCAGATCATACTTGTTGAACAGATCGATCACTTCTTCCTGATCCTCGGTGGTCACCGTCTTAATGATATTGGTGTCCATGATCTCCTCGATCCGGGTCTCGTAGGGATTCATCAAAAGGTCCTTGATGGTCACAACCCCCTCAAGATGCCGTCCCCCGTCCATGACAAAACAGGTGTAGATGGTCTCTTTGTCCACACCATGCGCGCGGATATAGGAAAAAGCCTGCTCCACATTCATATATTTTTTCAGGCCGATATACTCAGCAGTCATGATGCTGCCGGCACTGTTGTCCGGGTACTGCAGAAACTGGTTGATGATCTGCCGGGTCTCCGGCGTCGTATTGCGCATGACTCTTTTGACGACGGTGGCCGGCAGCTCTTCCAGCATGTCCACTGCATCATCCACAAACAGATCTTCCACGATCTTGTGGATCTCCGCGTCCGTAATGCTGTTGATGATATGCTCCTGGATATCCGGATCCAGACAGGCGAATACATCCGCCGCCAGCTCCTTGGGCAGCATTCGGAAAATCAGAATCTTTCGATTTTCATCCAATTCCTCCATAAATTCTGCGATATCCGCTTCGTTCATCTCTGCCAGCCGTATACGAAGGGCTCGGAAACGGTGTTCCTCTACATACTGCAGCAACTCTTCCAGATTATATTGTTCCACTGCACATCCCTCCGTTCCCGTAAAAATATAAGAGCCCGGTTCCAAAACTTCCGAACTCTTTGTTACTGTCTGCGCTGGATACAGTAACCTCTGCAAATCCACCAAAAAATCCATTTGACGAATGGGATTTGCTCACTCCTGAATCATTTTCTTACAGACTTTGCAGTGCATGCAAAATCCTTTGTGAACCGTAAGCCAACGTTCCACTTTTATCTTTAATTTTAGCTTTCTTCCTTGCCTTTGTCAACAAACTTTGCTATTATGATACATAATCATTGCTGTTCACACCATGGCGAATCACTCCGCTGATTCGTCATGGACCAGTACCGTTAGGGAGTCAACGCATATGCCCCATTGCCGCAGGCGATTTCCAATGGACATATGCGGTTACATTCACAGGGTACCCGGGAGCAGCCACACATCATCAAATGGGCAGGAGGTATTGTTACCATGGAAAAAATCACAAGCTTCACCATAGACCATATCCGTCTGATTCCCGGCGTCTATGTATCCCGCAAAGATCCGGTGGGAGACACGGTCGTCACTACTTTTGACATCCGTATGACCAGCCCCAACGATGAACCGGTCATGAACACGGCAGAAATCCACGCCATCGAGCATCTGGGTGCAACGTTTCTTAGGAATCATCCAGTCTTTGGTCCCAAAATCGTATACTTTGGACCCATGGGCTGCCGAACCGGTTTTTATCTGCTGCTGACCGGGGACTATGAATCCGCCGATATCGTCAGCCTGATGGTTGAGATGTATGAGTTTATCCGGGATTTCGAGGGCGAAGTTCCAGGTGCCAGCCCAAAGGACTGCGGCAATTATCTGGATATCAATCTGCCCATGGCCAAATGGCTGGCAAAGCGTTACCTGGATGAAGTGCTCACGGACATTTCAAAAGACCGGCTGGTCTATCCCAAGTAAATATTCCCTTTTCCTCCGCGGGCAGCATTTTGTCCACGGTTCCGGACAGAAAAGCCGCCGGATGCAGCATACTCTATGCGCATCCGGCGGCTTATTTTTCAGGATATTCCGGACCATTTTGGGTCCGCACTAACGGCTTTTTACAGCCACGCTTTTACTTTCTCATAGATGCTCTTTGCATCCAGGCCATATTTTTCAATCAGAGCTTTCGCCGGACCGGACTCTCCAAAGGTATCCATCACGCCAATGCGAAGCATCTTCGTGGGCGCCTGCTCAGAGAGAACTTCCGCTACCGCGCCACCTAAGCCGCCGATGACGGAGTGCTCTTCCACCGTGACTACTTTCTGGGTTTTCTTCGCAGAGGCCACCACCAGCTCGGCATCCAGCGGTTTGATGGTATGGATGTTGATCACTTCCGCCGAGATTCCGTCTGCCTCCAAAAGCTTTGCTGCCTCCAGGCTCTCCGATACTTCCAGGCCAGTGGCAATGATCGTCACATCTTTTCCTTCCTTCATGGTGATGCCTTTGCCGATCTCAAACTGATAGGTAGCCGGATCGTTGATCACCGGAACTGCCAGACGGCCGAACCGAAGATAAACCGGACCCTCGTACTCGATGGCTGCCTTCACCGCTGCCTTTGCCTCCACATCATCCGCCGGATTCAGCACGACCATCCCCGGAATCGTCCGCATCAGGGCAATGTCCTCATTACACTGGTGGGATGCACCGTCTTCACCCACAGAGATTCCCGCGTGAGTCGCACCGATCTTTACATTAAGATGAGGATATCCCACAGAGTTGCGGACCTGCTCAAACGCCCGTCCTGCCGCAAACATGGCAAAAGTGGACGCGAAAGGAATCTTGCCCGCTGTGGCAAGTCCTGCTGCCACACCTACCATATTGCCCTCTGCGATGCCGCAGTCAATATGACGGTCCGGAAATGCCTTTTGAAATACGCTCGTCTTCGTCGCTCCTGCCAGATCCGCATCCAGAACGACCAGATTCGGATACTTTGCTCCGAACTCTGCCAAAGCATTACCGTAGCTCTCTCTTGTTGCAATCTTCTTTACTTCTGACATAATGCTTCACCTGCTTTCTCTAAATCTTTCATCGCGATCTCATACTGCTCATCGTTGGGCGCTGCACCATGCCAGGACGCCTGATTCTCCATAAAGGAAACGCCTTTTCCTTTTACCGTCTTCGCAATAATCGCAACCGGCTTGCCCGTTACCGTCTTTGCCTCATCAAAAGCTGCCCTGAGCTGATCCATATCGTTGCCGTCAGCCACATTGATCACATGGAAATTAAAGGCCTCAAACTTTTTATCAATGGGATACGGAGAGTTTACATCCTCGATCTTTCCGTCGATCTGCAGACCGTTGTTGTCCACGATCACCACCAGATTGTCCAGCTTTCTGTGGCCTGCCAGCATAGAAGCCTCCCATACCTGGCCTTCCTGAATCTCGCCGTCACCAAGCAGCGTGAACACACGATAGGACTGATTGTCCAGTTTTCCGGCAATCGCCATACCGACTGCCGCGGAGATACCCTGTCCCAGAGAACCGGAAGACATGTCGATCCCCGGAATGTGCTGCATACAGGGATGTCCCTGAAGATGGGAACCCACGTGGCGAAGAGTCACCAGCTCTTCCACCGGGAAATAACCTCTGTGAGCCATAGCACTGTAATATCCAGGAGCGGTATGTCCTTTGGACAGGACAAAACGGTCTCTGTTCGGATCCTTCGGGTTCTTCGGGTCAATATTTAATTCTTCAAAATACAAATAAGTAAAAATGTCTGCAGCCGACAAAGATCCGCCCGGATGCCCTGCTTTTGCACTGTGTACAGCAGTCACCACACCCTTACGGACTTCATTGGCCATTTTCTGTAATTCTAGAGTCTGCATGATTCTCTCCCTTTCTGTGACAGATTTATATAACTACTATAGTACCATAAATCTGACAATTTTCAAGGCATCCTGGCGGAATTTTCTGATAAATATCACCGGATGCTGAGCCGATTTGGAAGGTTGTCCGGTCAACTTAACCCCTTAAGTCCGGATGCTTCCCGCAAAATCTGCCCAAACTGCGTACCGCAGTGCTTGATCTCGGTCAGCACCAGATCAATCCCTTTTTCGGTCTGATACCAGTTGTCTTTGCAGATTCCCTTGGTGACCACCGGACAGACCAGAATCCTGGCTTCCGGAAAACAGACCTGGTAGTAAAGGCTGGCCCTCCTGGCATGATAAGCCTGGCAGCACAGAATCGCCTTTTTGACAGAAAGCCCCGCCCGATCCGTCACCTCCCGGGAACGAAGCGCATTTTCGTAGGTAAACGTGGCCTCCTCCTCTCTCCAAATCTTGTCCTCTGGAACTCCCTCTTCCATCAAAATATGCTGAAAATATTCCCACTCTGTCCGATAAGCAGGATTTCCGGTAAACTGTCCTTCCAGTTTTGCATATTTGCCCGAAGGAAGAATCACCGGGGCATAACCCTGATGCCAGAGAGCGGCGGCACGCCTGGCCAGCACTCCCTCCTGAGAGCCCGGCAAAAAGATGATATCCGAGGCCTCCAAAGAATCCTCCAAAAAAAGAAAACGAGTGTACGCTTCGATCACCGCATGCATGCTTTTAAAATCCCACTTTCTTCCACCGCCCGGACCGCTTTGTCAATCTCCTCCACCGGATACACCAAAGCCATGCGCACATAGCCCTCTCCCAGTCTCCCGAAGGCTGTGCCCGGAACCACGATAACCCCTGCCTTTTCCATCAGATCCAGAGCAAAACGTTCGCTGCTTGTATAATTTCCCGGTATCGGCGCCCACACAAACATGGTCCCCTGCCCGTCCGGAACCTCCCATCCAATCCGGGTAAGCCCCCTGCAAAGAGCACGGCACCGCTCCTCATAAAGCCTGCACTGCTCCCTTACGCTGTCCTGGGGACCGGTCAGCGCGGCGATGGCTGCATACTGAACCGGCAGAAAGATGCCATAATCAATCTGGGAACGCACCTTTTTAAACTCCTCGATGATCCGCGCATTGCCGACAGCAAAGGAGATCCGCATGCCGGTCATATTGTAGGACTTTGACAGGGAATAAAACTCTATTCCCACTTCCATGGCACCCGGATAGGACAGAAAGGATTTACCGGTTTTTCCGCCGTAAACCAGATCCGCATAGGCATTATCATGGAGCAGGATCACCTGATATTTCCTGGCAAAAGCAATGGCCCGCTCATAAAAGTCATCCCCTGCCACGGAACAGACTGGATTGGCCGGATAAGAAATCAGCATAAATTTCGCCGCCCTGGCATATTTCTCAGGAATATCCTCAAAATCCGGCAGGAAATTATTCTCTTTATACAGCGGATAGGTGACGCACACTGCCCCCGTAAGCTCCGGACCCACCCGAAACACCGGATACCCCGGATCCGGCACCAGCACCATATCCCCCGGATCACAAAGCGCCAGCGCAATATGCGCCATGCCTTCCTGGGAGCCGTAAAGACTCATGATCTGGCTGTGTGAAAGAAACACGCCAAAACGCCGGTCATAAAAACGGCTCACCGCATCCAAAAGTTCCGGCCGGTCTGCCAGAGCATATTTGTAGTTCTCAGGATCACTGCAGGCCTTCTGCATAGCCTCCATAATATGTACCGGAGGATGAAAATCCGGGGTGCCAACAGAAAAATTGTAGACCTTCCGCCCGGCTTTTACAAGCTCCTCTTTCTTCGTATTTAATAAGGAAAAGATCCCTTCCGGAATGTTTTGGGATCTTTTGGAAAATGTCAGTTCCATGTGTGATGGTACTCCTTTCTTTCACAAAACTACAACGCTTTCAGACCACTGCCTCAATGATGACCTTTTCATCAAACAGAAGTTGACAAAGTATTTTCCCTGATCCACATACAACTTTCTGATCCTGGCCAGTCTGTCATCCAGCTTTATCATATAATGTACATCCGGCTTACATCGTCCTTCTGTATTAAAATACTTCGGCATGCCACTTCCTATTTGTAGTCGCTGCGCGACAGCACTGAAGGGTAAAGCTGCTTCGACACACCGGTAATGAGTGAAACTTTTAT
>ERZ808046.578-NODE-578-length-27746-cov-17.540460_pt1 | contig 27746 bp, 28 predicted proteins | sample MGYA00380196_ERZ808046 | MGnify/ENA primary metagenome ERZ808046 (study PRJEB31490, sample SAMN06133421) | mouse gut metagenome | isolation source: Z6_2 | host: mice | place: China: Chengdu | collected 2015-05 ...
ACGCCTCATTCCTCCGCCTTGCATATGAAAAATCATTCTGCGTTATATGGCTAGGAACTTATTTTTCGGTGTACTAGCTTATGACAGATATAGTCCGGCACTTCCTGGTCGGAAAGCCCCTCATAATTATAATGCACCGTAATCCGCTGGCGCAGGGCCTCATGCACCTGCTTGTCCAAAATGTTGTTCAGGTACGGCTCCCCCCCACTAGCACCAGGCTGAAGCAGTTCAGGGAATCATATCTGTGGTTTAAAAGCATCTTCAGGTCTCGCAGGATGTTGTAGTTCAGGTACTGGGCCTCATCGATGGCCAGCAGCAGGGGCTGCTTCTTCTCCCGATACAGGTAATACACCCGCTCCTGGATGGCACGAAACATCCCTGTCTTGTTCCCGGATACCTCCAGTCCCAGAAGTGTGCAGAATTCCCGGTAGAATTCCGTCACACTGATCGTGGAGAGGCTGATGTAAGCTGTCTGGTACTGATTGGGGTTAAGCCCGTTCATGAAACAACGCAGGGCATAGGTTTTTCCCATTCCTGGCCTGGCCGTAAATATACCGATCCCCCTTACCGTCTTTAAATATTCCAGTCTGGAGAGCATTTCCTTATGGTCTTTCGAACGGAACGCATCCCGCTACTTTATGTTCTGCTTGTCAAAAGGATTAAATGATAATCCATAGTAATCAGTGAACATCCCCGCAGCCCTCCCTTGTGTAATCGATCGCCAGCGCCGCCTGTCGTTTTGTCCTGCCGTTTGCCACCCGGTCTGTCAGACGCAAAGGGTAAGGATTCCCTCCAGCCATTCCCGGGACTGTGGCCTGCGGATCCGGCTGTTTGTCGCCAGGTACCTCTCCAGCGGACTGGAACCCGTGCCGCCATGCTTGGTTGTGTTGTGCTGTCTTATATACTCTGAAAGCATACGGTTGAATTCTTCCAAACTCTGGATCTGTGACACATCCAGCCCGTAGAGCCACCTCTCCTTCAGTGTCCGGAAGTTCCTCTCCACCTTTCCCTTACTGGCCCATCCCTTACCGGCGTATGCAATAGTACCGTACCCACGGAGCCGCAGATGAAGGAGAACTGGTCATTGCTGTAGAGTCCGTCCATGCCGTCAAGGAAGGCCTCTGCAGATAGCTTCAGGTTTTCCAGGACTCCCAGCCACAGGGCCTTATGAACAAGAAACAGGGATTTCCAGCGGTAAAGGGTAGAAACGGAGATCCCTGCATGTTCACAGATCGTCTGCACACAGCCCCGGTGCAGAAAATAGTCCCGAAGTACCAGAAGGATAAACCGCAGAGAATAAGAGGAATACGGCACAAGGGCACTGGAAAGCAGGGCATGGGTACCGCCACAGGAACTGCATTGGTAACGCTGTACAGTTACTTCGTTTGTGGCAGGAACCCCGTCCACCCATTCCACCAGGTAACGCGTACAGAATGCAAAAGGGGGACAGACAGGCTTTTGCATGACAGACAGGACAGATACCATCTGTATGATTCAAGCTTTCTGTCTCCTGTGCCAACCACTGTCTATCGGAAAAAGATATCTGATTCAGCTTGCAAAAAATAGTAAATGGTCGTATCATTGGTATGGCTGATCTTTTTGGAGATCCGGCTGGTGAATGGGAAGAGAATCAAACTGTGATGGGTGGGGTTCTCTTCTCTTTATGTATATCTGGATGTATATGGTTACAGATACCATCATACAGGATTCCCTGCCATATGCAAGAAAAAAATGTGCTGTTTTATACCGCACGCTGTAAGAGTTATTGCTCCAATGTGGCGATTTTAATTTGCGGCGACTATGCAGTCGCCGCTCCTTTTAAAATGCCGTCTAACAAGAATCCGCCCGCACTGGTGAAGAAGATAGGCCGCACCACCTATATCGTGCGGATTCATTTCAGTAAGACCAGTACAGAGACCATGAGCGACAAGATTAAGCGTATGTTGAAAAATGAGATACAGCAGATGTAAAAGGACAGGGCCGGAAGCTGCTACAGTTTCCGGCCCTGCCATACAATGTTGTTTTTATTCCATATTGAGAAATTCAGCCGGTGTCATAATCATTGGATTCTCCAAACCTGATTCCAGAAAATCCTTGTCACCGGTGAGCAGGACATCAGCCTTCGCCGCAATCGCCGCCCTTAAAATGGGACGGTCATCTGCATCCCTGACCTGTGATTCCGACGTGTTTTCGTCTGTTGGGATGGGTACTAATTCCAGCGTCAGTAAGGCTATTGAAAGAAATTTGTCCAATGCCGCCAGACGTTTTGGGAATTTTTTATTGAATATCCGTTTCATTTCGTCCACATTCTGCTCACAGATCAATCCGTGGCTAGGATAAGAGGCTGCTTTTACATAAGCCTGATAGGGAACACCGTTTGCGCTCAATGCAGCAGATATGAGGACATTTGTATCAATTAGAACCCTCATGCGTTTTCGTCCTCATTTCTCAATTCTTTTACAAGCGCCATAACATCATCGTCAGATATAAGACTGGCCCGCTCTGCTTCGCCTGCCATTTCCCCCTGGAGCATCTGCATGGCATAGACAGCCGAATTAACGATACGGACAGTGCCGCCCTCCACAATAAAAGAAATACGGTCTCCGCTTGCCACGCCAAGCACTTCACGGACATCTTTTGGGATTGTGACCTGCCCTTTGGCCATGACCTTTGCGTTGTCAACAAAAGCGTTTGCTAACATATCTTTCACCTCCTGAAATATGGAAAGTAGGGATTTCCCTACTTGTATTATATGCGACTGCCAAAGAAAAATCAAAAGAAATTCATGGAATGGGCTTTATCAGACATTGGAAGTGCGAATTTTTTGTGAAATTGATTAAAAAGTCCTTTACAAAACGTCACTGGCAAGACAGCGAAAAGTACGGGAGATCACCATGTATGACGAGCTGGAGCTTGACCTGGTGGGAGACAGGAAAACGGCGCTGTTCTTTATTATCAGTGATACGGATGCGACTTTTAATTTCCTTGTCAGTATGGCTTATACGTGCGCCCATAAGGCCAGGCGCTTCTAAATCCGGCCGTGGCTTTTTTGAAAATCTGTTGTGAGAAAGCAGTAGGTAAAATACCATGCGGTTCGCCGCAGCCTATCATCCCCCGACTTATCTGAAATGGGAAACCTGACAGGGAGTGTAGCATGTCGGAGAGTGCGTAGCCGCAAGTTCCATGCGGTGTACAAGGCACAATAGGATGAAAAATTGCATATGAGGTTGAAAGCTATACTGCCTGCTGGATAGCCGTGAGTAGGGTCTATGATCGCTCCTGGCGTAGTGGAACTGAATCCGCCAGTGTCCCGGTAGCAAGCCTGCATGTAGGGGAGCTATGTGGTATTCGGGGCAGACAAGTCACAGGATAAGTGATAAAAACGGCGAAAGTCCCATCCGACAATGCAATAATCTCATGTTTCATGAAAGCTCAGTTTTGAAAGGTAAAAAATATTCGCACTAAATCTGTTTATTTTTAAGCTATTTTCTCTGTAATAAGGTAAAATAAAAGAAAAACTTTATCAATATTCGTAAACGAGAGAAGCAAGGTAATACATCCAAAGTTCCTTTATGTGCTGTTTCTGAATGTTATTATTTACCGAACGGCCTAGATCAGTCATTGACGGAAATTCAGGAAGGTAATTTATACCTTTGCCTGGAGGAAAGGACAGTGTATGTTAAAGGTCAGAAAATAGAGTTGACTACCAAAGAATTTGATGCCCTCTATCTGCTGATTATAAATAAAAGGCGGGTAATGACATTTGAAACCATATCCTACCACGTATGGGGTGAGGATTATATAGATGTCACAACGCAGGCAATCCATAACCTTATGAGCCGTCTGCGGCAAAAACTTCAAACGGCGCCGGATATGCCGGAATATATCATCAGTATTCGTGGTGTCGGATATAAATTTGATTATTAAATCAGATGGATTATTTTGGAGTAAACTGAAAGTAAAGTGCAAGGAGAGTGAAATTCATATCCAGTATAATGATCCCAATTAACAGATTAGGGGATTTATAAATATACTGATCTGTTTGTACTTCCCCGGACATGGGGACAGATATGCACATTTGGGAAATCCAACATTTCAGCAAGAAACGACAACAATATAACCAGATCGTATTTAGTGCCGTAGCCCAAGAAGCTACGGCGCTTTTTATATCAACAGTTTTCTACATCTCCCCTTATCATTCGTTAAAATATGCTTTTAAGCGCATGCCTAAAACAAAGCAGGTATGCGCCTTTTTCTTATCTGGGCATCGGACAAGACAGTCGGATGTCCTCATTCCTGGAGGTATGCAGGGATGCCGTTCTCCACCCTCTGATTTCGATTTTGCCAGTCAACTAAAAAATCGAAATTGGAGGAATTACCCATGAAAAAAATCAATCTGCGGGATTATTACCCGCTTTATACGCAGGACACGATTGTTGAAGTACCGGACGAAGTGGCTGATCTGCTCCGGGAATATAAGCTGGCGGAGGCTGCCTACATTCTCCGCACATACCGGCATAAGGCTTATTTTTCTTTAGACTATGACAAGAATGTTGAACGGGACGCCCTTGTGATTGTGCTGGCACCGGAAGATGTCTTGGTCCAGGAGGAAGAACATGCGAGGCTCTACCGGGCTATTTCCCTGTTGCCTGAAAAGCAGCGAAACCGGATATGCTCGCATTATCTGCTTGGCATGAGCCTTTCCGAAATTGCCAAAAGCGAACACTCGGCGGTAAGCTCCGTGCATGAGGGAATCCAGCGAGGGCTCCGACGCTTGAGAAATATTCTGGAAGAAATTTAATCCTGCCCCCGAAAATAACCCTCAAAAATGAAATGAATAATAGAGGGACATATTTATCCGGCGGGACAAGCCTGACGAGTGTGGCGGCGCACATGCGACCGCCCGCCCCAACTGAAAAACTGTCATAACTGCCACGCCCCTCGCTTGCTCCTTGACAACCGAATACACGCTGTTACAGGTACTTCATTCTGTGTTCCGAGCGGCAGATGGGGCGGCGCGGTGACAGGCGGCTTAAGGAGGTGATGGATTCAGGCTGTCCGAGCGGTCAACGCAACCCACGAAACCGGCTGTGGCAGGCCGGACGCGACAACGGCACAGATCATAATGGTACTTCTTCACGGCTCCCTAAAGACTTGGGGAGAGTTCCTGCGGCGTTTGCTTGCTCTGGCAAAGCAGCGGCGTATGCGGGGCTATGATGCGGTTACGCTATCCGCAGCCTGTAACAGCCCCGCCCTGTTCGTTCAGGGCCTGCCGGGGGGCGTGGCAAATACGGCAGCTAATCGAAATCAGATACAATGAACCGGGTCTGTGACTGTAAGAGCGCAGGCCCGACTTATTCATGTGGTTTTGATAAAAGAATACAGAAATCACGGGAAGGGGGAACAAATGCGGCACTATCTCCGGCAAAAGGCAAAGTAACACGCTGAAAGTTGTCCCACGGTATGGTATAATCAGAAAGGTAGATTTTTGAAATAGTACAAAGGTGGTATGTATATGAAAATATTATATGTTACAGATTTACATGGAGATAAAAGCAAATACAGGAAATCGCTGGACATTGCCGTTGAGAAAAATATCAGCATCATTGTGAATGGCGGAGATATGCTCCCTAAACTTGGCGAAAGGCACCTGGAGCAGCCCATATTCATCAATGAGTTTTTGAGAGGCTATTTCTCGGAACTTGAAAGAAACGGCATTACATATCTCGCCATGTTAGGAAATGATGATCTTCTGTCGGTGGAGGGGCTGTTTGATACAGTTTGCGGGGAATATGAAAATGTTCATAATATAGCCGGCAAAAAGATCCGTGTCGGTGGATATGAATTTATTGGCATGAATCATATTTTAGATCACCCTTTCGGCTATAAGGACAGGGTTGTCACGGAAACACATTATATTCCGCAGAGGCAGCTAAGCCCTATCGCCGGTATTTCTAATGAGTACGGTTATGACAGGATAATAACTGGCTGGAGTACGCAAGGACAGAGCTTCCATATATGTGTGACATCCTGAATGCTCTGCCTGAACCGGAAAACCCGCAGCAGACAGTCTATGTGATGCACATGCCTCCTGCCGGGTTAAGGCTAGGGCAGCTTTTGTATCAGGATTTGGATATAGGCTCTGTGGATATTTACGAGTTCCTGAAAGAGAGGCAGCCGCTGCTCTCCCTGCACGGGCATATTCACGAAAGCCCTGATACGCAAAAAGGAAGGTGGATAAACCAGATACGCGGCACGGCCTGTATTCAGACGGGCCAGACAGAGCTTTACGATAACGATATGGTCTATGCGGAGATTGACCTGCAAAGCAGGGAATATTCGCGGAAGGTTATAAATGTAAAATGACAGGAAAGCGCCAGTTGTTGGTTGATCCGGAAACAGCGCCTACCGTTAAGCGAATTTTTGAATTATCGAAGCAAGGCAACAGCGTACACCAGATTGCAAGGGCACTATGCGAGGATGGAATCTTAATCCCGCGGGCATACCGGGCAATGAAGAACGGCACGCTGGACACAAGCACCGGATTCAAGTTTCCGACAGACTGGGTGGGAAAAAATGTAAAAATGATTTTGGAGAATCAAGTGTACTTAGGCCATATGGTATCTCACAAGACACAGACAAAATCATTTAAGAACAAAAAACTGGTATCTGTCCCTAAAGAGGAATGGATCATAGTCCGAAATACCCATGAGGCTATCGTGGACGAGGAAACCTTCGAGCTGGTGCAGAAATTTATCAGTGTGAAGAAACGGCCTAATAAGACAGGCTGCCCCAACATGTTTGTGGGGCTTGTGAAATGCCCGGACTGTGGCCGCAATATGGCGTTCTCCAATCCAAACGGGAGAGAACCCCGGTTCCGCTGCAGGACCTATGCGAGAAACAGCAATCTTTGTACGACGCACGCAATCTCGTATGACGCATTACAGCAGATTGTCATGGGCGACATTCAGAAGCACATTAAGAGCATGGAGACCCTGGGCGATCAGTTTATTGAGGAAATGCACGAATTGAGCGAGAAAGACGGCGGCCAGAAGATCAAGCAATTCAGGAAAGACCTGGAAATAGCTGAAAAGAGAATCGAAGAAATTGATAATGTGATTATGAAACTCTTTGAACAGAACGCCTTGGGTAAGATTTCAGACGAGCGCTTCGAGAAAATGTCAGCGGCTTATGAGAACGAGCAGAAAGAGCTTACCCACAAGAGGGATGACCTGAAATCAAGGATCAGGGCTGAGGAAAAGAAAACCCAGAGTACCAATCAATTTCTGGAAACCATACGTAAGTATGAAACTGTAACCGAGCTGAACCGTTCTATGCTGGTGGAGCTGATAGATAGCATTTATGTGTATCAGGCAGAGGGAACCGGCAGAGATCGTAAGCAGAAAGTAGAAATTAACTATCGTTTCCTTGCGGGGTCTCAATGTGGTATTGCCTGATGGAAACGGCAGAACCGGAAGACTGCTTGTGAATTTCGAATTAATGAAGGCGGGTTACCACCTGTCAATATTAAGTTTACAGATCGAATTGCTTACTACAACGCATTTGATGAGTATTATGTAAAACGGAACCTTTCGGCTATGGAAAATCTGTTTATTGGATACATCAACGCAAGGTTGGATATGTATTTGGATATGCTGCAGGATTAACCAACCTGCTTATAAATTATCCTCCCCCCTAATACATCCCCGCCAGAATCACGCTCGCCGCCAACCCGGCCAAGGTAGCAAGCATCGCTCCCGTCAGCGTATATCTGGTCTTCGTCACCTTCGCTGTCATAAAATACACGCTCATCGTATAAAAGATAGTCTCCGTGCATGACATACTGATAGACGCGATCAATCCAATATAAGAATCTGTTCCGTACTCTTTGAACAGATCCAGCAGAAGCCCCGTAGCCGCAGAAGATGAGAACATTTTCACCACCGTAAGCGGCACCAGTTCTCCCGGGAATCCGATATATTGGGTAAAATTCCCAATCAACCCCGACAGAAAATCCAGGAACCCGGAAGCCCGCAGGATTCCCACTGCTACCATCAGCCCCACCAACGTAGGCATAATCTTTATCACAGTAAAAAACCCGCTTTTCGCCCCCTTGATAAAAGTGTCATATACGTCTACCTTCATCATGATCCCATAGCAAACGATTCCGAAGATCACAAGCGGCACAATAAAATCCGTCATATACAGCAATAATTTCACTAAGCATCCCAACTTCTGCTAACACTTATTTTATTGTATGAACCATATCCCTGTTTTATCTCTGAAAATTCGTAACAGAATTCGTAACAGAATTCATAACACAGCCTTAACAGACTCTCCGCCAACCACCGATACAACAAAAAAGCTGTCCGCATCCGAACAGCTTTTTAATCACCACTATATTAGTATGATTTGCCCCAGTAAGCCATATGCTTCGCAGGCTTTCCGCACCAGATACACTTGTCTGAGATCATATCCTCATCCTCGATCAGACACCTGGTCGCCGCGCCGCCTGTCACATACTTCACTTCACCTTCACATTCCGGATCACCGCACCAGCAAGCCTTCACGAATCCACGGTTAGCCTTGAACTTCTCTGTCATCTCATCCATGGTAACCGCTGTATCGATATGGTTCTGAAGGAAATCATTCGCCCTGTCATACATATCCTGCTGAACCGTCTCAAGGATCTCTCTGAGCTTCGTAACGATCTCATCCATGGACACCACGATCTTCTCACGGTTGTCACGGCGTACAACAACCACCTGATTCTTCTCGATCTCCTTTGGTCCGATCTCAATACGCGTAGGAATACCAAGAATCTCCTGCTCGGAGAACTTCCATCCCGGACTCTTCTCAGAATCATCGATCTTCACTCTGTATCCGGCCTTCTTCAATGCATCCAGCAGCGCGTGCGCCTTATCGAGAACGCCCTCTTTGTGCTGTGCGATCGGAATAACCCGGCACTCAACCGGCGCAACATGCGGAGGCAGTACCAGTCCGTCATCGTCACCGTGAACCATGATCAGGCCGCCGATACTTCTTGTGGACCATCCCCAGGAAGTCTCATAAGCGCTCTGAAGCTGATTGTTCTTATCCACATACTTGATATCGAACGCATCCGGGAACCCGCTTCCGAAGAAATGGCTGGTCGCAGACTGCAGCGCCTTGCCGTCATGCATCAGCGCCTCTATGGTATAGGTATCCTGCGCTCCGGCAAACTTCTCATGCTCTGCCTTCCTTCCTGATACGAAAGGCATTGCCATCGTCTCTCTGTAGCAGTCCTCATATACATGCCACATCTGAATCGTTCTCTCCTCTGCCTCTTCATAAGTCGCATGAAGCGTATGGCCTTCCTGCCACAGGAACTCTCTGGAACGTAAGAAAGGCCTTGTTGTCTTCTCCCAGCGAAGAACGGAATTCCACTGATTCCATACCTTCGGAAGATCTCTATATGAACGTACCGACTTAGACCACAGATCACAGAACAAAGTCTCTGACGTCGGACGGATACACATTCTCTCCTGCAATCTCTCCATACCGCCGTGCGTTACCCATGCAACCTCCGGTGCGAATCCTTCCACATGATCTGCTTCCTTTTCAAGAAGATTCTCTGGAATAAGTGTCGGCAGATATACATTCTCTACACCTGTCTCTTTAAAACGTCTGTCCAAGTCAGCCTGGATCAGCTCCCAGATCGCATAACCGTTCGGCAGGTAATTCAGACACCCCTTTACACTGGAATAATCGCACAGTTCAGCCTCACGCACAACATCTGTGTACCACTGTGCAAAGTTTTTATCACGCGGTGTGATATTTTTTACTAACTTTTCCTTTGCCATGTTTCTCTTCTCCTTTTCTTTTCCGTCAGGGCCCCTGCCCCGCGATTCTAAATATACACGTTCGGAAGTTCCCGGCTGCATTTTCCTATGCTGCAGAACAGACTTTGCTGCTCAATATTACGCAAGCCCGCTTTTCTGGCATAAAAAAACACCAAACCATCGACTCCCTCTGTCAACAAAAGGGACCGAAAAGCTCGGCGGTACCACCCTAGTTAACTGCGACCCTTTCGCAGTTCTCTCTTAACCGTCATTAACGCTGACGAACGCTGCATTTTCACACAGCGGCTCCAAGGTAGGTTCATCACAGGTCAATCCAAGAATCTCTCAGCCGCGGACTCTCTCTCTGTGAAATCTCTTCTGCAATTACTATTCCTCTTCACAGCCAAACCCGCTTAACGCAACTAACATTGCCGGCGGGTTATTCGATTAAACGTAATTCTAATAGACAATGGACGATTTGTCAAGGATAAAATTCCAATTCCGGGAATCTTTTACCGTCCAAGTATATATACGAAGAAGGTCAGATATGCCAGCAAAAACAACGCCCCCTCATTCCGCCGTATCTCCCGTTTGGAAAGCGCAGCCCCGTACACGATCAGGCTCGCCGCAATCAGGATCAGCGTATCATACACCGCCGTGACATCCAGCACGATCGGCGTGATCGTCGCAGATACTCCCAGGATCAGCAGGATATTGAAGATATTGGAACCGACCACATTACCGACCGCAAGGTCGTTCTCCCCCTTCCCTGCCGCTACCATAGATGTAACAAGCTCTGGAAGAGACGTCCCCAGAGCCACGATCGTAAGCCCTATAAACGTCTGGCTCAGGCCGAACCTTACCGCGATCCCCGTGGCGCTGTTCACGACCAGATCCCCTCCAAGGACAATGCCCGCAAGCCCGCAGACGATATAGACCGCGCTCCTTGCCGGTGGAAGAACCTTATATTCTTCCTGTCCCTCTTCGGCCTCGCCCCTGGACAGAAGCGCCTCCCTGACGGTTGCATAGAGGAAGATGCCGAACAGGATCAGAAACAGGATGCCTCCCCACCTGCCCAGAACAAAGGTACCCCCTCCGCTCAGCACCTTACTGACAGAAAAATCCGAATTCAGCAAAAGCAGAATGACCGCAACGAATATTGAAAAGGGGAATTCCTTCTTAAGCAGCGACCATTTTGCCTGCACAGGGTTCACAAGCGCACAGCATCCTAAGACAACCAGCAGATTGAATATATTCGATCCCAAGACGTTGCTCACCGCAAGGTCATTCTCCCCCTTAAGAGCCGCCGTAACACTGACTGAGAGTTCCGGCATACTGGTCCCGAAAGCAACGACGGTCAGGCCGATGATAATCGGCGGTACTTTCAGAATACGCGCCACACTCGAACTGCCGTCCACAAAATAATCCGCCCCCTTGATCAACAGCACAAATCCCAGAATCAACAATATATAATCCATAATATCCATCCTCACTAATTGCATATTTTAACAGACTATGTTTAAATGATAAGAGCAGATCGAATCAAAGTCAAGGAGAAGTTGCCTATGAACCCACATACCCGATCCGATACCCCTGAAATACTATTCGAAGACGCCCATATCCTGGTATGCGTCAAGCCCCACGGCATCGCTACCCAGAGCCGGCAGATCGGCAGGCCGGATATGGTGAACATTTTAAAAAATCACATTCATCAGAATACCCCTTCCCAGGGCGAACCTTATCTGGCGGTCGTTCACCGTCTGGACCAGCCCGTCAGAGGCATCCTCGTCTTCGCCAAATCCCCCTTCGCCGCCAGGGAACTGAGCCGCGAGCTTCAGCAGCAGGGATTCGCCAAATATTACCGCGCGCTGGTTGAGGGACGCCCGCCGAAAGCTACAGCCGTTCTGGAAGATTATATGGTAAAGGATACCCGCACCAACCTGTCACGCGTCTGCGGCAGAGGCGTCCCCGGTGCGAAGCTTGCAAGGCTGCATTATACCGTCGCCGCGGACGGACAAAGCTTCTTTTCTCCAGAATACACGCCGTCCCTGTCTGCAAACGGCCGGACAGAGCTTGATATCCGTCTGGAGACCGGACGCCATCATCAGATCCGCGTACAGCTCTCTCATATGGGCTGCCCCATCGTAGGTGATACCAAATACGACCCGAACTGTTCTTCTCTTGGTTCTTCCTGGCAGAACATCTGCCTGTGTGCATACCGTCTGGAATTCTGCCATCCTAAGACCCGTGAATTATTACGGTTCCGTCTGTGACGCCTCCGGGCAGAGCAATCCGGCAATCCAGCGCTGCTCACGGCAGCCGCCATCCATGCATGGCTGGCCGGGACAGCACGTCATTGCATTAATTGCTTCGCGTAAATAGCAGAGAAGAGGGGACTTGCGATCCCCTCTTCTTCTTACTCTTCGTTCTCTTCCAATGCTTCTTCGTACTTTTCAAGTATAATACTCTGTATACGTTCCCGCGTTCCGGAATTGATCGGATGCGCGATATCCCGATACTCTCCGTCTACTGCTTTTTTGCTCGGCATAGCGATAAAAAGTCCTTTCTCCCCTTCGATGACTTTGATATCATGCACCACAAACTCATCATCCATGGTAATAGATACAACAGCTTTGAGTTTGCCTTCTTTTGCCACCTTTCTCACGCGTACATCTGTGATCTGCATTTTCACTTGCCCCTTTCTTTTTCGTGCACTAACATATCGATAGAATTCTTCTGCAAAATATACCAGCTGTTAAGTAGATCGCGCATTCGAACCTGCACTACAGTGCGTATCTCTCGTTCTTCTCTACCACTACTTTAACTCCATTTGCTCCAACATGCCGTGTGTTCGCTCTGATTGTATCGCGGCTTTCTACGATGCAGTTCTCAATGTAAGTATTATCCCCTAGATACACATCATTCAGAATAACTGAATTCTTGATCACACAATTATTCCCGACGAATGTCTTTTTAAAAAGAACAGAATTCTCGACCGTACCATTAATGATACTTCCACTCGCCACAAGACTGTTTTTTACGATCGATCCTGGATTATACTTGGCCGGCGGCAGATCACTCACCTTCGAGTAGATCTCCGGGTCCTCCTTGAAGAAATAATTCCTAACCTCCGGCTTTAGAAAATCCATGTTCGTCTCGTAATAAGCCTCTACCGTTGATATGTTGCTCCAGTAATCTTTTATCTCATAAGCGTACATCCTCTTCAGCTTCTTGTACCTGATCAGGATGTCCGTTACGAAATCATGCCTCTCTTCCTCTGCGCAATGCTCGATCAGGTCGATCAGAAGACGTCTTCTGATGATATATATTCCTGTCGAGATCATATTCGAAGATGCCAGCATCGGCTTCTCCTCGAATTCTTCGATACGCATGGCGTCGTCCATCTTCAATATTCCAAATCGGCTGGCATCATCGCTCGGATTGAGTTCCTTGCAGACAACCGTAACATCTGCCTTCTTCTCAATATGATATTCCAGCACCTTATTATAATCCATCTTATATACGGCGTCCCCGGATGTAATGATCACGTACGGCTCATGGCATTTCTTCAGAAAATCCAAATTCTGATAGATCGCGTCCGCCGTACCTCTGTACCAATATCCGTTGTCTGCCGTTATCGTCGGGGTAAATACATACAGCCCCCCTTGCTTTCTTCCGAAATCCCACCATTTGGAGGAATTCAGGTGTTCGTTCAGTGAACGCGCATTATACTGCGTCAGTACCGCTACCTTCTGGATATGCGAATTCGACATATTGCTCAATGCAAAATCGATCGCCCTGTAGCTTCCCGCGACCGGCATTGCCGCGATCGCCCGCCTCAAAGTCAGCTCACGCATCTTAGGACTGTTACCGCCTGCTAAAATAATACCTACCGCTCTCATACTCGTCCACCTGCCTTTATCAATGTCTCTCCGCTCTCCAGTATACCGTTCAGATAGTCTTCTCTTGCCGTCAGTCCGCTGATAGCCGTATTCTTTCCAACCTGCACTCCATCCGGTATCACTGAATTCTCACCCACCGTCACAAGGCCGAATGAGTAGATCGCCGGTTTTAACTTATTCGGCACGTCGCTGCCCAGACCAAATGTCACGTTGTCGCCAACCACACAATTCTCAGCAATAATTGATTTGTCGATCACACAGCCTTTCCCGATTCGGACATCCTTCATAATAATAGAGTCTCTGACCACCGTACCCTCGCCGATCGTCACACCTGAGCCAACCACACAGTTGTGCACCTCTCCGTAAACCTCCGAACCATTGCCGATAATGCTCCTGTCGATCACAGCCTGTCCTGAAATATACTGAGGCGGGAGAATTCCGCTGTTCGTATAGATCTTCCAGTATTCCTCATAAAGGTTGAACTCTGGAATAATATCGATCAGCTCCATATTGGCCTCCCAGTAAGAACCAAGCGTCCCTACATCCTTCCAGTAACCGTTATACTCATAAGCAAACAGCCTCTTGCCTCTCTCATGGCAGTACGGAATGATATGCTTGCCGAAATCACATCCCGGCACATTCTCCAGCGCGATCAGCGCCTCCTTAAGCACCTTCCAGGTGAAAATGTATATTCCCATGGAAGCCAGATTACTCTTCGGCTCAGGCGGCTTCTCCTGGAACTCAGAAATCTTGCCCTCATCATCCGTTACCACGATCCCGAATCTGCTTGCTTCCTCCTTCGGTACAGGCATCGCCGCGATCGATATGTCTGCGTTATTCTCCTTATGATAATCCAGCATAACCTCATAATCCATCTTATAGATGTGGTCGCCTGACAGGATCAGTACATACTCTGGGTTGAATGTATCCATATAATCGATATTCTGATATATGGCGTTCGCCGTACCCGTATACCACTCACTGTTGCTGCTCTTCTCATAAGGCGGAAGGATCGTAACTCCTCCGAAATTACGGTCCAGATCCCACGGAATGCCAATTCCAATATGTGTATTCAATCGTAACGGCTGATATTGCGTAAGCACACCGACAGTATCAATTCCTGAATTAATACAGTTGCTGAGCGGGAAGTCAATAATCCTGTATTTGCCTCCGAATGCAACGGCCGGCTTAGCCACTTTCGCCGTGAGGACTCCTAATCTGCTCCCCTGGCCTCCTGCCAGCAACATTGCTATCATCTCTTTTTTCCTCATGTCATCACCCCTTCTCAGTAGTTTCATTTCTATTATATCACAGTTTTCTCCTATAGTGAACAATATTTACAAAATGATTGAATTTTTTGTAAACATTTTATTAAAATATCACAAAAATTTTTGACTTGGTTTTTTTCCCAGATATGTATATAATATTATGAATAGAATACTATTTTTATGACTGTTATTTTTTAATGAGGAAGGTATCGTATGTATAAAATCAATTTTAAACAGCCTGTACACGTACATTTTATCGGCATCGGCGGCATCAGCATGAGCGGCCTTGCCGAGATTCTGCTGAAGGAGGGCTTCCGGGTGTCGGGGTCCGACAACAAGGAATCCGCCCTGACAGACCGGCTGGAGAAGCTGGGCGCCGCCGTTTTCTACGGACAGAAGGCTTCTAATATCATCCCCGGGATCAACGTCATAGTATATACTGCGGCGATTCACGAAGACAACGAAGAATACCGGGAGGCTAAGAAGCAAGGCCTTCCTATGCTAAGCCGCGCCGAACTCCTCGGCCAGCTTATGACTAATTACAACACTCCGGTTGCGGTAGCCGGCACTCACGGCAAGACAACTACGACCTCTATGCTGTCACATATCCTGCTGGCAGGAAAGAAGGACCCGACGATCTCTGTCGGCGGTATCCTCAAGGCCATCGGCGGCAACATCCGTGTCGGCGGATCGGAGGTATTCGTTACAGAAGCCTGTGAATATACCAACAGCTTCCTCCATTTCTTTCCTAAGGTCGGCATTATCCTGAATATCGACGCAGATCATCTGGACTTCTTCAAGGATCTCGACGACATCCGCAGCTCCTTTAGACGGTTCGCCGCCCTTCTCCCGGAAGACGGAGCCCTGATCATCAACGGGGCTATTCCGAATCTTTCCGAGATCACAGCGGGGCTTAGCTGCCGCGTCATAACCTATGGGAATGACCGTTCATTCCAGTACAGCTCTTCCGATATCTCGCATAACGAGAAGGGCGAAGCTTCCTTCGATCTGTATCGTGAAGGAGAATACGCTGAACGTATCCTTCTCTCCGTCAACGGAGATCACAACGTATCCAACGCACTGGCGGCGATCGCAGCAGCCGAACTGCTGGGTGTTTCCCCGGAAGCCGTCAGGGAAGGCCTTAAGGATTTTCACGGGACAGACCGGCGTTTTGAATACAAGGGCGATATGAACGGTGTCACCATCATTGACGATTATGCGCACCATCCAACAGAGATCAGGGCTTCTCTGGCAGCCGCCCACGATTACCCTCACAGGGAGATCTGGTGCATCTTCCAGCCTCATACATATACCCGGACCAAAGCGCTTTTCCGAGAATTTGCCGACGCCCTTACAGCCGCCGACCATATCATCCTGGCCGATATCTATGCGGCGCGTGAGACGGACACACTGGGAATCTCCTCTGCCGATCTTGCAGCCGCATTAAAAGGCAAAGGCTGCGACGTATATTACTATCCAACCTTCCGGGAGATCGAGGATTTCTGTATGGAAAATTGCCAAAAAGGGGACTTGTTGATAACTATGGGCGCCGGAGACGTTGTAAATATTGGAGAAGAGCTTTTGAAGCGCTAGTTATCCACATTTTCCACATATTTTTATCCACAAAAAACATGGATTTTGACTCAAAAATTCCTTTTTTGCCCGACCTTCTGGTGCTATAATATCTCTACGGGAAACCAACTGCAAAAAGGAGGTCTGGCGTAAGTATTATGACGAAATTAACCCTGACTAATTACGCACAGGGGAATACCACTGTGCTTGAAAATGAATTTATAGACCGTTATATGGCTTCGGCTAACGGTGAATATGTAAAAGTATATCTGCTTCTTCTGCGCCATATGAACAGGCCGGACGGAGTCCCGTCGGTTTCCGATATGGCCGATATCCTGGAATGCACGGAGAAGGATATCCGCCGGGCATTAAAATATTGGAAGAGCAAGGATCTTCTGGATTACCATGAGAAGCCAGAGGCAGAGAGGACTCCTGATTCTCCTCGGTATAGGCCGCCTGCCGGCACAGGCAGCAGGCGTTCTGATACTTTGGACGAGCCGGATTCCGCAGCTCTTACCGCCCGGGTCCCTGAAGAGGGGATCGCAGCTTCTTCGGCTCAGACGGCTGTTCCGTCTTCCGAAGTCCCGCCGGAGGCGGACGCGCCGCCGGCCTTTGTGCCGAACATCCAGCAATACCGGGAACGCAAGGAATTCAAGGAACTGCTCTTTGTCGCGGAACAATATCTGGGTAAGACTCTTTCATCCGCAGATATTGACACGATCACCTACTTTTATGACACGCTTCATATGTCGGCCGAACTCATCGAATATCTGATCGAATATTGTGTCGAGAACGGTCATAAGAGCATGCACTATATCCAGAAGGTCGCTCTGTCCTGGAACGACCAGAAGCTTACGACAGTATCCGCCGCCAAGGCAAGCACCGTCATGTATAACAAGAACTGCTATTCCGTGCTGAACGCATACGGAATAAAGGGACGTGCCCCTGCTGCTGCCGAGACCGCTTATATTAAGAAATGGAACGACGAATACGGATTTTCTCTGGAGATCATCCTGGAAGCCTGTAACCGGACGATGAATACCATTCATCAGCCGAATTTTGAATATACCGATACCATCCTTAAGAACTGGTCAAAAAAGCAAGTCCGCTGCCGTAAGGATATTGACACGCTGGACGCTGATTTCCAGAAGGAGAAGGAACGCCGGAAGAAGCCGGCCGTGAAACCGGCGCTCGACATTAAGAACAACAAATTCAATAACTTCACCGGCCGCTCTTACGATATGGATTCACTGGAACGAAGACTGGTCCAGCAATAAGCGTTTGCCGGCATAACGCACCCCCGGCAATACACTATTTATAAGGAGAGACTTCCGACGATGGCACTTACCAATTCACAATATGACCAGATCATGCACGTCTACGAACAGCGGCGGCTGGACAATGAATACCGGCTCAGGGAGCGGTTTCAGAAGGCATATTCCCTGATTCCCGAACTTGAAGAGCTGGATCATTCCATCTCTTCTCTGAGCGTCCAAAAGGCGCACCGGCTTCTGGACGGCGATGACCAGGCTCTAACTTCGCTCAAAGAAGAGCTGCACTCTCTGATCCGCAGCAAGCGGCTGCTTCTGACTTCCCGCGGACTGCCTGCCGATTACCTGGAGCTTCACTACACCTGCCCGGATTGCCGGGATACCGGATACATCGGCGATCAGCAATGCCATTGCCTTAAGAGATCAGTGATCAGTCTTCTATATGAACAGTCCAATCTGCAGAAGATCCTGGATCAGGAGAATTTTTCAACCTGCTCGCTGGAATACTATTCCCGCAGCCATATTGACCCCAAGACCGGACGTTCTTCTCTGGAAGCCATTCAGACGGCGTTAAAAGTATGCCATAACTTTATAGATACATTTTCCGATGAATTTCATAACATCCTGCTGTATGGGGACACCGGCGTAGGCAAGACGTTTCTGTCGCACTGTATCGCCAAGGAACTGATCGACACATCCTATTCCGTGATCTACTTTACAGCTGCTCAGTTATTTGATATATTTGCCCAGAACAGATTCGGCAGAAGAGACGGGCAGAACCCGGATACGCAGGGACATATCTATGACTGCGATCTGCTGATCATTGACGATCTCGGAACAGAGCTTCCGAATTCTTTTACCGTATCGCAGCTTTTCACCTGCCTGAACGAACGGATTCTGAGACAAAAACCAACCATAATATCTACCAATCTCGCATTGGATGATATACAAGCCATCTATTCGGAGCGGACGTTTTCCCGAATCAGCAGTAATTATACGATTCTCCGCCTGACGGGCGACGACATCCGCATCCAGAAAAAACTATTAAACCTGGGAGGTACCAATGATGCTACGCCGCAATGACCGTATTCTTGAAAACATACCGATAGGAGCCTTGGGGATCATCTCTCTTAACGGCTGCGAAGAGATGGGCAGCAAAGTAAACGATTATATTGTTAAATGGCGCAGAGACGAAGGACACGCTTATAAGGACGACGTTGTTTACAACGGTTATGAACGGGACACTTACCTGATCGACGCGAAAGTACCCCGCTTTGGCTCTGGGGAAGCCAAAGGAATCATCAACGAATCCGTCCGCGGAAAGGACATCTATCTCATGATAGATGTCTGTAACTACAGTCTGACTTATTCTCTGACCGGACATATCAACCATATGTCCCCTGACGACCACTATCAGAATTTGAAACGTGTGATCGCCGCTATCGGAGGCAAAGCAAGACGTATCAATGTAATAATGCCGTTCCTGTATGAGAGCCGCCAGCACAAGAGAAGCAGCCGCGAATCTCTGGACTGCGCGCTTGCTCTTCAGGAGTTGGTCCGCATGGGCGTGGACAATATCATCACCTTCGATGCACACGACCCGCGTGTACAGAATGCAATCCCGCTGAACGGGTTCGAAACCGTAAGGCCGACTTACCAGTTTATCAAGGGGCTTCTCCGCCGTTTTGATGATCTCAAGATCGACGGTGAACACATGATGGCGATCAGCCCGGACGAAGGGGCGACCGGACGCGCCGTTTACCTTGCCAATGTACTGAATCTGGATATGGGAATGTTCTACAAAAGGCGTGATTACACGAAGCTCGTTGACGGACGCAACCCGATCGTTGCTCACGAATTCCTGGGCTCTTCCGTGGAAGACAAGGATGTCATCATACTGGACGATATGATCTCCTCAGGAGACAGTATACTGGATGTCGCACGCCAGCTCAAGCAGCGCAGGGCAAGACGGATCTTCGCTGCCGCAACCTTCGGGTTATTCACGAACGGACTCGACAAATTCGACAAAGCCTATGAGGAAGGCATCATGGACGCCGTGCTTACGACCAATCTGATCTATCAGACGCCGGAGCTTCTCGAACGGCCTTACTATATCAACTGTGATATGAGCAAATATATCGCACTCATGATCGACACCCTGAACCACGACGGATCTATCAGCAGCATCCTGAATCCTGTAGACCGGATCCACCACGTTGTAAACAAATATAAAAAAGGAGAGACAGTCTGATGACTGTCCCTCCCCGTATAACAGCGCAGCTTGTCTGAACTGTTACATATCCATTCAGATGCGGTTCTGTTATAATCTCTCTATATGGCAGCTTATTCCAAGTTCCTTAAGCACCTGTTCTTCTCTCTTCTGACAGGTAAATATAATCACCTGCTTTCTGTGTTTCGCAAGCCACTTCAATGTATTCCCAAGCCGCACATCATCATAATAAGCAAACGTATCGTCCAATATCACCGGATATTCTTCCTCTCTCAGTACATCGCTGGCCGCCATGCGCAGTGCAAAATAAATCTGCTCCACCGTCCCGCGGCTTAACTGTTCAAGAGGGATTCTCCTGCCCTCCTTAAAGACGCTCATGTGAAGCTTCTCCTCTATCAAAAGCCTGGTGTATCTGCCTTCCGTGATCTCTGCAAGAATCCCAGAAGCCGCGCCGTTCAGACGATTCTCCAGCTGTCTCTGCAGCTCTCCGGACAGCTCGTTCAACCGGTCTTCAGCCAGACGGATCGCCATCCTTCTCTTGTCAAATTCCCGGAAGTCCTCACTGACCTCATCCAGCTCATCTAACTGCTCCCTGAGATTATCATACTGGGTCTGCTTATCCTTAAGCTCTTCGCTCACATGCGCATACTCCCACCTGAGCCTCTTAAGCGGTATCTTCTCCTCCTCCGGGGTAATCTCCTCCAGAATGATCTCAGGAAGAGTCTTCTCCTGCTGCTTGCCGACCTTCATCCGGTTCCACACATATACGCCGCAGGCCAGGAAGATAATGATAGAGACCAGATAATTCCACGGCCTTGCGATCAGCATAAACGCCAGAACGATGATCACCGCGAACAAGATCAGCTCCACCGGATGAATCCGCCATTTTTCCGGCCTCAGTTCATCGATCATCCGCTTGTTCTCGATACTCTCCGGCGCTTCATATATTTCCTTCTCCTGCCGGTGCTTTAATTCCTCCGCAATGCGTCCGCACTCCTCTTCCAGATGATGTACGTCTCTCCAGACATAGGACGCCTCCTGCTCAATACGCTCGCGCTTCGCCTGTTTCCTGACAAGGGACTCCTTCACTTCCCGCTCCAAAGCCTTCTTCTTCCCGCGCAGGCACTCCAATGTCTGCGCAAGATCGATCTCATTATTTCCCGTTGCATAATAATTCGTCGCGTAATTCTTGAATTCTGAGACAAGCGCCTGCCCGGTCTCCGCCTTCATCTGTCCGATGGAGATCGTATTATCATAACTCCCCGCATTAAGCCCGCCAAGCAGCATCTCCAGGTCGCCGTCCGCAACCGATAGCTGCTCTCCGTCATCATCACAGACCAGGTCTGCCTTCTTCGTATATTTGTCAAAATTCCTCTCTATCCGAAATGTCTTCCCTCCGCTCTCAAACTTTAACGCGCCGGAATAATAATTCGGATTCTCCCACGGTTCATAGATGCTGAATGTATCATGGACAGACGCCCTTCCGCGCCCTCTCTCCATTCCGTACAGCATCCCCCTGATAAATGTATGGAGAGTAGATTTGCCGGACTCGTTTTCTCCGTACAGGATGTTGATTCCGTCCTTCATCCGTATGCATCTGTCAGTAAATCTGCCAAAATTATTTAGTTTCAATTCCTGAATCTTCATATACTTCTTCTAGTCTCCATCAACGCCTGAACGCCCTCACATAGCGCCAGATACTCCACGCTGTCTTCATCATAATCCATCAGGCTCTCGATAAATCTTCCCAGAAGGTCTCCGCGGTTCTGCCCCAGAAGCCTCGCAAAATCATACGCCGGCTTCGTCTCGTCTATCAGGTCCGTAATATTGCCGTAAGGGTCCATATCCTCCAGGTCAAACAGAATGTCAGGATCATGGAAGCCCTTCACCGTCACCCTGTATATATTCCGGGTTCCCAATTCCCGGATCCTGCTCCTGATGCATTCCTTCAGCGCGTGGCTCGTCATCCTCCTTTCCGCTGTGATCTCCAGATGAACATACTCTCTTGAAGCACACGGAACAAACTGCATCCGGCAGCCTTCACCGGTAAGTTCACCCAGAATATAGCCATGCTTTCCCGTATCGTTCTTATCAACCGGTTCCAACGCCCCGGAATACGCTGTGCGGCTGTTATATACCTTCCCGTACTCCGGCCGTTTCCATCGGTTCTCTGCCAAAACCTGCGGCTTATGGATATGCCCCAACGCGACATAATCATATCCAAGCCCGATAAGCTTCTCCCTGCATATGGGAATATGCTTCTCATCGCCGCCATGGGCAAGCAGTATCTCATACTTCTGCCGTCCCTGCGGCGCTGCACCGTCATATCTTCTTTCCGCCGTCTCCTTCGCATGATAGCTCAGGCCGTACACCGCCGCAGACAGGCCGGGAAGCTCCACACAGGCAAGCTCCCCGCTCAATATCATATGTACATTCTCCGCCCATTCAAAGGTCCGGTAGAAAGAGTCCCTCTTCAGATGGTCATGGTTCCCGGCAATCAGAACCACCTGCGTATTCTTAAGCGCCTCAAAAAGGGAATTCACCTCTTTCAATTCTCTTAGAAGCGGCTGCCTGTGGAACAGATCGCCTGCGATCAGCAAGAGCTCTGCTTTTTCTTCATTGCAGACCTCCGTCACCCTTGCCAGGCTGTTCCAGATCTCCTTTTCCCTCTTTGCGCTGTATGCGCTTCCTGCGTCCGGTCTTGCCCCCAAATGCACGTCTGCGATATGTACGAACTTCATCTGCTGTCCCTTCTTCCTTCTCCGTCTTCAATGGCAGGTCCACGATAAACTGTGTCTTGATGTCGTCGCTCTTGGCATGAATCATCCCGCCATGCAGTCCTACAATCTCTTTTGCAATTGCAAGCCCCAGCCCCGCGCCTCCGGTTCCGCTGGATCTGGAACCGTCCACCCGGTAAAACTTCTCAAAAATCGTCTGGAGCATCGTTCCCGGTATCTTATCCCCCTGATTCACGAATATGATCTCAACATACCGCTCCTTCATCCGGGCTTCTATCCGAATCTTAGTATCCTCATAACAGTATGCGATCGCATTCCTCAATATATTGTCAAATACTCTGGCAAGCTTATCCGGGTCTCCGTATACTACCAGATTCTCTTCCACATCAACTTCACAGGCAAGGTGCTTCTCCTGAAGGACTCCGTACAGCTCATCCGCCAACTGCTCCAGCATAAAGGACAGATTGATCTCTACCGCCTCCAGTTCAATATCCTGGAAATTATAACGGGTAATATCGAAAAATTCATTGATCAGCTCTCCAAGACGGATCGATTTCTCTAACGCGATATGCGTATACTTGATCCGGTCCTCCTCCGGCATCTCCGTATGCGTGTCCAGCATACTCAGATAGGCAACGATGGATGTCAGCGGCGTCTTCAGGTCATGTGCCAGAAAAAGAACTAAGTCGCTCTTCTTCTTCTCGCCTTCTTCAGCGTCCAACTCCTGACGCTTCAGCGTCGCCTTGATCTCATTCAACCGGATCTCAATCGGCTTCAGTTCCGTGATCAGATGGATCGGATCGGTAGATTCTGCCAGAATATTCTCGATCCCATCCCCGATCTGATCTACATACTTCATCATCTTAGACAGCGCCACATAGTAAAACAGCGCAAAGAGAAGCAAAAACCCGACAATAATGAAGAATGTCTTGTTATTGCCGATCAGCTTCCAGTACAGGCTTATAGCTGACTTCTCCTTCATATTCAGAGACATCATGAATTCTACAAACATCTCCGCAAAACTGTCGTTGTAAATGCCGTCGATCACATAGTTGAGAATGAATCCTCCGACCAGGACCGTCAGCGCGGTTACCAGGACCGTCTGGAGCAATATGCTGAACTTTAGCTTACGATAGTTATTCTTCAATCTTATACCCTACTCCCCATACCGTCTTGATAAAGTCTGATTTACCGGTGGGCCCGCTCATCTTCTCCCTGAGATGCCGGATATGCACCATCACCGTATTGTTACTGTTTTTATAATATTTCTCATTCCATACCTTTTCAAATAATTCCTCAGAACTGATCACCTTGCCCCTGTTCTCGCACAGAAGCCAGAGAATATCGAATTCTATGGGCGTAAGCGTAAGAGGCACCTCGTTATACACACATTCATGGGAGGTACGGTTCAGCAGAAGTCCGCCGAAATCAATAATGTCTCCCTCTTCCTTCACACCGTCATTATACTGGGTATATCTGCGTATCTGCGCCTTCACCCGTGCAACCAGCTCCAACGGGTTGAAGGGCTTCGGAATGTAATCGTCCGCCCCCAGCGTAAGCCCCGTGATCTTATCCATATATTCCGTCTTAGCCGTCAGCATAATAACCGGAAATGTGTATTTCTCGCGGATGATCTTCAAAAGCTGAAAACCGTCGATATCCGGAAGCATGATATCAAGGATCGCCAGATCTATCTTCTTGCTCCTTATGCAGCTAAGCGCATCCTCTCCCGTATAGAACTTGAACACACTGTACTGATCGTTCTGCAGATATAATTCTATAACGTCCGCAATCTCTCTTTCATCGTCTACAACTAAAATATTCATACGCTTCTTAATCCTTACAGTTCACAATTATTAACGGTTCTCGGGAATGGGATCACGTCCCGGATGTTGCTCATTCCGGTCAGATACATCACACATCTCTCGAATCCAAGACCGAATCCGGAATGTCTGGTAGAACCGTACTTGCGAAGATCCAGATAGAACTTGTAATCTTCCTCCTTAAGCCCCATCTCCTTCATCCTAGTGAGCAGCTTATCGTAATCATCTTCCCTCTGGCTGCCGCCGATGATCTCGCCGATCCCCGGAACCAGGCAATCCACTGCCGCCACTGTCCTTCCGTCTTCATTCTGCTTCATGTAAAACGCCTTGATATCCTTGGGGTAGTCCGTCACAAATACCGGACGCTTGTACACCTCCTCGGTCAGATATCTCTCATGCTCCGTCTGCAGGTCTGCGCCCCATGAAACCTTGTATTCAAACTTGTCATTATTCTTCTCTAAGATCTCGATCGCCTCCGTATATGTCACCCTGGCAAAATCTGAGGACGCAACATGGCGAAGCCTTTCAAGCAGCCCCTTATCTACAAATGAATTGAAGAAATTCATCTCCTCCGGCGCTTCCTCAAGAACATAGTTGATCACGTATTTTAACATGGCCTCCGCCAGCATCATATTATCATCCAGATCCGCGAATGCCATCTCCGGCTCGATCATCCAGAACTCCGCCGCATGCCTTGTGGTGTTGGAATTCTCCGCACGGAAGGTCGGCCCGAATGTATAGATATTACGGAATGCCTGCGCATACGTCTCTCCGTTCAGCTGACCGCTCACGGTAAGGCTTGTCTCCTTCCCGAAGAAATCCTGGCTGTAATCCACGCCGCCGTCTTCCGTCTTCGGAAGCTCCTCCATATCCAGCGTGGTCACCCGGAACATCTCCCCGGCGCCTTCACAGTCGCTTCCCGTGATCAGCGGCGTATGCACATAGACAAATCCTCTCTCCTGAAAGAACTTATGAAGCGCGTAAGCCGTCAGCGAGCGCACCCTGAATACTGCCTGAAATGTGTTCGTCCTCGGCCTAAGATGTGAGATCGTCCGAAGATATTCGAAGCTGTGCCTCTTCTTCTGCAGCGGATAATCCGGTGCAGACGCTCCTTCCACCTCCACGGTATCGGCCTGGATCTCAAAAGGCTGCTTCGCCTGCGGCGTCGCAACAAGCGTTCCCGTCACGATCACCGCCGCGCCTACATTCAGCTTGGAAATCTCTGCAAAATTATCCATCTTGTCGTGGTATACGATCTGCAGCGCTTCAAAAAATGTCCCGTCATTCAGCACGATAAATCCAAATGTCTTGGAATCCCTGATGCTGCGCACCCAGCCTCCTACCGTAACCTTCTGATCCAAATACTGCTCTTTGCTCTTGTATAACTCCTTGATCGTCATCAATTCCATATTTTTTTACTCCTTTTTCAATATATTTCTTTTCCAGATATAATGCACTCTCTTATGCGAATGCAGGATTCCTTGGCCCGCAAAAGACTGTTCCATACGGCCCGCGGCCTGCACATGTACCCTATTATAACACAATGCAGATATTTTTTAAAGGCAGAGGTTAAGTTCACGTGTCAGTCACGTGTCAGTGAAAGCTCCTCAAACTCTGTTTGACTGAAAGCTTGATTTTTTCTATATTCCATGTTATACTTTCAATCGTTGCAAAGCCCGCAAAACCAAGGTCTTATTGGGCTTGCCGCCGATTTCCGGCGTTAAATGAGTCGTGTGTTCGAGACCTTCCACACGTAAAACAAAACTAAAGGAGACAAAACAATGAACAAATCAAACACAGCTTTTCTAAGCCAGGCAGCTATGATCGCTGCCGTCTATGTGGTGCTCACTTATGTATTCGCACCATTTTCTTTTGGAGAGATACAGGTTAGGATTGCCGAAGCGCTTACCATCCTGCCGGTATTTACCCCCGCCGCCGTCCCCGGTCTTTTTATCGGATGCCTGATCGGCAATATATTAGGCGGTGCAATACTCCCTGATATTATCTTTGGAAGTATTGCTACTCTGCTCGGAGCCCTCTTCACTTACAAACTGTTCGGAAACCGTCCGCTGCTGGCGCCGCTTCCGCCTATCATTGCCAATACGCTTATCGTACCTCTTGTACTGCGCTTTGGATACGGTGTGGCTCTCCCGATTCCGTTCATGATGCTTACGGTAGGGATCGGCGAAGTCCTGTCCTGCGGCGTACTTGGGTTAGCGCTGTATTACGCACTGAAAAAATATAAAAATATCGTCTTTCTTCCGGCCAAAAATTGATGCAGCGTGCCGGCCTTCTTGAAAGTGATGCAGTCATAGGATGAAATCATAGATAGAAGAATCATAGATAGAAGAATCATAGATAGAAGAATCATAGATAGAAGAATCATAGACAGAAAAAACATAGATATAAGGACATAGACTAAAAAGGGGTTACCGGAATTATCTGATAAGATTATTTCCCGGCATCCCCTTTTTATTTCATCTAAATATTTTACTTCCCTTTAGGAAAAGTGTTCCCATTGCTTAAAACTTGAAGTAAAATGCATATTTATATGTGGAATTATTGAATCTGCATTTACCTAACCGTTCTTCAAACTGGACTTTATCTATTCATCAATTCAAGAGTTTTTTCAAATGAAATACATTCTGCGCATCTTCTCTTCCACATAAACTCATTATAATATCTATAAGAATTTTCTGCTGTCATATATTTAGCAATATCATTCTATTACCTCCACAACTTCCGATTGAACTCACAATTTTGTAGATGCTTATCACACCTCTTTGAGTTTTAATAAAATCCTCCAAAAGCCTTGAAAATAAAGAATTTATCGCAATGTGCCCGCCTTATTCATTTATATGATTTCACACAATGTTACCCTTGCTTTGATTGCTCATAAGGGCAAAATCAAGGGCAAGAAAATCTCATAACAAGATATAACAAAGTGTGGCAGTCGGAGAACTGTGATGTATGTGCGAATATATTATACTGGAGGATTTCAAAATGGACAAGTACATTTACGATGATAAAAATGGTCTGTGGTATGAACCAATGTCATTTACTTAACTTCTAATAATAATGTGATCTGTTGTTTTCGACCAGATTTTCTATCAACTTAAGA
>ERZ808046.581-NODE-581-length-27644-cov-3.976784_pt1 | contig 27644 bp, 23 predicted proteins | sample MGYA00380196_ERZ808046 | MGnify/ENA primary metagenome ERZ808046 (study PRJEB31490, sample SAMN06133421) | mouse gut metagenome | isolation source: Z6_2 | host: mice | place: China: Chengdu | collected 2015-05 ...
ATACGCTCATGGTATAAAAGATGGTTTCCGTACAGGACATAGAGATAGAGGCAATCAGTCCCAGATAAGAGTCCGCTCCATATTCTTTGAAAATATCCAAAAGAAGCCCTGTGGCTGCCGAGGAGGAGAACATTTTCACAAGGGTAAGAGGGACAAGGGCGCCGGGAAATCCGATGTATGCGGTAAAATGTCCGATAATCCGGGAGATAAAGTCTAAGAAGCCGGAGGCACGTAGAATCCCAACGGCAACCATCAGGCCGATGAGTGTGGGCATGATTTTAATAACGGTAAGAAAGCCGCTGCGGGCGCCTTTGATAAAATTGTCATATACATTTGTTCCCATCAGGACTCCATAGGCAACGATGGCGAGAATGATAAAGGGGACAATAAAGTTGGAAATATATAAGAAAAACTGCATGGCTGTTCTCCGTGAAAATATCGGGTTGATTCATATATATGATGAAAATGTGAAATAATAACTGTTATGAATATCTCCCAGAGAGGATTCATATCATAGGAACAAAGCATTTCGCAGGAGTTTCTATGTCTGTTCGATTTGGTAAAAATTCTTCTGTATTACATACTTCTGTAAAAAAAATAATCCTTGTATTATGCCTTGCTATACCGTTGTTCCTGCCGGGATGTCAGAGCCGTTTTGCAGAAAGTGAGAACAAAGCATTCCGCAGATTTACAAATGAAGTATTCTGTCAGGAAACAGCCGCCAACACAATCAGTATTCACTACACATTGAAAAATCCGGAGGAATTCGGAATCGAGGAAGCGCATGCTACATTCGGCCAATTTTCAACAGATACACGTCAGCAGATGGCGGCAGTGGAGAATCTGGAGACTGCAATGGAGAAATTTTCCTATCATAAGCTGGATGTACAGAACCGGCTGACCTATGATGTGATGAAGGCTTATCTGGAACGTGCAAAAGAAAATGCGAGATACCTGCTTTATGAGGAGCCGCTGGGGCTGGTCAGCGGGATTCAGACACAGCTTCCGGTGGTCTTATCAGAATATCCTCTTGAGGACCGCAGCGATGTGGATACCTATCTGGCATTGCTGAAGACAACACCGGAGTATTTTGATTCCCTGATTGGATTTGAAAGGGAAAAGGCAGAAGCGGGACTCTTTATGTCCGATGAAGCGGCAAAACAGGTGATGATGCAGTGTAATGCGTTTATGGGCATGGGAGAAAATAATTATTTGATTTCTACATTTGTAGAGAGGGTCAAGACGATAAGAGAGTTGTCAGAGAAAGAAAAAAGTGACTATATAGAGAAGAACGCACTGATGTTAAATAGTTATGTACTGCCTTCGTATAATAAATTGATGGCGGCGGTAGAGGAACTGAGGGGGACGGGAAAGAATGAAGCCGGACTTTGTTATTATCCGGATGGAAAGGAATATTACGAACACATTGTGCAGTCCCAAGTCGGTTCAAAGCGTACCGTCCGGGAAATGCAGGAGATGGCAAAGCAGCAGATGGCGGAAGATGTGGCAGCAATGGAGCAGGTAATCGGTTTAGCAGGAAAGCCGCAGAATGATTCAGAAGAGCAGGAGGCGGAAGCGGGGGAAGCGGCGCAAAATGGCGCGGAAACAGGTAGCCTGATTGAAGAAGTGTTGGAAACAGCGTCAATCCAGGCGGCATCTGCGGGTGCTGTAAATCCTGTGTCTATTTTAAAAACACTGGAGGATGGGATTGCAGGGAATTTCCCTAAGCCGCCCGAAATAAATGTGAACGTAAAGTATGTCCCGAAAGCGTTACAAGCGCATCTGAGCCCTGCATTCTATATGATTCCGGCGATTGACGATTATGAAGATAATGTAATCTATGTCAATGAAGCTCATATGGGCAATGCCTTGACTTTGTTCACGACTCTTGCACATGAGGGATATCCAGGGCATTTATACCAGACAATTTACTATGCTGATACAAAACCGGACCCAATCCGTAATATCTTTAACTTCGGCGGTTACGTGGAGGGGTGGGCAACGTATGCGGAAATGGCAAGTTATTCACTGGCACCTCTTAAAAAAGAGCAGGCGGTGCTTTTGCAGAGGAACAGCTCTATGGTTCTGGGACTGTATACACTGGCAGATATCGGCATTCATTATGACGGATGGAGTAAGGAAGAGACAGAAGCTTTTTTTGCCGATTACGGGCTGAGAGATACAGCCGTCGTGGATCGGATTTACGATCTCATCATAGGTTCGCCAGGGAATTATCTGAAATATTATATCGGCTATCTGGAATTTCTGGAGTTAAAAAAAGAATGGATTCAGGAAAAGGGAGAAGAATTCTCTCAGAAGAAATTCCACGAAGCAGTCTTGACGGTAGGTCCTGCGCCGTTCGAGCTGGTAGAGAAATATATGTGGGAGATGGAGAAGCCATGAATTATCTTTGGGCAGGGATGATTATTACAGGTGTTATTTTCGGAGCATTTAACGGCAGGATGCCGGAGGTGACCAATGCGGCGCTGGATTCGGCGAAAGAGGCGGTGACACTTTGCATTACCATGATGGGGGTGATGTCATTCTGGGTCGGAATTATGGAAATTGCAACCCGGGCTGGGATTATTGAGATGGCATCTAAGAAAATGCGCCCTCTGATACGGTTCTTATTCCCTAAAATTCCGCCCGGACACAAGGCGAATGAGCATATCACTACCAACTTTATTGCTAATTTTCTGGGACTGGGCTGGGCGGCGACTCCGGCGGGATTGAAGGCGATGGCAGAACTTTCTAAGCTGGAGGAGGAGCGGCGCAGAGAGGCCGGGGACGATGGACGGGAAGCTATGCCGCACGGTGCAGCCAGCAATGAAATGTGTACCTTTTTGATTCTCAACATTTCATCCCTGCAGCTCATTCCTGTAAATGTGATTGCTTACCGCAGCCAATACGGGAGTGTAAATCCGGCGGCCGTCGTAGGACCGGGAATTGCGGCGACGGCGGTGAGTACGCTGGCGGCGGTTGTGTTTTGTAAATTAATGGATAGAAAACGAAGGGTCTGAAAAACTCTTCGTTTTTTATTTCATATCTTTAATATTTGCTAAAAACGTGGTATGATTCATTATGTACTTAAAACTTAACAGTAGGGTGGAGATTACAATGAAAGAGAAGCGAAAAAGAAGTCCCAGGAACATTTTGTTTCTTTTTATTATATTAGTATTCTTTATTTTAGGAACCGTCGTATTTTCTGTTACGAAAAAGATATCTTCGGAAATGTCCGAATCAGCAATTCACAATCTGAATGCCAGCCTTGATCTGATTAAAAATACGATAAAATTAATTTTAGTCAAGGAAACAGAATTTCAGATGCTGATTGCCCAGGAAATAGCTGCTTCTGATGATTCTTATGAATTTATTCGTTCCTATGAAAGAAATCAGACAATGGTTAAAATGTCGGTAATACTTTCCGGCGAAACAGAGGGAATTTCCAGCACAGGAGAAATATTTTCAGAAAAAGGACTGGACTTTTCCTTTGGGAAAACGGTAAATAATCTGCCTCTTTCCCAGTCTTACCTTAACAGTATGGGAACGTGGGCGTACACTATGAAATGTCCCGTTTTGAAAAACGGAAAAGAAATTGCCACACTTTATGTCGAGTATACGTTTGACGCTTTAGAGGATGCATTGCCGGGCGGATTCTATAATAACAGCGCAATGCTTTATATTATGGATACGAAAAGTCAGCGGCTTGTATTGAAGCCTACGGGAATGGGAGAGCGCAATGCAGGGCATCTGGATCTTGATGATTTCTACCGGGCAAATAACATTCTCGAAGATGATCTGCAGACGGTCGTGTCCAAAGGCATCGGGGCAGGGGACAATATTATGTTCTACCACGATATTCAGAATAAGGATTCTCTGATTTTTATGTGGGCTGTGAACGAAGGGGCGATTTATCTTATCGGGCATGTGCCAATTGAGGCAATTCAGCAGGAAGGAAGAACCGTTAATCAAAATATTTATATCGTAGTTGGAGTTATGCTGGCGGCGTTCCTGTTTTGCTGTATTTTGTATTATTTTAGCAGAAGGGAAGATGATAAGATACGAAAGGAACGAGAAGCAGAACGGGAAATCCATAACAAACAATTGGCAGATGCACTGCAGGCAGCGCAGATTGCGAGTAATTCTAAGACGACATTTCTTTCAAATATGTCGCATGATATCCGTACTCCGATGAACGCCATTCTCGGATTTACTACCTTGCTTGCAAAGGACGCAGATAATCCTGTGAAGGTACGGGAGTATACAAAGAAAATCACTGCATCCGGCCAGCATCTGCTCAGCCTGATCAACGATGTATTAGATGTATCCAAGATTGAAAGCGGAAAAGTGGTTCTCACAATCGGAGAATTTACACTGAATAATCTGATTTCCTCTGTCGATGCGATTATCCGCCCTATGGCAAGGGAAAAATCGCAGAACTTTTACATATCTGTAACGGACATTAAGCATGAGTATGTAGTAGGTGATGAGACCAGAATCAATCAGATTTTAATTAACCTGCTTTCAAATGCGGTAAAATATACTCCGGAAAACGGTAATATCTGGTTCCGTATTATCGGACTTACACCACGTTCTGATCAGTATGAACATATTCGGATTGAAGTAGAGGACGATGGTTACGGTATGACGCCGGAATTTTTAGAAACGATATTTGATGCATTTACCAGGGCGGAAGACAGTACGACAAATAAAGTCCTGGGAACCGGGCTCGGCATGGCTATTACGAAAAATATTGTTGAGCTAATGGGCGGCACGATAGAGGTGTTCAGCGAGATTGATAATGGAAGTCTTTTTAGGGTCGATTTGGAACTGCGCATACCAAGCGGCCAGTCCGATGCAGAATTTTGGAAAGAGAATGGCATTTCCCGCATTCTGGCAATTGATGATGACATAGAAATATGCAAGAGCATCCAAATGCTCATGAAGGATACGGATGTACAGGTTGATATCGCTCTGTCCGGAGAAGAAGCTTTACGGCTGGTGCAGAGTGCTGACAGTCAGACCGCAGATTACGATGTCATTCTGTTAGACTGGAAGATGCCGGAGATGGATGGGGGCGAAACAGCGGGCATGCTTCGGAGATTCATTCCTGCTTCCGTTCCAATATTGTTTTTGACGGCTTATGACGGGGATGAGATACTAAATGAAACTTGTTTTATGGAAAATGTAGGATTTTTTGCGAAACCTTTCTTTGTCTCTGCTTTTAAGGAAGCCCTTCTTAAAATACAGGCAAAACCGTATGATCAAAAAGCCATGCCTGTATCGGAAGAGGAAAAAAGCTGCCTTGCCGGTCTTCATTTCCTCGTTGCCGAAGACAATGATATCAATGCCGAAATACTGTCGGAGCTTTTAGACGTTGAAGGTGCTTCCTGTGAAATTATGGAGAACGGGCAGCTTGTGCTTGAGCGGTTTATCAGCGCCTCACCGGGCGAATTTGCAGCCATTTTGATGGACGTCCAAATGCCGGTTATGAATGGCTATGAAGCAGCAAGGAAAATCAGGGCGTTAGAGCGGCCGGATGCAAAAGAAATCCCGATTATCGCCATGACGGCAAATGCTTTCTCAGAGGATGTTAAAGATGCCTTGAATGCAGGGATGGATGCGCATATAGCGAAACCGATTGAAATGGAATTGCTGAAAAATACAATCGGACAATTGATTCATTACCGATAAGGATAAACAGACAGGGGGAATCAGACATGAGAAGGGATGCTGTAAAATATAGCATGAAAAGAATACCAGCAGCTATCCTGGCGGCTATTATGACGTTCGGTCTAACAGCCTGTGCAGACGCACCTGATACAAATCAGAATCTTGTTTCAAATGATACAGGAGAAAAGAAAATCGTCAATTTTTTTGGACCGATGGAAAAGTCGAAACCCAACGCCATCAATGCTTCAAGGAATGCATTTGACCACACGGTCATGATGGCGGAGGAAAAGCTGGGGCTGAGGGTCGAATATAGGACTTATACCGCAGAGAATTATCAGGAAAAAACTTATGACGATGTAGCTCTGGACAGGGTGCGCAATAATATGGATGATTTTTATCTGCTGAATCCGGACACGATACTGACATTAGGAAAAGAAGGGAAGCTTCTGGATTTGTCCGGGCTCGATTGTGTGGAAAACCTGCGGGACGTGGTAAAAACAGCTAATACTGTTGATGGTAAGCTGGTCGCCATCCCACAGGAGGTCGTAGCTTACGGTCTGTTTGTCAATAAAGACATGTTTGACAAATATAAGCTTAAGCTGCCCGATACGCCCGAGGAATTTCTGGAATGCTGCAGGGTCTTCAAGGAAAATGGAATTGAGACGCCGGTCGGCGCCAACCGATGGTGGCTGGAAACCTTCGTTTTCGCCCAAGGCTACGCAGATCTTTACAATGGCGGGAATACGGAGGCAGAGGTTGAGGCGCTCAACAAAGGCGAGACGAAGTATAGTGCTTACATGCGGCCTGGTTTTGAATTCTTAAAGGAACTGATTGACAAAGGCTATATCGATGCAAAGACTGCTTATACATATGAAGCAATCGAAGGTGAAGGCCCGGATTTCCTGGCTCAGAAAACTCCGATTGTCATGGCGTACTGGGGTGCGGCAAATTCAGAAACTGCCTATGGAAAACCTGACTTTAATCTACAGGTCATAGGCTTTCCAAGCAAACTTGGTCAGATGCCTGTCATACCTATTACCGGTTACAGTGTGTGTGCGGAAGCTGAACATCCGGAAGATGCAATGGACGTTTTAGACGTTATACTTTCAGATGAAGCCCTCGAGATATATACGGAAACCAATCGCGTCATTTCTCCTTCCAAAAATGTGGAAGTAGACTGCATACCGGCATTAAAGCCGCTTAATGACAGAATAAAGGAGGATGTATACGTGCTTGGCTCCAATGCCGGAATGAATGTAGAACAGTGGGGCAATACGTGCCTGATTGTGAGAGAGCTGTTAAACGGCGCTACTGTGGACGAATGTATGGCGCAGTTCGATAAACTGCAGCAAGAGGCGATTGAGAAAAATTATGATAAGGAGTGAGTGAAATGATGCCTGCAATGAGTATTAAAAATGTGAATTTATATTATAGAGAGAGGACATCGGGACCGTCCGCAGGTTTATCTGCCAATGGAAGCCTGCAGCGCTTAGGTATGAATCCCCAGTCTACAAATTGGGGAGGAACGGCACAGATAAATGAAGAGGGCAAGACCGGCAGATCACGTTGGAATTTTGACCGTTATGAATGTGAGACGTGTAAGAACCGCAAATATCAGGACGGCTCCAATGATCCGGGAGTGTCCTTTAAGACACCGACCAAATTAAGTCCTGAGTCAGCGGCGTCAGCAGTCCGCTCTCATGAGAATGAGCATGTATCACATGCTAAGACACAGGCGCTTCAGGAGGATAAGAAGATTGTTTCTCAGTCAGTGACATATCATACGGCTATATGTCCGGAATGCGGACGTAGTTATGTATCCGGAGGAACGACCCGGACAGTGTTTAAGGATGGCGGCGCAGAACAGGATACGGAGCCGGAAAAAGGAAAATATATTGATATATTGGTGTAACAGATCAGCAGTAAAAAGAAGTTGTTATTTCCGTAGATATAAGGTGAATAAAAGCAGAGAGCATAAGGCTCTCTGCTTTTATTTTGCAAGAACCCATTATGAAGGCAGGCGTAGGGCAGCATGTCCGAGAACCGTTTTCCACACTACAAAGAATGTGTCATACCCACCCTTCTCTATGCATACGATATACAAGAATCTGTACAAGCGTAACAGTTCAGCGCAGAAATTACGTTTGTTGGAAAGCCTGTAAGAAGGTATGATAGAGAGGGGTGGTTTTTGTTGCCAAACATACAGAACAGGGATACGGCGGAAGGAGTGGAGTTTGAGAAAAAAACAATACAAGAAGTATGCCGGTATTTTCAGATAGAAGAAGGAGGACTGACCCGGCAAGAGGCAAAAGAGCGTCTGAGTGCAGATGGAAGAAACGAGTTGGAGCAGGAAAAGAAAAAAACGCCCGTTGCTGCATTTTTGGAGCAGCTGAACGACCCGTTGATCTGTGTGCTTCTGGTGGCAGCATTTGTTTCTTTTCTGTTAAAAGAGATAAGTGACGCGGTCATCATTACCGTGGTCATTTTGGTCAATGCCGCTGTTGGGGTGATTCAGGAGGGAAAGGCGCAGAAAGCACTGGATTCTTTGAAAAAGCTGACAAGTCCCCATGCAGTCGTGCGCCGGGACGGTAAAATCATGGAAATTCCGGCTGCAGAGCTGGTGGTTGGCGATATCGTAGTTCTGGAGGCGGGAGCGCAGGTTCCGGCAGACCTGCGCCTGTTAAAAACATGGAATCTGAAGGTAGAAGAGTCTGCTTTGACAGGGGAATCTCTTCCTGTTGAGAAGAATGCAGAATTTCTTGCGGGAAGGACGCTTCAGATTGGAGAGCGTAAAAATGAAGCGTTCATGTCCACATTGGTAACTTGCGGCCGTGGAGAGGGCGTGGTGATTGCTACGGGAATGAAGACCGAAATCGGAAAGATTGCTTCCATTATTAAAGCCGTTCCGAGAGAGTATACGCCGCTTCAGAAAAAGCTGGCAGAGCTGGGAAAGCTATTAAGCGTTGTTTCCGTTCTGCTTTGTGTATTGTTGTTTGGGATTGCCGTTCTGCAGCACAGGAATATCCCGGAAATGCTGATTACGGCGATTTCTCTGGCAGTGGCAGCCGTGCCGGAGGGGCTTCCGGCGGTCGTGACCATCGTGTTGGCAATGAGCGTATCGAAGATGGTCAGGGTAAATACGATTGTGAGAAAGCTTCCGTCAGTAGAGACGCTGGGCGCGGTCAATGTGGTCTGTTCGGATAAAACGGGAACGCTTACAAAAAATAGAATGACGGTCACAACCTGCTATGTTAATGAGAGGGTCATACCGATATCCAGGCCGCAGGATATACCCGAGGAATTTCTGAGGGGTTTTGTTCTTTGCAATGACGCTATGGCAGCGGACAGGACAGGCGGATTGTATAGTCATATAGGAGAAGAGCATAATGCCGCCGGTGCCGCAGAATTTGGAGATCCGACAGAATTGGCACTTATCTATATGGCAGAGAAATGCGGTATCCGGAAGGTAAAAACAGAACAGGCATATCCAAGGGTGAAGGAACGCACATTTGATTCTACACGGAAAATGATGACAACGGTCCATCAGAACGGCAGCAGACTGACTGCTTATACAAAGGGAGCGCCGGATGTGGTGCTTAAGCGGTGTACGAAGGTCTGGGTTAACGGATCGGTTCAGGTACTAAGTGAAGCGAAACGGCGGAAGGTTTTAAAAGCCATAGAAGAAATGTCTTCGCAGGCGCTGCGGGTATTGGCGCTGGCAATGAAGACAGATGAACCGGGCAGAACCGGGCGGCAGGATGATGCGGAAACAAATCGGTTTTCCCGGCTGTTGAATGAGGAAGAATTGATTTTCGTGGGCTTGGCGGGGATGAAAGATCCAATCCGCCCGGAGGCAAAAGCCGCAGTTGAGAAATTCAAGGGCGCAGGTGTACGGACAGTGATGATTACAGGAGATCATGCTGATACTGCATTGGCTATTGCAAAAGAACTGGGAATTGCAAAGAAAGCGAGCGAATGTATTACCGGAGAAGAGCTGGACGGACTGTCAGATATCGAGTTGGGGAACCGCTTACAGGAGACAAATGTTTTTGCACGGGTATCACCGGAACACAAAGTGCGCATTGTAAAGGTACTAAAGAAACTGGGAAATGTCGCAGCGATGACCGGAGACGGCGTTAATGACGCTCCATCGCTTCGGATGGCGGATATCGGAATCGCTATGGGAAAAACCGGGACGGATGTGGCAAAAAATGCTTCAGATATGATTCTGACGGATGACAATTTTGCGACCATCGAGAAGGCAATTGAAGAAGGCAGAAGTATTTATCAGAATATTAAGAAGACGGTCCTGTTCCTGTTGTCCTCCAATTTCGGGGAAATTATTACAATGTTCACGGCGGTTCTCTTAGGACTTGCAGCCCCTTTAAAAGCCAGCCATATCCTGTGGATTAATCTGATTACGGATTCTATGCCCGCTTTGGCGCTTGGAGTAGATCAGAATGACAAAGAAGCATTGATGAAACTACCTCCAAGGGGGACAAAAGAAGGGTTGTTCGCCAATGGCGGGCTGGCATGTACTATTTTTTACGGTGTGCTTATTGCGGTAATCAGCCTGACTGCATTTCTGAAGCTTCCGTGGGAGATTCTTGCGGAAGGGCAGCAGGCGTTTAATCTGGCAAATGTATCTGCTGTTCTGCAGAACCCGGAGATACTGGAAAGGGCGCAGACTTATGCGTTTACTGTGCTTGGGATTTCCCAGTTGTTCCACGCATGGGGGATGCGGGATGTGAGGTCATCGGTGTTTTCCAAAGGCCGTGGGTGGAATCCGTTGATGGCAGGAGCATTTGTCATTGGCTTGAGCTTACAGCTGGCAGTGACTGAGGTACCTTATCTGGTAGGCATGTTTGGAACAGCTTCGCTGGCGTGGAGAGAGTGGGGGATGCTGCTGGTCCTGGCAGCATTTCCGGTATTAGCGCATGAAGTGTTTGCCGTGTTGTTCCGGTTGGAGGCAAAAAAGAGGTAAGAATATTTCTAGCTATTTATTCGTTATTGTTTTGGGGCAGAGGCATGTGCATGATTCATAAGAAAGCTTCGGTTATTTTGGGTGGAAAGTGTATTTCAAATTTTATTTTCCCATGCTATACTTTATTCATAGATACCAGGGTCAAAAGGTCATTCCACCACGTGTGCTCGCACACTGGTGGTGGAATGACCTTGAGACTCGCCCCGATATCTATCTATAGAATTTATTATACCAAATGAAAGGATATAAAGCTATGAAGTACATGATTGCATCAGACATTCACGGTTCGGCATTTTACTGCCGGGAGATGCTTAAAGCTTACGACAGAGAACGGGCGGACAGGCTCATCATCCTGGGGGATATTCTGTATCATGGGCCAAGAAACGATCTGCCAATGGGGTACGCACCGAAAGAAGTGATCGCGATGTTAAATGAACGGAAGGAAACTCTGCTTTGTGTGCGGGGCAACTGTGATACGGATGTAGATCAGATGGTTTTGGAATTTCCGATTCTGGCGGAATATTGCTTATTGGACATAAACGGGCAGATTATTTATGCGGCTCATGGGCATAAGCAGAACCCGGAAAATCCTCCGATGCTGAAAAGCGGGGATATCTTATTAAACGGACATACGCATATTCCGGCTTGCGATACATTTATAACGGGAGATGGAGCAAAGTGTATCTATATGAATCCGGGCTCTGTGTCTATTCCGAAGGAAAACTCGGAGCACAGCTATATGATGGTTGAGAGAGAATGGGCAGAAGCAGCCTGTCCGTCGGATGATTGTTTTATCCATCGGTTTTTATGGAAAAATTTGGAGGGAGCGGTATACAAAAAATGGACGACAGATTTGCGTTATTGATTGATGCGGACAATGTATCTGCAAAATACATCAAGCCTATATTGGACGAGCTTTCTAAATATGGGAATGTAACTTATAAACGGATTTACGGCGACTGGACAAGTTCTTATAACTCCAGTTGGAAAGAGGAACTGCTGCAGAACAGCATTACGCCGATTCAGCAGTTCAGCTATACACAAGGAAAAAATGCGACGGATTCTGCTATGATCATCGATGCGATGGACATGCTTTATACGAGCGAGCTGGAAGGATTCTGTCTGGTGTCTAGCGACAGTGATTTTACGAAGCTTGCAAGCCGTCTGAGGGAGAGCGGAAAACAAGTCATCGGTATGGGAGAGAGTAAGACGCCGGGACCATTTCGTAAGGCCTGTGATATCTTTACCGAGCTGGAGTTATTGCTGGAGGAAAACAGTAATGGAGATCATGCTGTCTCAAAGGCTCAGATTGAGGAAGCAGTGGTCAAGATTATTACAGAGAATCAGAATAATGATAAAGAAACCGGACTGGGCGAGGTGGGAAGCCGTCTTGTCAAGCTGTACCCGGATTTTGATGTGCGGCGTTACGGTTACAGTCTGTTATCTAAGTTCTTGGAGACATTTCCAAAGCTATATATGAAGCAGGACGGCACGAAGGTGACCGTGATGCTGTATGAGGATAACAGCCGTAAGGAGATGCTGGAAGAGTACATTTTAAATCAGGTGAAGTGTGCGGGAAGCCAGGGGATTTCGCTGGGCACACTGGGGAATCGGATTCGGAGCAAGTACCGGGACTTCAAGGTGCGGGACTATGGTTATTCTCAGTTTAAGCAGTATATCCAGAGTTTTGATAAGATCCATGTAGAAGATGACGGGGAACAGAACAGGGCAGTGTACCGGTAACAGTTCTGTCTGAACGCTGTCATATTATCAGTATTGGCGCATAGAGGGACTGTTGCTGTGATGGGGAGAAGATACAAGAAACATGTAGATATTTTCATAAAATTATGTTAAATTATTTATATGGATTTTAGGGGAAAACCCCGAATGTCTGTCAGCATGCCAATGCTGGGGACAAAATATAAGTATCTTTAGAGGAGGATAAAACAATGGCAAAGTTTAATTACGTGATTACTGATGAGGTGGGGCTTCACGCAAGACCGGCAGGACTGCTTGTAAAGCAGGCGAAAGCAACAGGTGCTAAGATTACATTGAGCTGCAACGGCAAGAGCGCAGATGCAAGCAAGCTGATGGCAGTTATGGGCATGGGCGTTAAAAAGGGCATGGAAGTTGAAGTAACAGTGGAAGGCGACAATGCTGACGCAGTAGCAGCTGAGATGGAAACATTTTTCAAAGAAAATCTGTAGGAAACCATTCAGCCATGCACAAATTGATAAGAGTGGATATGCAGGTTTACCTGCAATAGACACTCTTATTAAATCTGTATAAGGTGCTTATACATTCAGCGAGAGCAATTGCTGCCAGCGGGCAGCAAGGAGGCAGCCGGGCTGGGCGGGCTGGGCGTGGGCGGCTGAATGGTTATATGGAAATGTATTAAAATAGGAGGCCTAACTATGCAGGTGATTCAGGGAAAGTCTATTTTCGGCGGAATTGCAATCGGACCGATTATGTTTTTTACAAAGGAACAGAATCAGGTCAAGAGGAGCAAAATTGAAGATACAGCGGCGGAGATTGCACGTTATGAAGCGGCGGTCGTGACCGCACAGGAGCAGCTTGGTAAGCTGTACGAGAAGGCTCTGAAGGAAGTAGGGGAGTCCGGAGCGCAGATTTTTGAAGTGCATCAGATGATGCTGGAGGACGATGACTACAACGATTCTGTTAGGAATATCATAGAGACACAGACAGTCAATGCAGAATATGCCGTAGCTACTACAGGCGATAATTTTGCATCTATGTTTGCAGGTATGGATGATGAGTATTTTCAGGCAAGAGCCGTGGACATGAAGGATATTTCTGAACGGGTAATCAATGTCCTGATGGGCGTCGGAGAAGCGTCAGGCTGGGAGGATCCGTCAATTATCGTGGCAGAGGATTTGGCTCCGAGTGAGACGGTTCAGTTTGATAAGAGCAAGCTTCTTGGCTTTGTGACAAGGCTCGGCTCTTCCAATTCACATACTGCCATTTTGGCGAGGACTATGAACATTCCTGCTTTGATTCAGATTGACATCAAAGAGGAATGGAACGGTAAGACGGGTATCATCGATGGATTTACCGGAGAGTTTTACATCGACCCGGAACCGGAAGTACTTAAGAAGTATCAGGAAAAGAAGGCGGAACAGGAAGAGCGCAGGAAGCTGCTTGCAGAGCAGAAAGGCAAACCGACTGTTACAAAGGGCGGTAAGGCGATCAAGCTATTTGCAAATATCGGTTCTGTATCAGATCTTCCAGCGGCAATGGGCAATGATGCCGGCGGTATCGGTCTGTTCAGGAGCGAGTTCTTATATCTGGAGTCCGGTGATTATCCGACCGAGGATGAGCAGTTCAAGGCATACAAGATGGTTGCCGAGACAATGGCGGGCAAGAAGGTCATTATCCGTACACTGGATATCGGGGCGGACAAGCAGGTTGATTATTTCAATCTGGATAAGGAAGAGAACCCGGCAATGGGACTCCGTGCAATCCGTATCTGCCTGACAAGACCGGAGATTTTCAAGACACAGCTCCGTGCGATTCTGCGCGCAAGTGCATTTGGCAACATTGCAGTCATGTATCCGATGATTATTTCGGTGGACGAGGTCCGTAAGATTAAGGAGATTATGGCGGAGGTCAAAGCGGAACTTGACGAGGCGGGCATCCCGTATGGTGAAGTGGAGCAGGGAATCATGATAGAAACTCCGGCTTCTGTTATCATCAGCGATTTGTTGGCGCAGGAGGTTGATTTCTTTAGCATCGGAACAAACGACCTGACCCAGTATACATTGGCAATTGACCGTCAGAACGCAAAGCTGGATGAGTTCTATAATCCGCACCATGAGGCTGTGCTCCGCATGATAGAGATGGTTGTGGACAATGCACATAAAGCGGGAATCTGGGCGGGAATCTGTGGAGAGCTTGGATCGGATACTGAGCTGACAGAGCGGTTCATGGCAATGGGAGTGGATGAATTGTCCGTATCACCGACATTTATTTATCCGGTGAGACAGATAATCAGAGAGTATGACGGACCAACAAAGTAAAAGATGAAGAAAGGCAGGTATAGGCTGGACAATTTATACCTGTCTTTTTTATTCCTTTAAAATATATCAAATGTGGGATGACTCCCCGCCGCCATGGGCGGCAAGTAAGAAAATGGGGATGAGAGGGAAAGCGGATGAAGGATTCGAAGGAAATGAAACGCCTTGTACTCTGGGCGCTGAAAATTGCAGTGGGGAGCTGTCTGGCGATATATGTTGCAGACGCAATGCATCTAGAGTCGTATATTGCGGCGGGCAGCGTAACGCTTCTGACCATTGTGACGACAAAATGGGAGACGGTGAAATTGTCTCTGTACCGTCTGATTACTTTTCTGATTACGGTTGCACTTTGCTGGCTGTTCTTTCTGAATACCAATAGTGCGTGGCTGGCATATGGCTGTTTTACATTTGTGATGGTGATTATCTGCGGCCGGATGGGGTGGAAGGCGACCATTTCCGTAAATGCATTGATTGCAATGCATTTTCTGACGATAAAAGATTTCAGCCCGGAGTTTATATTGAATGAGTTCATGCTGGTATTAATTGGAATTACAATGGCGGTGATTCTGAATCTGTTCAATAATAATCTGGACAGTAAAGAAGAAATTATCGACGGAATGCGGGATGTGGAGCAGCGCCTGCAGATGATTCTGGGTGAGATGGCAGCCTATCTTTCTGACAGAGAAATGCAGAGAAATGTATGGGATGATATCATTGCGCTGGAAACGGATCTGGAAAAGTATATTGGCAGTGCTTACGATTATCAGAACAATACATTCCATTCCCACCCACAATATTATATTGAGTATTTTGAAATGCGTTCTAAGCAGACAAACATTTTACATAATCTGCATTATAAAATGAAGAAAATGCGTCAGATGCCAAAGCAGGCAGCGGTGGTTGCAGAGTATATTTTATATATGATGGATTATGTGGTGGAGATTAACGTGCCGTCAGAGCAGATGGAGCGGCTTCGCGAGCTGTTCGGGAATCTGGAGAAGGAAGAACTTCCGGTGACAAGGGAGGAATTTGAGAGCCGTGCCATTTTATATCATATTCTGACGGAATTAGAGGAATTTCTAGTGGTGAAGAGAAGATTCGTGGATGGGATGAGTGATTTTCAATGGCAAGAATATTGGAAGAAGGAGAAGGAAGATAATTGACATATGCCAATAAAAGAAGTATTATATATCTGAAGTTAGCATATGTCATGACGCTGGGATTTTGGGAGCGCAAAGCGCATGAAATCCACAGGTATCAAGAACCAATTAAGAAAGGAAGACAGGATGGTGCGGACAGAGAAGAAACGGAGGGTGTGCAAGCTGCCGCAGAACAGACAGTTTTATTCTGAAAGAGAGAAGAAACACGGCATTGTTATGAAGGTGGAGGAATATGAATGCATCCGGCTGATTGATTACATGGGATTTACTCAGGAGGAATGTGCAAAGCAGATGCAGGTTAGCCGGGCAACGGTACAGTCCATCTATTCTGTAGCGCGCAAGAAGCTGGCGAGATTTCTGATAGAAGGACAGACGCTTCAGATTGAAGGCGGCGACTATCGGCTGTGTGGGGGGAATCTCATGGAGGAAGGATGCAGGAACAGGCAGTTTTGTGCATTTGAGGATAGCAGTCCTGAAGGTTCTGGAACTGGCATAAGCAGAATGATGAATAAGAATAAGGAGAGAAGAATTATGAAGATTGCAGTAACTTATGAAAACGGACAGGTATTTCAGCATTTTGGGCATACAGAACAGTTCAAGGTATATGAGGTTGAGGATGGGAAAATCGTGAAGGCTGAGATTGTAGATACCAACGGACAGGGACATGGCGCATTGGCAGGATTTTTGTCTAACGGCGGTGTAGATGTGCTGATTTGCGGCGGCATTGGCGGCGGTGCGAGAAATGCGCTGGCAGAGGCCGGTATCGAGCTGTATCCGGGAGCGCACGGAGACGCAGATGCTCAGGTTGAGTCTTTTATTGCAGGAACGCTGAACTATGATCCGGATACGATGTGCAGCCACCATGAGCATCATGACCATGAAGGAGGCGGATGTGGACATCACTGTGGAGAATGACGGACTGTAAGGTAAATGTGCGGATTAGTAACGCATATTCACCAAAAAACAGAAAAATTTTTAGGGATATATAGTAATTCTGCCTCGAAGAGAGTATAATGAGTCTCAGGGAGTAACGTTCAGAGGAAGGCTGAACTGTTACTTTGGAGTTGAAAAACTGCATAAAGGTGTGGGATTTTCATATATGCATGCAGTCAAAGCAAAGGAGGACATGATTATGTTATTGAAAGGCAAAGTGGCGATTGTAACAGGCGGGACAAGAGGAATTGGATATGCAACTGTGAAGAAGTTTTTGGAAAATGGCGCAAAGGTAGTCCTGTTCGGTTCCCGTAAGGAGACAGTGGACAAAGCGCTTGCCTCCCTCAAGGAGGAGAATACGGACTGGGCAGTGGAAGGCGCATATCCGGATCTGACGGATGCGAAGGCAGTTGCCGAAGCGATTGAAGCAGCCAAAGCGAAATTCGGAAGGATTGATATTCTGGTAAACAATGCTGGCATTTCACAGAGCGCAAAGATTGAGGATTATGATCCGGCAGATTTTGAGAAGATCATGAAGCTGAACGTGAATGCTATTTTCAATGCAGTACAGCCGGCAGTGAAAATCATGAGAGAACAGGGCGGCGGATGTATTCTGAATACAAGCTCTATGGTAAGTATTTCCGGACAGCCGAGTGGCTGCGGATATCCGACAAGCAAGTATGCAGTTAACGGGCTGACATGGTCTTTGGCAAGAGAATTAGGACCAAGTAATATCCGAGTAAATGCTGTTGCACCGGGAATCACGAAGACAGACATGGTTGCAGCGCTTCCGGATCAGATGATCCAACCGTTGATTGCCAATATTCCGCTCCGCAGAATAGGCGAGGCAGAAGATATTGCAAATGCCTTCCTCTTCCTTGCAAGCGATATGGCAAGCTATGTGACAGGTGAAATTCTGTCTGTAGACGGGGCGATGCGCGCATAGAAATCCATAGACAGTATAATATCAGATAATTAAAAATGATGGACTATAATATTTGCAGAAATAAAGTGATACAAAGCTGGATAGAAAATCATCACGATGCGATACAGGAAACAGCGGATTTTATTTTCAATCATCCTGAGCTTTCCTTGAATGAGAAGGAATCTTCCCGGTGTCTGGCAGAATTTCTGGAGAAGAATGGATTTAGCATTACATGGGGGATTTCCGGATTTGAAACTGCCTTTCTGGCAGAGTGGGGAAGCGGACGGCCGATATTGGGATTTCTGGCGGAGTATGATGCACTGCCGGGGCTGGGACAGGAATTGTGCAGCACAAAGAAGCCGACAGGCGGTCCAGGGCATGGCTGCGGGCATAATCTGCTAGGAACCGCATGTGCCGGAGCTGCCTGCGCATTAAAGGCATGGATGGAAAGAGAGCAGGCCGCAGGAACGATACGGGTATATGGATGTCCGGCGGAGGAAACGGTCATCGGTAAGATTAAGATGAACGAAGACGGAGTATTTGACGATCTGTCCGCAGCAATCACTTGGCATCCGTTTGACCGGAACCGGGTAAGCTATGATATCTGGCAGGCTCAGGAAGTGAAGAACTATAAATTCTACGGAAGGACGGCCCATGCATCCAGAAGTCCTGAGATGGGACGCAGTGCACTGGATGCGGCAGAACTGATGAATGTGGGTGTGAATTATCTGCGGGAGCATGTAGCGGATGATGTGCGTATGCATTATACTTACACAAATACGGATGGTCCGGCAAATATTGTGCCTGCTTATGCGGCAACCAACTATTATATCCGTTCTGCGGATTGGAAACGGACGCAGGATGCCTCTCGGCGGGTGGATGACTGCGCCTGCGGTGCTGCTTTGATGACAGGGACAAGAGTGGAGATTGAGACGGTGGTTAAGCACAGGGAAATGAAGGTCAACCGGGTGCTTGCAGAAGTTTTTTATCAGGCCATGGAGAAGGTTCCTGCGCCGGAGCATACGCCAGAAGAGCTGGAATATGCAAAAGCGATTACAGAGGCGGCGGGGCTTTCTAATGACGGCATTTATTTTAAAGGGTTGGAACCATTGGAAAATGAACCGGTGCCGCTTGCAATCGGGACAGACGTATCGGATATGAGCCATACAGTACCGACCGTTATGCTAAGTGCGGCGGCAATGTGCCGCGGTACGGCGCTGCACCATTGGGCAGCGACTGCACAGGTCGGCATGAGCATCGGAAGCAGGGCAATGTTCTATGCAGCAGAGTGTATGGCGCTGGGAGCGTCAGAATTACTAAAAGGAACCGAAGTGCTCGAAAAAGCCTGGGAAGAACATGAAAAAAGTTAAGAAAAACGAAAAGAAGATGCTTATGTGAGCATCTTCTTTAATTTTCCAAAAGCAGTGTCCTTTTCCGCCAGTTCTTTGCGGGTTGCCTGCTGCTGACGGATCAGGCAGTCCAATTTGCGGTAATGCTCTTCTTCTTGGCGTTCTTTTGCCTGGAAAAGGAAGTCCATTTCACGAATCACATCTTTGGTCACTTTTGCGCTGATGGACTGCTCCAGAGCGGCATTGTTATTCGTTACGACTTCGCTGAGTACATCTCCGATTAACCCGCGTACCTGTTCCAGTTGAGTGATTGGGATAACTTCTGCTTCCGTTGGAGCGAGAACGGTACTTTCGGAATCGTTTGAAGCAGCAGGCGGCATATCTTTTAAAGCAGTATCCCCGGTTTCGCCGGCATCCTGTGCTGCTTCGGAAGTTTCTGTAGAAATTTCAGCAGAAGAACATTTTCCCAAAATACCTTCAGCAACAGTAGAGGACGGAAGAGAATCATTTACCTTGTCCTGTATCACGGCAGAATCTGGAGATTTCTGTTTGGCTGGAGCAGTATTTGTCTGAGCTGCATTGAGCTTGTCCCGGGTTTCCTTTAATTTTGGGATTAACGGTTTCAAGTCCTTTAGCAGCATCCCTTCATTCTTAAGTTTTTTGATACAGCAGAAGAGCTGTATATCATCTTCGGTATAATATCGGTGCCCCATTTCTGTGCGGCTGATTGTTAAATTCAGTTCTTCTTCCCAGTAACGCAGTACATGGGATTCAACATGAACACGTTTGGCGGCTTCAGAAATCATATATCTAATCTCACCCATATGTAATACCTCCTCGTCTGGATATATTGTATCACAGGGTATGCAGAAATTCTTTAAGATTCGTTCGTCAAATATAGACAAAAAATAGAAAAAATACCGTCTCCCAAGGGAAACGGTATTTTGCATGTGATCACTTTGCGATTTATTCTTGAAAAGATTACTCTGCGGAGATAGCTCCTGTTGGGCAGGCAGCTTCACATGCTCCACAATCAATGCAGGCATCAGCATCGATTTCATATTTGCCATCGCCTTCGGCAATAGCTCCTACTGGACATTCGCTTTCGCAAGAACCGCAGCTAACACATTCATCACTGATTACGTGTGCCATAGTATGTATCCTCCTTCTTTAAATTGCAATTGAAGATTGCTACATTAATTCTAATACAAATGCAAAAAATATACAAGAGCTTTTGTGTTTTTTACACCAACACAAAAAATTAAGAATTCCATCATTTTTTTATAAAGAGAAATGTGGTAATATAAAGAACGAATGGCAACAGTCAATGATGGCGTTTAGCCATAAGCGAGAATTTAGCCGTGAATACGGCGGAAAAGCAACGTAAGTTGCGAATTCGAGCTGCTATGGCTGAATGGTTACAATATCAGATATATAAAGCGAGGGACAATGATGAGATTTTTTAGGAAGAATAAATTAGTGGCGCCGGTCATGGCGGCGGTAGTGATATTTGCAGCAGCAGGCTGTGCAGAGGAAGAAAAAAAGCCGACATTTACGGGAGATACGACAAAGGAGCCGGAATATCAGACAAATCTGAACGAGATATCACCTGCAGCATACAGTGAGGTCCGGGGACTGAATCTGGAGCCGGGGACATATATTTCTATCATTGGAAAGGATGAAACGACAGCTTTCTGGAAGAACGTCAAGAAGGGCGCCATGCAGGCGGCAGAAGATTTGAATGCAGAGCTGGGATATACTGGCGGCGATAAAATCAAGGTGGTTTATAATGCGCCGTCAAAGAGCGAGGATATAGACGAGCAGGTCAATATTCTGGACGAGGAACTGGCCCGTTATCCGGATGTCATTGGAATTGCAAGTATTGATGAGGATGCCTGTACGGTACAGTTCGATTTGGCAACAGCTAATGGGATTCCGGTGATTGCGCTGGACTCAGGGAATAATTATCCGGGAATCCAGTGTACGGTGAAAACAGACAATCAGGATGCTGCAAAGACAGGTGCGTACAAGCTGGCGGACGCAGTTGAGAGAGAGGGCAGCGTCTTGCTGTTTGCGCACGATTCTAAGTCGGAGACGGCAAAGGAACGTACGGAAAGCTTCCTTAAGGAGATACAGGAAAATTATCCTGAGGTTAAGGTTGCGGAGACGGTTTATTTTGACAAAATGGAGGAATTAAAGAAATCAATTGTTGAGGAAACGCAGCCGGAGCTGCCAGAGGAAGAGCGTTTGTCCGCAATTGAAAAAATGACGGATGAAGAAGTCGTTCTTCATTATCTGGAGAAACATCCGGAAGTGAGGGGGATTTTCGGAACCAATGATTTGACAACGCAATTTGCCGTGTCCGTGCTGAGGGAAGCGGAGAAAGGCGAGGATATAACGGTTATGGGGTTTGATGGCGGGACAGAGCAGATTCAGGCTTTAGAAGAAGGCGAAATCGACGGTCTGGCTGTGCAGAATCCATTTGCCATAGGATATGCGTCTGTCATTGCCGCGGCAAGGACCGTGCTTCAGGAGGGCAATGAAGCCATCGTTACAACCGGGTATACTTGGGTAACGAGGGAAAATGTGGAGTCGGAATCGATCCAGAAGATGTTATATTAGATGTGAGATGGCTTCCGCCGCTATAGACGGTGAGCAAGGAAATGATCAGCGGGGGCTTTAAAGGAGAAAGCAATCATGAAAAAAAGAATCATCTTAGGGTCTGCATCACCCAGGCGCCGGGAGCTGTTGACACAGATAGGCGTGGAGTTTGAAGTACTTGTCAATAGCGGCGAGGAACGGTATGTGAGTACAAAGCCGGAAGAGATTGTAAAGGAGCTGGCTCTTGCCAAAGCGGAAAATACTGCGGCGATTGTAGATAACCTGAAGGATTCTCTGATTATCGGGGCAGATACGGTTGTGGCGCTGGACGGGGAGATATTAGGGAAACCCCAAAATGAAGAAGATGCTTTTGGGATGTTAAGACATTTACAGGGAAGGGAACATCAGGTCTATACGGGAACGGCGCTTCTGGCATATGATGAATCGGGAGGGAGATCTGTCATCAGCCATGCAGTGCGGACAGACGTATATGTCCATGCCATGGAGGATGAGGAAATCCGCCGTTATATCGCAACGGGCGAGCCTATGGACAAGGCGGGGAGTTATGGGATCCAGGGGCGGTTTGCGGCATATATCGGTCGGATTGAGGGGGATTTTTACAATGTGGTCGGTCTTCCCGTGGCATATCTGTACCGGCAGATGAAGAAGCTGGGATATATTAGTTGAGAGACAGCATCACTTTCCGCCTCCCGGTCAATCGCTGTGCCGGTTGACCGGGAGGCATGGATTCATAAGATTTATAAACGGACAGACGCTCAATTCCAGAGTCTCTGTCCGTTTTTGCGCAGCCACGTCTGCTGTTTCTTATAATCCGGCATGATGTCGCTTACGATTTTGTAAAACGCCGGAGAGTGGTTCATTTCCCGGCGGTGCGCCAGTTCGTGGACGACGATATAGTTGAGTACTTCTTCAGGAGCGAAAATCAGCCTCCAGTTGAAGTTGAGATTGCCGCTGCTTGAGCAGCTCCCCCAGCGGGTTTTCTGCTCCCGGATAGCAATCCGTCCGTAGGTAACGCCCATGATTTGTGCGTAGTAAGCGGTCTTCTGCGTGAAGATGTCCCGTGCTATCTCCCGGTAATGGCTGCGTTCGGATTGGGAGAGCGTCCGGTTCTGGAAATATCCGTTGTCGGCAGCATTTTTCTTCTGCTGTAAATGTTTCAGCACCCAGCTCTCTTTTTCTGTAAGGAAGTTTTCGATAGAAGAGCGCGGCATTCTCTTTGGTGCGCGCACACGGACTTTGCCGTCGGCGGTAATCTCGATGGCAAGGGTCTTGCGGGCGCTGTATATGATTTCATAAGGAAATGCATGTGGGGTCATGGTTCACCTCGAAATTGGATTAGTTTGCAATATACCATATCTTAAGTGTAACAGGCGGGCGGAGAAAGAGCAAGAGGCGGCCGTCGGAATCTTGTATATCCGCCGGCTGAAATCTATCATGTTATCAGTATTGGAGCATGGCTTGACAGCAGGCGTCAGGCTTGCGAGTGAACAGTAACCACAATGGTTACAGTAAATAAAAAAATTTCCGTACCGGATTGTTTTTTTGAAGCATATTCGTTATAATTTTGTCTAAGGGAAAGAATATGTTTGAAGGAGAACGAGTATGAAGACGAAAGAGGATAAAAAGGTGGATTTTGCTGCAAAACACAGAATGAAAAAGAGGGGAATTACGAGAAAGCTGGTGGGGGTCATCATCATTACGATTGTGGTCATGGTTGCCGTACTTCTATTTCTTGTATATAACCGGGTTTCCGAAACGCTTCTTAATAAAAGCGAAAGTATGTTGAAAGAAACAACGGAAAAGGCAATTCAGGAAACCAGCGCCTGGATGAATAAGACGCTGACGATGCTCGAAATGCAGAGGGATACGATCGAGTATGAGAATATGAACGTTTCGGAAATGATGGAGTATATCAGACATACGGTGAACCAGAACGACGCATATCCTGCGGGGCTTTATGTAGCGCTTACAGATGGTTCGTTATATCATGCGTCATTCGTACCGGGACCGGATTTCGTTGCGGCGGAGAAATCATGGTATAAGGACGGAATCCAGTCAGAGGATTTTATACTGGGAGACGTATATTTTGATGAAGACAGCCAGTCTAATGTTGTGGGCGCTTCAGGAATGTTGAAGGGAGCGGACGGAAAGATAAGAGGTGTTGCTGCGGCAGACGTATATCTGGATTCGATTTCTGATATTGTGTCAGATATCCGTCTTGAAAAGACTGGCGGGATTTTTCTTGTAGATACACGGACAGGTACGATTATCGGTCATAGAGATGCAGAAATGACGGGACGCTTTTTAAGTGAATTTAAAGGTGACATGTATGCATATGCTGCCGGACAGATAGAAAAAGGCGCGGAAGGATTATCCGTGTTTGAAGATAATATGTACATACAGGTAGCGCAGGTGCCGGGAAGCGACTGGACGGCGGTAGCCTATGTATCGAAGGCAGAAGTGCTGGGAGATTTGAAAATGCTTACCGGCATGATGGCGTCGGTGGCGGCAGTTGCCGTTATTGTAGCAGTTATTTTGATTATCCTTCTTGTAAGAAAAATTATCGGAAAGCCGATAGCCGAATTAAATTATGTAGCTGCAAAAATTGCGGAGGGTGAGCTGGAGCAGACTATCAATCATTCTTCAAATGACGAACTGGGAGAGCTTGCGGATAATTTTGGACGGACGGTACTGAGACTGCGCGACTATATTGACTATATTGATGAGATTTCGGAAAAGCTTCAGGATATTGCCAGAGGAGATCTTGCATTTACGCTTTCCCATGAGTATGTGGGTGAGTTTTCCAAGATTAAGGATTCCTTGGACGGAATTTCAAGGTCTCTGAATGAAACGCTGGGGCAGATCAATATTGCCGCAGGACAGGTGGCAGAGGGCTCACAGTATGTTTCGGAAGGGGCACAGACTCTTTCGCTTGGCTCCTCGCAGCAGACAGAAGCGGTAGAACGTCTTTCCACGCATATCAGCGAGGTGTCTGACGGAATCCAGAAAACGGCACAGGGAGCAAAGAAGGCAAGTGAGATTGCGAGAGAAGTAGGAAACAATATTTTGGAAAGTAATGAAAAGATGAATCAGATGAACCTTGCGATTCGGAAGATAAGCGGCAAATCGACAGAAATCCACAGTATCATCAAGACGATAGAAGACATTGCTTTCCAGACTAATATTCTGGCGTTAAACGCTGCCGTAGAGGCTGCGAGGGCGGGCGAGGCAGGAAAGGGCTTTGCGGTAGTTGCAGACGAAGTCCGCAACCTTGCCAGCAAATCTTCTGAGGCAGCGAAGAATACGACTGTCCTGATTGATCAGACGGTTGAGGCTGTAGAAGAAGGAACCGGTATCGCAAAAGATACGGCGGCTTCTATGATGGAGGTAGTTGCACGAGCCGAAGAGGTTAATAAGTTGATTGAAGGAATTGCAGAGTATTCGTCAAAACAGGCGGCTGCGGCAGAAGAAGTAATCCAGGGAATTGCCCAGATTTCCGATGTCGTACAGTCTAATATGGAAACGGCTGAAAAGAGCGCAGCGGCAAGCGAGGAACTGTCAGGACAATCCGGCATGCTGAAAGAGCTTGTATCCAGATTCCGGTTAAAAGAAAAATAGAAGTAACGCTGCGGTGATGCTGCAAACAAGGACTATGTCAACATAGTCCTTGTTTTTTTGCTCCGGCCAATCACTACGCTGATTGGCTGGAGGATGGTCGGACAGGCGGCAAAGAGGGGGAAATCTGCACCCCTGATTTTTTTCTGCATATAATGCAGTATCGCAGTGAAAAGCGAAACGTAATGCAGAAGGGAGCATATGTATATGTCTGATAAAATCCATACCGACAGTCAAAATAACAATCATGTACTTAGGGCAAATCAGGAGGATGGGATTTTGGAATCACCGGATACACCGGTTTTCGGACCGCCGCCGGCAGCGGGCGGGGGAGAAAACAGACCGGCCGAACCAACAACGCCGAATCTTCCGACACCGTCTGTCCCGTCCCGGCCGAACCGTCCGTCTATGAGACCGGAGCCTTCGGTTCCTCCTACAGGCACCAACCGTCCGGGAGGAAACAGACCGCCGCAGACTGGCGGCACAAGACCGAATGTTCCGGGATTTCCCGGGACCGGGCAGATACCGCCGATTGCCGTGATTCCGATTCCCATTGTACCCGGAGGCGGGCAGGAAAACAGAGTCAGATACTGTACCATCCGCTTCTTGAATGCGGCGGTCGGTTATGATTCAGTCAACGTGTCAATCGGTAACCGGCCGTTGGTCCACGATCTGGAATTTGGGGAAGTGTCCTCTTATTTTATTGAAACGACAGGATTTAAAAATATCCGTGTAACGGAGGGGACTGCGGGCAGAGTCCAGATTGCACAGGAGCGTTTTTTGTTCCATGAAGGTGAGGTATATACCGTTGCGTTTGTAAACGGCATGGAGGGGATTTCCCTGCTGTTGATTTCTGACAGTCCGTGCCAGAATCAGATGCAGAATTTTGCCTGTGTGCGTGCGGCAAATCTTTCTTATAATGCGCCTGCGCTGGATGTAGTAAATAAAACAGAGAGGGTTGTGTTTGACGATCTGCGGTTTAAAAATGTGTCTGCTTATAAACAGGTTATGCAGGGGGAGCAGACGTTCTTTGTCATTGAGACCATGAGCGGCGCAGATGTATTTGACATGACAGAGTGGATAGAACCGGGAAGGATGTATACCTTGTATGTGATAGGGGATGCCTATGTATTTCCGGGTCTGACGGGGATTTTAACAGAAGATTATTCTTTGCTGGTTGAATAAAAATTCGTATATAGGAAAGAATCGTAAGAACATGGAAAAACAGTAACAAATGATGGTTTGATACAAGCCTGGCGCTGACTGCCGGGCTTTCGTTTTTTTCGGTCATAATAACCCCCCCAAACTGAATCATCTTATGTTGCATCAGTTTGGGGAGAGTCCCGGCTTTTTATTTTCTGAGTTAAAAAAATCTGCCGTCTCCGTTTTTTGATACCTGATAAATTTTAACTCCGTTATTTTTAAATTCCATAAGTACATCTTCAGAAGCTTTTTCATCGGTAATAAGATGAGTGATTTTATCTATCGGGGCGCTTGTAAAACTGCTGTTTTTGCCTATTTTTCTATGGTCTGCCAGAACATATACCTCCTGCGTTGCATTTTGTATCATCAATTCGTTGATTTTTACCTCGCCGATGATTTCGGTTGACATTCCTGACAATAAAGAAATTCCTGCACATCCGACAAAAGCTTTTTTAGGGAATACTGTTTGGAGGTTCCTGAGAGCAAAATCTCCCACCATTGCATTTTTGGGATATCTTAACTCTCCTCCTGTCAGAATTACATTTATAGAATCTGAATGATTCGTATAAATTGCTTTTCCGTTATTTGTAATCACCGTTACATTCGGCTGATTGATGTATTCTAAGATGTGGAGAGCGGTGCTGCTTGTATTAATGAACAGAGAATCCCCGGCTTCTACCAATGATGCTGCATATCGTGCAATCATCTTTTTGTATTGTTCGATTTCATCTTCTTCTGTTTTGTTTTCTTCAACAATAGATGCGCCGCCATAAAAGCGAACCAGTTGATTTTTATTTTCCAGATACTGTAAATCTCTTCGTATTGTAATCATGGAAACCTGAAGCAGATCTGCTAATTCCGCTACTTTTATTTCAGGAGTTTCTCTTATAAGTTCCAGGACTTTTTCACGTCTTCCATCAACATATGCCTTCTCTCTTCTCATACCCTCAATCCTTTCTGTCCATTTTCAGGTGTTTTTATTATAATAAAGAGCGAAACGTAATATTTCGAGGCGCTTCAAAGCAGTTTTAAAATTCTTTTTTGTAATGATATGCGCTCTCTTGTAATTTCATTAATTTTATCCGTTTTCATTTTATAATTATATCATAGTTTGAGGAAAAATGGTATAATAAAAACAAATAAGAA
>ERZ808046.582-NODE-582-length-27532-cov-6.463850_pt1 | contig 27532 bp, 34 predicted proteins | sample MGYA00380196_ERZ808046 | MGnify/ENA primary metagenome ERZ808046 (study PRJEB31490, sample SAMN06133421) | mouse gut metagenome | isolation source: Z6_2 | host: mice | place: China: Chengdu | collected 2015-05 ...
TGACCATATGATACCGCTTATAATGTCCTATAAATTGGACTATGAAATATCACCAACACAGTTATTGACTAACACCAAGTTCATTCATACAAACTCTCCATTAAATTTTCTACCTATTTTCATTGTCAGATGCAACTTTTTCTAAGATCTTCAAATAATCAGAACAAGTAGTTTCATAAATGTGCCATCTTTCTTCTTGAAAACCATTATGCCCATCCCAAAGATTTGAAAAAAAGTATGATAAAAACATAAAAACAAATGAAACAAGAGTTACAATATTGATTGCCTCATTTGTTAATTTATCATACAGAATGAATTTCAACGGCGTAATCATAATTTGTATAGTACAAATAATAATCTGTATACATGACATTAAAGAAAATATTTTCCTTAGATATTTAATCTCTCTATTATTCTTGGATAAATTATCATTATTGGGCAGCATTGTCAATTCATCTTTCAACCATTTAATTTCATTATTCAAAACATTAAATCTATCATATATTGTTATACTTCTTTCAATTAACTCCGTTCGAGATTTTGTAATTATATTTATCCTCTATAAACTATGTGTTGACGAATTTATCATACTCTTTAACATCTCAAAAGCTGTAAATTCTAATGAAATAAAAGCAACCCTAACATATAACGATACTGGCAAAAGTCCATCTATTTTCATTTGAATAATAGCAATAAAAATATAGCTTATAGCCACTCCTAATAAATGTAATTACTTTTATTCAATGTCAAACCTCCCTAGTATCCGTAAGAATACAATCAAAACGACGGATAACCGTCAATGGCAAAATAACCTCTCCATATTCATGAGGTTTGTATACACCTGTCAATTTATCTGCAATTGCCCATATCAAAGCAGTTTTTTCGTTTATACTTGTACTTAAATTCATATGATATCCCCTCTGTATTTCTTAAACGTTCTCAGTGTTTTCAATTTAATGTCCATTATCTCTATTATCTTAGTATATTTAACTACTCAAACATTATCAAGCCAAACATTTCTACTCTATTTCCAGCCAAACTTTCTGGTTATATCCGTGACTATTCATGGCCAATGTCAGTTAGTTAAGTAAAATAACTCTACCTCCATAACCCGGAAAACATTTTTGTTAAATTTTCAAAAAAGTATTGCCATATAAGTCAAAATGTGCGGCGTGTTTGGTGACCATATACGCCAGTCACCAAACGCGCTGGCAAAATGGGTGCAGAAACAGAAAATCAAGCGGAAATACGCCCAGGCCGCCCATGAAGCCAAACAGAGCGCGAAATTTGCCCAAAACGTCCTGACCGCCACCGGCTAACCCCTATGAACTGCTGGGCTACCTTTCCACGGCGTTCCCATCATCGTCAATAACATTTTGATCACCATGAAAGTTAGCGAAAGTTAAATTTTTATCTTAATTGCAAAAGTAATGTCAAAAATCGTATAAAATAAGGTTTTTGACATTACTTGTACCGCTTTAAAACATAAATTTGTCAATAAGTGAAAGTTAGCGAAAGTTAAATTATGCCCAGTGGTAGCTCCTGCAAGGCCGAAAATGAAATTTCTAATGTCGTTAACTATAGATACTCTCTTCTCCCATGAATAGTCAACATCATCACGTTTATGTATCATAGAATCATAAGTATCCTGATCCATAAGAAGATCTTCGTCCGCTACTCATATTCTTGGAATATTGTAGGCAAGATATAGGCATCTGCTGCCTTCAAATCGTACTAAAATAGTCTCTCTGTCACCAAAAATAACCGGTATGCACCTGAGGTTTACTGATGAATATACTGTTTCGCCTCTTCACTGGAAAAATCAAACTTTTCCCGAATTTTCTGCTCTATTATCTCTTCCGGAATCTCAAGATCCCTTAAAGCCGACACCATTGCCTTTACCCCTTTTCCATTCCTTGTTTTATGCCCTGCTCTATGCCTTTTTCCATATTCTCCTGATCTCTCATCAACAGTGTCATATACTCATGCCTTCATTTCCTGTTTTAAGACTTTTTTTATATTATCCAAAGTTTGCAACGGTGTACAAAGGGAACATAATAAAAAACTTAATAATGGACTGCCAATCTTACACAAAGTACCGCCCAAACGAGACTACGGGCGGTATTTTTGTATCATGGCGGAGAAAGGAGGAACTTCCCACGGGGCTTGACTGAAAAGTTGAGCCCCTTTTTTCATGCCAAAAAACAGGAGGTAAATGCTTATGGCAGATGATAAAACCACAAAAACGCCGGAACAGCCGGTAACGGATAGCGGGCCGGGCAAGGAAACGCCTCCCGCTCGGCGTACCCAACAACACGCCTATCCCACCCACGCCCCCGGAGCTGGACGCAAAACCGCTTGATAAGGTAAAGGAGCCCAAAGAGCGCCGGAAAGGCCGGGAGCTGGAACGCTGATGGAGAACCGAAAGCGGAATGTCCATCTGCACGTCATGGTAACACCGGACGAGCTGGCGGCCATCCATGAACGGATGGCCGAGGCGGGCATTTCCAACGCCGGGGCTTATGTACGGAAAATGGCTCTGAACGGGTATATCCTGCACGTTGACCTTGCGCCCGTAAAAGAGCTGATCTCTCTGCAACGGCGCTGTTCCAACAATCTCAATCAGGTCGCCGTACACGCACACACCTATGGCGTGTACCCGGAGGAAATCAACGGATTGAAGCGGGACTATGAAAAGCTGTGGGGCGAGGTGTCAAAAGTGCTGCGGGAGCTTTCCGAGCTGGTGGCAAAGTAAGACGAGGGCGGCAGGCTTCCATTGCGGGGCTTGCCGCCCTGCTCTTTTTTTACCACTTCGGACCAGCATGACCCGAAGCCCGTCATGAAAAATTCAGATTTTCAAGATTGTAGAACCAGCTCTATAATGATATAATAATTCAAGAAGGGAGGCTGATACCATGCTGAAAATGGTTATTCGCATGAATGATGATAAAATCACAGCCGAAAATAAGTACCGGCTGGATGGCATTTACAACACAATCAATCATACATTCCAAACCGTGGGCCTTCCCCGTATGGAGGATGGTTCCGGCGCTTTGGTATTCCGTGACTGCGGCAGAGCGAGGGATTTTAGTCTGTTCGGCCGGATCGTCAATACCTTGAAGCGGCAGACATGGTTCATGGATAATGTTTCTGTGTGGCGTCTTTGTGACAGTGACGATTCTGACAGTCCAGATGATTTCAATGAAGAAGATCTGTTGACCCACTATCAGGAAAAAACAGCAATGAGGGCTTGAGTTTTGGAGAGAAAATATTTCAAAGCCTTAAATTTTGATCTAGACACCCATCAATTAAAAGAGCATTACCCCGGAGCCAATTACCGGCAGGCGTATGACGACTTGCGCCGGTTCTTCAAACGGCATCGTTTTTCTCACCGTCAAGGCTCCGGCTACATATCGGATGATAAACTGGCAACTGCTGATATATACGATTTGATGGATGAATTGAGCAGACAGTTTCCGTGGATTGGAATATGCGTGAATAAAATTGATGTGACCAACGTGGGACGGCAGCACGATTTGACAGAGCTCTTGAAACCAGCAGAGGATATTGTTATCGACACTTCGCTGCTGACAGTTCCCGATTGCCCGCAGCAGGAAACAGAATAACAGAAATTCGGCAGGACATGAATGTGTCCTGCTTTTTCTGTTTTCGGGCCATACTGGCCCGAAGTTTGGGGACAGGATTCACTAATCTTTCGCAACATTTATGTCCCCGGGCAGGCATGATAAAATAGAGGTAGGAAGGATAGATAAAGGAGGTTTTGAAGATGAAGATACTGCTGAAAATATTGGTCGCTCCCTTTGCTTTGGCGCTGACACTTCTGGCGGCTCTGCTGGTGTTCCTGTTTGATATTTGTGCCGTCCTGCTGACGATTACCTCTGTGATCCTGGCGGTGCTGGGTGTCGCTCTCTTTTTCACGCCGACGCCCATAGGCGGGATTGTATTTCTGTTTCTTGCCTTCCTTCTTTCGCCGTATGGACTGCAAGCGGCGGCGGGCTCCCTTCTTTGGGCGCTGGATGGAGGCAAATCCGCTCTGTACCGGTTTCTGGCAAGTTAAACAACCTCGGGCCATGTTGGCCCGAAGTCGGGGCGGTCTGAATAGGCCGCCCCTTTCTCATGGAAAGGAGGGATGATTTCTGGCTATCACAACTTTGTTGCAGCGCCATGCGGGCGAAGGCGAAACGATTGCCGAGGCAATCCGGGATTGTCTGGACTATGGCAAGGACCCGGAGAAAACAGAAAGCGGAAAGTATATCTCCGCTTATGAATGTGATCCGGCCACCGTGGCAGACGAGTTCCTTTTGGCAAAGGCCAGCTATGCCGCTATGACGGGCCGAGAACAGAAAAAAGAAAATGATGTGCTGTGCTATCAGATACGACAATCCTTCTATCCGGGTGAGATCACCCCGAAGGAGGCGAACCGTATCGGCTATGAGCTGGCTATGCGCTGGACAAAGGGGCGGCACGCATTTATCGTTACCACGCATACTGACAAGCAGCACATCCATTGTCACATTTATTACAACTCCACCATCCTTGACTGTACCCGGAAATTCCGAAACTTTTGGGGTTCCAGCTTTGCCCTCCGTCGGCTCTCTGACAGGCTGTGTCTTGAAAACGGGCTGTCCATTGTGGAGAACCCTAAGCCCCGGAGCAAGGGCAAGTATCGGAACTATGGGGAGTGGCAGAAAGACCGGAAAGGGCCGCTTTCCTATCAGGACCGACTGCGCCTTGCCATTGATACCGCACTGGCCGAGCGCCCCGCCGATCTGGATGAATTTCTTGCCCTGATGAAACGGGCCGGATATGAAGTCAAGAAGGTTCGGGGCGGCGGTATCAGTTTCCGGCTGACCGGGCAAGGGCAGGAACGCTTCACCCGTCTGCGTGCCTCCACGCTGGGGGACGGCTACGACTTGCAAGATGTTTTGGCCGCCATTGAGGGCAAAGAAAAACGCCCCGGGCACTCGGAGCGGAAAATCAGTCTGGCGGTGGATATTCAAGCGAAGCTGGCTGCCGGTAAGGGGCCGGGATATGAACGCTGGGCGAAGGTATTTAACATTAAGCAGATGGCCGCCGCTCTTGCCTATATACAAGACAATGGACTGACCGATTATGAGCAGTTGGCGCAGAAAGCCACCGAGGCGGCAGACCGTTTCCATGCCATTTCCGAGCAGATCAAGCAGACGGAACAGGCCATGAAAACCAATGCCGGGCTAAAGGCAGCAACGGTTCAGTATGCCAAAACACGCCCGGTCTTTGAGCAGTATAAGGCGACGAAGTACAGCCGGAAATTCCTTGCGGAGCATGAGGCCGACCTTGAACTGTACCGGGCTGCACAAGCGGAAATGCGCTCTCTGCTGGGCGGGGCAAAGCTCCCCAAAATGGATGTGCTGAAGGAAGAAGGCCGTAAGCTCACAGCAAAGAAAAAACAGCTCTATGGAGAATATCAAAAGGCACGACGGGATATGCAGAAAATCGTCACGATCAAGGCGAACATTGATACTCTGCTGGGCTACACCGAGCCGGGCAGAAAGCATGAAAAGGAGCGTTGAGATTATGAAAACAAGGAGCAAAGCGACGCTGACACTTCGGGCCATGTTGGCCCGAAGATACGGGTTTGGGGCGAGCCCCAACAAGCCGCCTTTGTGCCACTTGTGGCCACAGAGGCATTGCTTGCCACTTAGCGGCAGCCCCTAAAATGGCGCAAAAAAACAGAGGCCCTTATTCTGGAACCTCCGTTTCTCTGGCTTTCTTAATGCCCTCGGCTGTGGCTTCTATCACGACAAGCTCTTTTTCATTCATGGAGTTTAGAAGCACATCAATGTGCTTTCTGCAAGAGCTTGACCTTGCCCCTCCGTCCGCATGAATAAACTGGTCAACTGAAACGTCAAACATGGTAATGAGTTTAACAAAAAGGTCGAAGCTGGGATATTGACCTTTGTTCTCAATATTCATAATGGTACGGGAGTCGCGGTCTACTAATTCCGCAACATAGGCTTGTGTCCAGCCCTTTTCTTCTCTGGCTCGTTTGAGAGCTGCCCCGAGGCCGTGAAAGTCAAACCTTCTTTCATCTTGGTTCATTCTCATATCACCCTATATCATTCTACATTTCTGGTCAGGTTATGAGAATGTAATCAAATTTGATGTAAGGTAGTATTTTGTTTCATTTCAAAAGTGGTTCTGCCTTGCTCTAATGCAACAGAGACGGTATAATTAAAATAATATGTGAGCTTTAATTCGGAAATCTGAGAAATGATAAGGAGATAATAGTATGGAAACTGGAACACACCCACATCTTCTGATTATTGAAGATGATGTGCTGCTCAATGATATGACGAAGCGGCTTTTGACCCAACATGGTTATTGCGTAACCTCTGCATATTCTGGAAGCGAGGCGCTTCTGTTGATTGAGAAAGGCACTTTTGACTTAATTTTACTTGATTTAATGCTGCCCGGCATACCGGGGGAAACAGTATTGGAAAAGATGAAAAGCACGATGGATATTCCGATTATCGGTGTGTCCGCTAAAACGGATATAGACAGCAAAGTGAACCTCATACGAAATGGTGCAGATGATTACATCACAAAGCCATTCGACAATCAAGAGCTGCTGGTGCGGATTGAAGCAGTGCTCCGGCGCTTTCAGAAGTCTACTACCCCCAACAATAGCAAAATACTTCGCTTTAAGGACTTGTCCCTTGATACAGAAGCTATGGAGGCTAAAATCAGGAATACCCCCATTACTTTGACACGGTATGAATACCTGATTTTGCAACTTCTGATGTCCTCGCCCTCAAAGGTATTCACAAAGAACAATATTTTTGAAAGCGTGTGGAATGAAAATTTTATCGGGGACGATAATGCAATCAATGTCCACATTGGAAATCTCCGCAAGAAGTTTGCCAAGGTCAATCCAGAGGAAAAGTATATTCAGACGGTTTGGGGCCTCGGTTTCAAAATGCAGGGCTAATCCTTAGAGAAATCTTATGAAGTTTGCACACCAGTCTGCTACAATAAGACAGCATGGAAAGGGGATGATTATTTTGGAGACTGCTTTGGAAACAGCCGGGTTGACCTATGTTTTCCCGGATGGAAACGGAATTAAAAATATCGCGTTTCAGGTAAAACGCGGAGAAATCTATGCACTGTATGGCGGCCATCACGCCGGGAAATCTGTACTGTTGCAAACCATTATAGGTACACTTAGACCTCAAGCTGGTACGCTCAAATTATTTGGCAATATAGACTATCAGAAGGAGCGCCGCCGGATTGGGTTTGTACCACAAAAGCCTGTGACAATCGGCTCTCTGTCACCTGCTGATATGCTGCGTTATTTTTCTTCCGTTTTTGGAACCACAGAAATCCATATTTTAGATATACTGCATTTGAACCTGAAAGAGAAAAAGGCGGTACAGCGATTGCCATTATCGACCCAGCGTTTAGTGAATTTGGCTGTTGCCCTTTTGGGAAATCCAGATATGATAATTTTGGACGATCCTTTTTCCGGGCTAGATAAGGGAGAATGTGAACACCTGCTTTCTGTTCTGAACTATCTGCATGAAATCAACCATACCACACTTTTAATCTCTGGACAGGATTATACGCTGCTTTCCCGGCTTGCATCCAAATATGGCGTGATGGCAGATGGCAAGCTGCTTTGTGAGCTTACGGCTGGGGAATTGAAAGAGAACTGCCAGCGGTGCATAAAGATAAGAACTCCACAATTAGAACGGGCTATTACGATTTTAAGCCAGCAGTTCCCGGATTTTGAAGTGTTGGGTCATGACCTGATTAGAATTTTTCATTGTAATGAGCAATCCGGGGAAATCAATACGCTGCTGGTTCATTCCGGGATAGAGGTATCAGAAATCTGGCTTGCCGGTATGGAGCCGACCGACTATCTTTTGAAAATGACAGGAGGTGCAAAGAGTGATTCAGACGATGCAAAGTGAGTTGTTCCGTATCCGCAAAAGCCGCCTGTTTTGGGCCTGCCTCGTATTGGCTGCGTTTTTTGTCTTTGCGCTTGCCCTGACCTTTTATCACAATTCGGTAAATGGTATGCTTCCGGTTATATCACTGGTTTCGTTCACGGAGTTTCTGTTTTCAGATTACAGTCTGATTTTTCCATTGACGCTCTTTTTGTGCCTGTACTTTACAGAAGATTTTCATACCGGCACATACAGTATCACACTTTCTAAAGGTACAAGCAGAGTACACCTATTCTTTGGAAAACTGCTGGCCTCATGGGGTGGCGTTTTATTTTTTCTGTTTGTATGCTTTGGTGTTGCGTATTTGTCAATTCTGATGATGGGAGCATCCCGGTATGACATAAAGTATTCGTTTTCTGCAATCGGAGTCTTTCTTTTGTTTCAATGCCTGTGCTTTTTAGGTTACACTGCATTTCTCAATTTGTTAAGTTACCTGCTCCGGCATCGGATCATTGTTACGATTACCGCATTTTTTATGCTGGGAGTTTTGTATTTATATCTCACAAAGATAAGTACAGCACTGGATATGGATTATTCGCTCTACAAGTATTGGGTTGTAGGGCTATCTCATAGCTTGCAGATCAATACCTTTGGGGAGGATTTAATACCCATTTGTTTGACACTGGTAGTATATCTGTTTTTACCAACAGCCATTTCGCTCCCCCTGTTTCTAAGGTTGGACTTGCGCGATTTGGAAAGGCGGTGATGGCTACATGATGGTGTTATGTATCTTGCTTGCAATGCTTTCCCTGTTTTTGTCCCTGAAACTGATTTGTCAGCGAAAGTTGGTTCAGAAAGTAAAAAAACAGATTGACTTTCTGATTGACCGTGATACGCAAACCGAAATTATGGTGGAAAAAACGGATGGGACAATACAGGATTTGGCTGCAAGTATCAATCATCTTCTGAAAAAATATCGTAGCATGGGGCAGGAAATTGAACGGAGCGATACACTGTTCCGAGATACCATTACCAGTCTTTCCCATGACTTGCGAACGCCGCTGGCAACAGCAAATGGCTATATCCAGCTCTTACAGGAACAGGATTTAACAGGGGAGCAAAAAGAATATGCGACGATTGCGGGAGAAAGAATTTCCGCTGTAAAGCTGCTTCTCGACCAACTGTTTGAATTTGCAAGGATTGAGGCCGACGAACTGAAATTGAATTGCAGAAATACGGATATACACAGTGTACTTCGGGATGTTGTCGCCTCATACTACGGCGATTTTGAACAGAAAAAATGTGTCCCCTATATCGTTATCCCAAATCCACCAGCTATCATTTGGGGCGATCCAGATGCCTTGACCCGGATTTTCTCAAATGTGGTTTATAATGCACTTGTTCACGGGGAGGGAAATTATCAAATCACCGCAGCGATAGAAGAAGCTCAAACGGTCATAACCATTAAAAATGCGTCGAGCAGTATTCAGCAAGAAGATATTCCTCATTTGTTTGGCCGCTTTTACACCACCGACCAGTCACGAACAAAAAAGACAACCGGGCTGGGATTGGCAATCGCTCAAAGACTTGTGACCCGCATGGGCGGGCAAATTGTCGCTTCCTTGCAAAACGGTATCTTTGCAATTCAAGTCGTGTTTCCCATTGTCAATTCCTAAAGGGCTGCTTCGGCGGCTCTTTTTTCATCCTTAGACTTTTCTTAGACTTTTCTCAAACAAATCTTAAACCTCTTTGGTAAAGTATGAGCCATAGGAGGTATAAACAAATGGTTAAAGTAGCTTTAGTGGTTTCTATCATCGCTTTGGCGGTGTGCCTGCTCACGGCCTTGCATGGCGTATTGAGCGATGGACTAAAAGGACTAAAACAGAGATCAAAACCCATTGGTATTTCATTTTTGATTTATGCTGTGGCCTTTTTGCTTTTCATCTTTTTTCAATAACGGAGGTATTTCATGCTGCAAATCAAAAATGTAAATTTGAATGTTGGAAATACCGCATTGCTGTCCAACATTAACTTGACTTTAGAGCAAGGAAAAATCTATGGTGTACTGGGGCCAAACGGAGCCGGTAAAACAACACTGTTTAAGTCCATGCTGGGTCTGACTGCCTTTTCGGGAGAAATCCTCTCTGATGGACAGCCCGTTTCCAGTAGATGTTTTGGAAGTTTGATTGAATACCCGGCTTTTTACCCCCGGCTCACCGTAGAGGAAAATTTGAAGCTCCACGCACAATATTTAGGTCTGAAAAGACCAAACATCGAAGTGGCGCTCAAACAAGTGAACTTGCTGGATGCCCGAAAAAAGCTGTTCTCTCAACTTTCTTTGGGGATGCGCCAACGACTGGGAATTGCTCGCGCCTTTTTAGGCGATGTTCAATATTTACTGCTGGACGAACCTACCAACGGTCTTGATCCGATGGGGATAAAGGAAATCCGGCTGCTTCTGAAAGAACGCTTAAAATCTCCCCAACACTGTATTTTGGTATCAAGCCATAATCTGACGGAGATTGCTGCTGTCACGGATGTTCTTATTTTCATTCGTGACGGAAAAATCATCAAGATTGTAGAAAACGACTATAACGAAAAGGAACTGGAAGCCCTGTATGAGGATATTATGACTTCCGGCCAGAGGGAGGAAGCATAATGGGAGTGTTGATTAAAAATGAGTTTTACAAGTTGAAGCGGGAATGGTTTATGGTATTTCTTCTGCTGTTGTCGCTTCTTCCCATCATTACCGGCGGAGCAGGAGCAATTTTCAACAGTAGCACAAAATCACTTGCTGACCTGTTCTTCTTTATGAATAACCAGTTTTCCATGTTCTTCCCAATGGTGCTCTTCATTTTGATTGGTTCGCTGTTTTATCAGGAATACAAAAACAAAACTTACATCAACTGGATTACCTACGGGTTTTCAAAGAAGAAGCTCTTTCTATCGAAAGTTACTGTCAGCGTCGTTATCGGCATCTGCTTTGCGGCTGTCTTATTTATCGCATTTGGCCTATTGGTGGCGATACTCAATGGAGCTGGCAGGTTGACCGGCGGTATTTCCCTGTTCCTCAAGCTGGCAATCGGGTTTGGAATTGAAGCCGGTGTTGTCGTTTTTGTAACGACCTGTTTAGGGGCAATCGTTATCAATCTGAGCCGCAATATTATTGTAACAAGCGTTGTCGGAGTTATATATGGCTTTGTATCTTGCCTGTTCATCGGTTCAGAAAGAGGCTTTGTCATTCCGGGTAGCTTTGCATATCGTGTGTCTATGTTCTTCTCGGATAAATCCACTTACTATGAGGTGCCTATATCGGCCACCATTGGCGGATGTATTAGCATTGTACTTTGCTTTATTGTTCTGTTTCTGGTTGGATTGATTGTCTTTTCTCATAAGAAAAAAATAGAAAATTAACTGCCGGACGACGGCAAAAGAAAAAAAGCCGTCGTAAAGCAGACACATTCTCGCGCCTATGAAACGGCGGCTTTGAGAAATCAGAGCCGCCGTTTCTTTTCGCTCCCCCCTAAACCAACGACGACCTAACACCGTGTAAATCCACGGCGGCATATAGGAGGATTGCCGCCGTGTCTATTTTTGCCTTTTTTCACAGTCCCCATGACCTGCACCAGCTAAAAAAGCGTAGCTCCCCCTCCGGGGTATTCCGGCTATGTATGCGAAATTTGTTGGAACCTTAACTATTATGTCATTTCATGCGTCCGTGTGGCTTCATGCCGCCCGGGCGCTTTTGCGTTCTTATGGGTTAGCTTCGGGTCATGTTGGCCCGAAGTCATTCCCCGGTGCCGCTCCCCGCCGCCTTCGTTTCGGTCACTCGTCAACCAACAACCGAAACGGAGGTCAATATGGCTATTATCAATTTGCGGGACTATTACCCATTCTATACATCGGATTGCTTCATGGAAGTATCGGAAGAAGTTGCAGAAATGTTCAAAGAGTTTGATCGTAAAGAGGCTGCTTATCGGCTGCGTACATACCGCCACAAAGCCTACTATTCCCTTGATCGGGATGACGGGCTGGAGCATGAAGCTGTCTTTGTTGCCTTATCTCCCCATGAACTGTATGAGCGGAAAGTGACGATGCAGGAGCTTCACGCAGCGATTTCCAGTCTGCCGGACAAACAGGCAAAACGGATTTATGCTCATTTCATTCTCGGCATGACCAAACAGGACATTGCTCGGGCAGAGGGCGTCCATGAAAAAGTGGTTCGTGTCGCAATCGAGCGAGGTCTGCGGCGCTTAGAAAAAATTTTGAAAAATTCTTTGTAAGGCGTACCGATTTAGACCGGAAAATGAAATGGCTTATGAGAGGCAAAACACTTCGGGTCACAGTGACCCGAGGTTCAGACAAGCCTCATGCAGATTGAAAATTGAATAAAAAGACACCCGGATACGAAGGGGAACGCGCTGTGTGACAGACCCGCCATGACCTCGGATTTCAGAGAATACAGTCTTTGTAAAACTGAGCGAGCGAACAGGTCCATGCCATAGGTGGGGCAAATCTGACATTTCTGCTCTATCGCCCCTCATTTCTATTTTATCTTGTTTGTACCCCTTGTACACCGATGTTTCCATTCATTATGTCACGTACTCATTTCTCATTCAAATTCCGGTAAAGACTCTTTTAAGCTATCTACAGTCTTCTGTAAACCATCCCACATGTGTGTCTGCGGACGCCACCCAAGCTCAGCAATCTTTTCTATATCCAAAAGCGCTTTCGTCGCCGCCGAATACCCTGCCTGTTCAATTACATCTGCTTTATCAAATATTACCTTTCTGCCGTTATTCTTTGCTAACCATTCTGCAATATCACGAAGTGTTACTTCTGACTCCCTGTCAGACACATTGTATGCCTCCCCACTTTTTCCCTTCAACAGCACAGTCAATATCCCCACTGCCGCATCCAGCACATACGTATATGAATACAATTGTGTTCCGGCACTTTTAAGTACAATATCCTTTCCCTTGACCGTATTCTTAATAAACTGTGCGATTGCCTTGGAATCCGATAACAGCATAGTCGGACCATAAATCCTGCTCAATCGGGGGATAACATAATCAAGCTGGAACACCTGCGCATATGCATTACATAATGACTCGCCAACCCTCTTACTTTCCGGATATCCAGCCCGAAGTGTGTTACAGTTAATATATCCCAAATCGTCTTCCTTAAATCTTTCTGTATTACCCCGATTTTCACCATAAATCTCAACAGACGAAACAAAACAGAATCGCTCCGCTTGATGACAAACCGCATAATCCAGTAAATTTTTTGTGCCAATAATATTTGACGCAATTGTTCCAATAGAATCCTGCGCATATTGAAGAGGGTGTGTATTACTGGCTGCATGAATTACATAATCTGCCCGTTCACATTCTGGTATTCCTGTATTAACATCAAAAGAATAATAGTGCAGACAATCCTTTGTCCAATGTTTGTCCAACCGCCGTCTGGCATTCTCTGAATTTCTGCTAAGAGCAATAACACGAATCTTCTGCTCCGAAAAACAATTATCATTAAACTGCATCAGCAGATCAATGATACATTTACCAATCATACCAGTAGCGCCGGTCAGTAAAATTGTTTTACCAGATAGTTGTTCAATAAATTGATTTTGTTTCAATATTACTCTTAGGTTTTCTTCATAGGTATCCATGATTTTTCCCCCTTTATATCTTTAAGTTATGATCGAAAATTGTTGCCAGGAAACTTTTGCAGCCACTTTTTATCAAGTCAACAAATCCAAACCGCAGTTCTTTATGTACCTGATAAGGCCATTTCCATGCATTATAAACCAGCTCCGATAATAATGTAGCAATAATAATTCCCCACACACCACAGTCTCCTAAATGTAACAATAAAACACTGCCAATCACTGAAACAATACCGGATATAATAAACCCTTTCCAATATTCTATCCGATTTGTAGTTGACAGATATGAAGCATAGCAATTTCTAAATACAATCACAAACTGCGACATCCCAATGCCAGTTAATACAAACATATTCAGTTCTATGTCCGGCTTAATAAGCCGAATAACAGGAACCCCTATCACCAACAGAGCCGCAAATCCTAACCAAAATATTATGCAATATACTAATATACACATGGAATGTATCTTTCTTGCTGTGGCATTATCTTCTGATATATAGGCAGATTGTAATGCCGGAATATGAGCTATTTGAAAAGATCTTGCCAGTTTTGCTAATACTGTAACTAATTGTACTGCCAGGGAAAACTGCCCTGTCTGCGCTAAAGTCAGATAAAAAGAAGCCACAATCGTTCCTGCCTGAGTACATAGATAATCCGAAACACTGACCAAACCTTCCCGCCATGTATTGGGCCATATCGTTAGGAAGCAGTTTCGAATCTCTTTCGCACCTATTTTAATGTTACACTCTATTTTCCCACAGGTATCTTCTAACGCCCTGTCAAAAAAGAATTTACAAATAATTCTGAGGACAAAACCATAGGCCAGATATGACAGACAGGCACCCAAAAATCCCATACCCGCTTTTAGTAACAAAGCCGTCATGACTATTCTGATCACACTGGCCAAGACCTGCGCTTTATTTTTTTCAGCCACTCTACCAATTCCACTAAGCAGAGAAATATAATACCCAAAATAAAGATTTAAAAAAACCGCTGTCAAAAAAATAAACCACGCCAAATTATATGTAGTATTTAATATAAATCCCGCAACATGCCTCACATAAATTGTTCCAACGGACCCAAAACACAAAAGCATAATAATAGCGATGAACATATAAATTGTTTTACAAGTTTTCAACACTACGCCAAACAGTTCAGTATTAAATTCATTTCCAATCACTTCATCGCATTTTCCTATTGCAGATAATTTCTGTGCCCCATTCCAGCAATATGCTATATTTCTTGCAAAAGAAGGAGAAAACCCAAATACAAACAAATTCGCTACATTTGCCAGATTCATAAAGATATACCACAGTCCTAAAGTGTCTTCATCAAAATATAATAATAGAAAAGGTAATAAAAGATACCCCATTCCCATAGAGAATAGAGTACCTGCATAATTCCAGATGATATCTTTTCTTGAAATACTTATTTTCATTTCTGCCTCTGTTATAGATTCATGAAAAATCTTAGCCTCTAAATGCTATATTCTATCATAGGTATTTATTTGCAGTTAAAAATATAATCTAAGTTTCCTAATCTTGACGCTGCCAGTAGCATCAAAAGAAACAACCAATATGATATATACATACTATACCCTTCTGCCATATAAGCAAACATAAAAGCAACTATTCCATTAAATAGTATTTTAGCAGAATAAGATTCAATATATTTATTCAGTTGCCGCAAAACAATGTAAATCAGTACAATGTAACCTACTGTCTCTACAATTCCCCCCTGCGTCAACCATTCGAGAAGCATGTTATGAGGTGTTAGATAATTATTACCAAAGGTTTCTGCCTTATAGCCATAACCAAAAATCCAACTTCTTTCTGCTTTTTCAAGACCTTCACTCCAAAGTCTCCATCTCGTTGTGTCAAGTCCCTTTTTGAACAAAAAATATATAACCCTATTAATAATATATTGAACTTTTAAGACTACGAGTCCATAAAAACATACAAAATATACCAACAATATATTCCACGGTTTATAAACCAGTTTGATAAATGTCTTGTTATTCTGTAAAATTGTAAATACCACAAAACAAGCAAGTGCAATTGATGCAGCTGCCGATTTAACCATGATCTCAGATAATACTTGAACAATAATCATCAGAATATATTTTTTATTCTCGGTTTTTTGATATAATATCAGGCTAAAACACATTATGGGCAATATAATAATTATGAAACCATTATCATATCCTAAGAAGTAATACCCTTTCCACATTCGCTGTTCTCGTATTGACCAATAATATAACCCTCCTTGACGAATGTACTTGATAATAAATATAAAATTGATAAAAACAAATGTATTTATTACGTCCACAAAGGCCAAAAAATTCTCTTTCGTTTTATATACATATAACTCTCCAAAAATAACTAATAATATAAATGTAAGTATATTTCGTAATCCAGATCCATTACTTATAATCGTCCTGATAAATAAAAAGGAAAATATGCATACAACCAAAAAACATGTTATACTCAAAAATTTTCTTGTACGCAAAAAAATATACATGGTATATATACAAATTATAAATGCATTGGAGTACCATAATACGCTTATAATATTATTTAAAAATGACAATCCATTCAATTGTGCTATTCTCTGAAAGTTGGAAATCCCGACGAACGGAATAAGTAGTATAAAAAGAAATATGTACTTAACCCAATATGATATGTTTATTTTAAGCCGCCGCATCCTCTCTCCTTATCCTGTAAAATACTTTATCAGCTCATACCACTGCCGTGCTGATTTTTCCCAACTAAACTTACTCAATATTTTATCCGGCTCCTCCACTTTTTCTCTTAAGATCTCATCTAAACAATAATCATATTTGAAAGGATCTATATAGTGTGCGCAGTCTTCATAAATTTCCGGAAGAGAAGACGTGTCTGAGATTATAATTGGAACATTATAGTATAATGCCTCTAATGGTGGAATTCCAAAACCTTCCATAAGAGAAGGAAATAAGAATGCTTTACAACTTTGAAATAATGCTGACATCTCTGCATCGCTTACAAAGCCTGTATAAATAATATTATTATTTTTTCCATAGTATATATTAAATTTCTCATTACGTATTGCTCCAGATATAACAAACTTGTCTTCTGGATTGTGATCAGCTATATTAAAAATCCATTTAATATTTTTATTATGCACTAAACGCCCAATAAAAAAATAGTAATCTCCTGGCTGTAAATTTTCCCTTTTTAATATACTAAAATCTGAAGGTGTATCTTTCAAATGCTGCCACCCATTATAAATAACACTAATTTTATTAGACTTAACTGGCAACTTTTCCAGTATAGTACTCTTGCTGTATTTTGACACTGTCACAATATGTTTCGCTACAACGGCATTAATCAATGCTATACACTTTCTTTTAAAACAATATAAATTCGTATTATTATACACATTATAAAATGCATAAATATCATGCTGTGTGATAATAGAATTTCTCCAAATAGCCGGCCCATTTGCAAAATTTATATACCAGGCCGATTGTTTTACTAAATATAAAAGTGCTCTTATCCTCCATAAAAATGTATTACTACAATCTATTCGAATCTTATGTATATTTTTTAGATTAATTAAATCTATAGAATCAGATTTAAGCAGAATTTCATATTGTCCTGGAGGAACAATTTTATCAAGTTCAATCAATATTTCCTGTGCATATCTTTGCGTTCCATCAAGTCTTCCTCTTTGAATACATCTCCCGTCTATAACAACTTTCTTCATTTTTTAACCTCAAATAATACAACTTTTATATCCAAGATGATACAACGAACTTAATTCAAGCATTTATATATTTTTCAAATTTAAATACGCCGTAAAAGTATCTATATCCTCCACCGTAGTTAATTTTAAATTTTTCTCAGATCCACTGGAAAAGTAAACTCTCTTACCTAATTCTTGCATTAATACACACGATGCTGTTGTATTACAAATATTTCTTTTACCAGCCTCTTCGTGTGCTTTTAATAAATCTCCCAATGTATATGTATGTGGTGTCTGTGTTCTCAATAATTTTTCTCTAGGAATTGCAATATCTGAATAAATTCCATTTTCGCTTTCAAAAATTGCTTCAATACACGGTATCGCAGCAACTGCGCTGCCATATTTATTATAAACTGCTAAACTATCTGCAATCACTTCTTGTGAGATCATTGGTCTGTTTCCGTCATGTATCATTACTACATCTGTCCTGTCGTGCTCTTTCTCCAATTCACGAAGACCGCAGAAAATAGACTCCTGACCAGTATCTCCACCTTTTACAATATATTTTAATTTGGAAATATCATACTGTCTCGCATAGGCCCAAAGCATATCCGTCCAATTTTCTAATGACACTACTATAATTTCATCAATTAATGGTGACGTTTGAAATGCCTCAAGAGTATATAATATCACCGGTTTATTATTTATATGTATGAATTGCTTTGGTATTTCTTGTTGCATCCTGCTTCCCGAACCAGCAGCTGTCAAAAGCGCTATATTCATTCTATTTTTCTCCTATAATTTCCATTCGATGATGAAGTTCTTTCTCTGCCGTAGTCTTAGGCGGTATCATATAATTACCATAATACTGTTTCAATTCAGCATCGTATCCGCAAGGCACATTCACTTCTATATTTTCAAATGGCATTCTAAGTACTTCATCAAAAAAACTACTTCGTAATACTTCTTTTTTCCTACAGGGACCTGTTAAACTACATATCATATCGCTTGTATTAATATCGTATTTTGACAATACTTTATGCCATCTATCCAGTATTTTTCCAGAATCTAACCTTGGTCTGAATTTCACATGGTTCATAAAATAAATAAATCCACGTTCCACTACATTTCTATTTTTCTTATATTGATTAACTATGAGATCATACCAAGATATCTGCAAGACTACTCTCCAGAAAAAAGCATGATAATAATGAAAAAACCTTCTCAGTTTTCCTTTTGGCATTCCATCTAAAGGAAAAATATCTATATAACTATATTGTTCTTTTTTACTATTACTATTTTTATCTATTATGCGAACATTCGTATTGTAAATAACAGCATGTGCCTTAATAGTATCACGCTCACCGCCCCCTCTATAATCGCAGGCTATAAATGGCTGCTTGAATAATTCATTCCTATGTCGCATCATCCACTCATAATCCCTTCTGGGCATCATAACATCTATATCATCATCCCATGGAATGAACCCTTTTTCTCTAATTGTCCCTATCAGAGTTCCGCCGCACACATAATATAGCATCCCATTCTTCATGCAAATTTCGTCCAAATATTTCAATGTCATCAAACCTGCAGATTGAAGTCTTCTCATATCATTGTTTTTGCTAAACATATAATTTCACTTTCTATCAATTAAAATTTCCATTGGATGTGAAATCCGCTTCTCCTTCGGCGGTAGACTCATATAATCACCATACAATTGGCTCAACACTTTATCATACTCAACCGGGCCTTTCATATAAATATCTTCAAACTCATAATCAACTAAATCATCATAAATTTTTTTGGGAAAGATTTCTTTCTGTAGTTTCACTCCCATAAAGCTCATTATCTTATCGCATTTCTCCATATTCTGCTTTTTAAGCAGATCATCAATTTTCTTACGCCATTTATTTTTATCAAATCTAAGTATTTTGTATAGTATCTTTAATATTTGAAGAATCTTTTTTTGCCATTCTGCTCTATCATTTCTTGCAATATTAATTTTATCAAAGTAAGCCATATGATAACAAAATCTATAAAAAAGAAGTCTGACATAGATGAGCAAAGGCTTAATCTTCCCCTTTGGCAAACCATCATACGGAAAAATATCTATCCACACATATTCTTCCCGTTTATCCAGACTTCCCATTCTTCGCACTTTATATCTTACATCTATAATGTGTGAAAAATAATAATGGTGTTCCTTACAATTCCTATAGGTATGTACTTCATAAGGATAAGGAAGCTCCCGTTTTGCAATATCAAGAAATTTTTCATAATCATCCCGATACATTCCAAGGTCAACATCATCATCCCATGGAATAAATCCTTTGTGCCTGACTGCTCCTAAAAATGTTCCTCCTGCCATAAAATATTTGAGATTATGTTTCTCACATATTTTAAGAAACTCCTTGACCATATCTAATTCTTTTTCCTGCAAAAATTTAGTCGCATTTTCCAATTATATTTCTCCTACAAAAAGCGTTTGCGAACTCTTCTTAATACGCTCCCTCCCTGTCAAACACCGCAGGAACCGTCTTCACAATAATCTTAATATCCGTCCACAGGCTCATATCTTCTATGTAGTCCAGATCCATCTCGATCCAGTCTTTCCACTCGATGTTCGCCCTGCCGCCGATCTGCCAGTAGCAGGTCAGGCCCGGCTGCACCACAAGCCGCTGCTGTTCGTAGCTGCTGCATTCCTCCATCTGAAAGGTCAGGATCGGTCTCGGGCCGACGATGCTCATATCCCCTTTGATGATATTGATCAGCTGGGGCAGTTCGTCAATGGAAAACTTCCGGATAAATCTGCCCACTCTGGTAATGCGCGGATCGTCTTTGATCTTGAAGGCATGGCCTGTCTGTTCGTTGTCTTTCATCATTTCCTGCATTCTGGCGTCCGCATCGACACACATGCTGCGGAATTTATAGATCTTGAAGGGCTTCATGGCTTTTCCGGCTCTGTTCTGGCTGAACAAAACAGGCCCGCCGTCCTCCAGCTTAATCGCCAGCGCAGTGATCAAAAACACCGGGGCAAGGCAGACCAGCGCCGCCGTGGATAATAGAATATCCATGCCCCGTTTGCTCCTCAGGTAAGCAGGACTTTTCTTCTGATATACTGCCTGCATATGATATCTGTCAGAATTCAATTTTTCAATCTTCGATACTGATTTTTTGATAGCATTCACATCCAGCATAACGTTTTCGCTCATTTTGTCACTCCAGATCCTGTTCCTGTCTGCCAAAAACTGCTGTCCCGTCATCCTTCTACAGGCGCTGCAGGCTCCGGCACTTCGATAAATGCCAGTGTTCCGAGAGATGTCATATCCACCACCACATGATCGTCTCTGACTTCCGTGATGTTCAGTTCCACCCATACGCCGTCAACCAGCTGATACACTTTGACATTCTGTCCGGTCTTGATGCCTTTTAAATAAAAGTTCACCTGTGCCGTTTTAAAGCTGTTGATGGACGCTTTGATCTGTGCCACGTTCAATACTTTTCCACTCAGAGAAGAGGCATGTTTCTTAGCGGAATCCACCTCATTGCGGGCCGGTTTCAGCACGGAAAAGGTCTGGTTGCTGGGCACGCCGTTGATGATCACGTGGCCTCCCTGTCCGAGCGGAAGCACTTCATCCAGTCCCGGAACTTCCGTAACAGCATTGTTCATGTATTCGCCGACGGTCTTGTTTTCGTCCGCTGCGGCTTTTGCAACGCTCTGCGGAACGGAAGATGCGGTCACGGCCGATACGGCAGGCGCCGGTGACGAATCTGCCGTACTGTAGGAATCCGCCGTGGGACTTGTCGCAGCCAGAACCGGCATGGATATTGCCATCACACCCGCCAGTGTCAGTGCCAACATTTTTTTCATCATTAAATTCCTCCTTTTTCCCGGATTTCCGGGTATCTTAAATAGAAAATTCTATTCAGCAACAATTCTGTCGATGGTGCCCGCGGCATCCTCTGTCATGATCGCGACGACGACAAACTGCCTGTCGGCATTTTCTTCCTTCTGCGTCGTCAGTGTGATCAGAAAATGATAAGGCGTGACACCTTCCCACCCTTCCCGCAGGTTCATGGTCATCTCACGGGTCGCATACAAATCTTTCAGAAACTGCTCACAGCCCTCTACATATGTAAAATCATAGCTGCGCAGCAGGCTTGTGTTCTCTCTCTCGTAAGCGGCAAAGATCTCATAGGTCAGGACATTGCCGTCCAGATACAGATAGGCTTTTTCATGTTCCCGGAAAAAGTCCGCATCCGCAAATCTGTACAGATCTGCAAACGGTCCTTTTGCCTCCGCCCCGGTCCTGCCATGCAGCACCGTGTTGAAATCGCACATGTTTGTCAGGTTGGCCAGTTCAATATAAACTGCCCCGTCTTCGTCCGCCTCTCCATAGGCGTCATGGCTTTCGTAGAAGTCATCGGCCTGCCCGCTCTGCAGCACCGGGCAGTCGATTGCCGTGTCCGGAATATAGAGCCAGGCGAAGATATCCGGATTCTCGGCCTGCAGGGCCGCAAAGTCAATCTGTGCATCCCTGGCGCTTTCCTCGGCAAAGCCCCCGGACTGTACTTCCGCTGCCGGTTCGGCCTTCAGCTCTGTTTCCTCTTCCTGCGCTGCGCCGTCGGGCTTCTCCGCCCCGCAGCCTGTCAGCACTGCCATTGCCGCAAGGAACGCCGCCAATCTTCCTATGGGATTCTTTCTCTGTCTGCTGTCATTGTACTTTTTCATAAAATATATCCAATATCATCTCAAACATGGCATCTTCGTCGGCATAAAACTCTTCAAACTTTTCGCCCATAACGGTTTCACCCGGCAGCATATGAAAGTCTTCTGCGCCGAATGAATAGTCTGCCAGTATGGGGGCCAGGTAGGCTGCCTCATCCAGTGAAATATCCGTGACCATCTGCGGTTTTACCGCCTGATACAAGTCTATGACGACTGAAGCATCCTTATGTACCGCCTGTTTCGCCGCCTCGATAAAACCCTTCAGATAGTGTTTTTGTCTGTCCAGACGCAGATCGGCCGAGCCGAATACGTCCGTGTCTCTGTATTTTACAAACCAGAAAGCATTTTCCCCCAACAGGTGTACCTGCTCCCCTTCTATAAACATCTCGCCGAATCCGTCAAGATCCGCCGGAACGGTCACCTCGACACCGCCCACCGCATCATTGATCGTCGCGATCGCGCTCATATTGACTGCTGCGTAACCGTGAATGGGCAGCTGGTAGAACAGATTCTCCACCGCCTTCTTCTGGTACTCGCAGCTTTCCTCCATGCCGTTGCCAAATCCGTGCTGTATGGCAAGCTGCGACTTGACTGTAGAGACATACTCTCCGTTCTCATCGTAGATATCAATGTCCGTCATCGTGTTCCTGTTGATCCCGATCACTTTCATCCGCTTCTCCTGCGGATCCAAAACCGCCAGAAACAGGGCATCCGCCTGGCCGCCGTCTGTCCCCTCCGTCACTTCCCCGGCATCGCTTAATTTGTCGATACCCATGATCAGAAAAGTCAGGATCTCTTCCTTATATGCATAGACGGTATCCTGATACTTCACCCATCCATCCTGCCATTTCTCACCTTCCTCCACGGTCAGTGCTTCCTCCCCCAGCGCCGCCTGCAAAACCGGCTGCTGCGCGGAGGCTTTCTGGTACAGGTGGTTTCTGCCTATCGCCCTGACGATGCCAAATCCGCCAAAAAGCAGTCCGACCAGTAAAATAAGGATGGCTGCCGCAGTTACAGCCTTTCGTTTACCGTTTTTTTTTCTGTTTCCCCTAAGTGCCGTATCCTGTCCGGTCTGTCAGTCATTTCCGGACGGGTCACCCGCTCCGCTCTTTCGGCCGTCTCCGGCTTATGGGATGAAGGAGAAGCCGGTCTTGCATCCGCATCATTGCCGTACCTGCCGTAATACTTCCCGTAATATTTGCCGTAATGCCCGTAATAGCCTTTCTTATTCAGGTCTACCTTGTTCAGCACTACCCCGAGAATCCGGCTTCCCGATTTATCCAGCTGTTCTTTTACCTTCTGCACAAAGCGGTAGTTGACCGCGTTGCTCTCCACCACCAGCACCGTACCGTCGCAGCGCTTGGCTACCACGGCGGCATCGATCACACTGCCCAGCGGCGGCGTGTCTATGATGATATAGTCAAAAGCCGTCCGCATCACATTCAGCATATCCACAAACCGGTCGCTGCCCAGCAGTTCGCTGGGATTGGGCGGCACCGGGCCGGAAAAGAACATATAAAGGCGTGAAATGTTGGTCTGGCACATGGCGTCCGAATACCTGTATTTCCCTACCAGGCAGTGACTGAGGCCATATTTTACCGCGCCGGTCTTATAGCGGCCTACCAGCACCGATTTTCTCATATCCGCATCGATCAGCAGTGTCTTGTTGCCCGCCTCGGCAAAGGCTTTGGCCATCTCCATGGCTACACTGGTTTTACCTTCATGGGGCGTACAGCTGGTCACGGCGACCACCTTCACATCACTGCCGCAGAATTCCACATTGCTGCGCAGCGTCTTAAAGGCTTCTTTAATATGAAAATCCGTGTTCTGTTCCAAATGCAACGTAACTTCCTGCATATCTATTTCCTTTTCGTTTTCTGCTTCGCATTATTTTCATCCACGGCTACCGGGATCAGTGCCAGTGTGCTGAGGCCCAGATACTTTTCCACATCTTCTGAGGTCTTGATCGTATCGTCCAGAAGATAATGTACCAGAATGGCCACGCAGACCAGAAGCACGCCCAGAATTCCGCCAAACAGCGTCCACTTGGGAACACTGGGACCGGCCTTGTCCGTCGGCATATTGGCTTCCTCCACCACGTTGACCGCGTCGATATCCATCACATTCTGGATATGTTCCCCCGCCACTTCTCTGATACAGTTCGCGATATCCATTGCCTGACGCGGGCTGGTGTCTGTCACCGTGATCGACACGATTCGCGTGTCGGCAGGCGTATGTACGCTCACTTTGTCGAGCAGATCCTGATATTCCGTCTCAGCCAGCGAGAGCTTCTCGATCACTTCCTCTAATACATATCGGCTGTTTATCAGTTCTGCGTAATCCTTCGTGAGCTGTGTTCCCATCTGCACGTCGCTGTAAGTCACCGTCGTGCTCTCTGATTTGTTCAAAATATAAATCTTGGTCGTAGATTCATAAGTGGGTGTCAGGACAAACTTGCTTACCGCAAAGCCAACCGCTGCCGCCAGCAGCCCGCCTCCCAAAATAAGCCAGAATCTGCCCAGCAGGGCATTGATGATTTCCAGCAGATCAACTTCGATCACATCATTTTCTCTATGATTTTCCATTGCAGTCTTCTTTCCGATCCCTTATTTATTCATCCGCTTGTATTTATCTGATATATTCATCCCTGAGCACGCATTCGGGATTATCATGCAGCAGCCGTCTGCTGTCGTCCGCTCCGAATTTCTTTTCCAGATACTTCGCACACGCTGAAAGGCAGGGACGCCTTCTTCTCAGATCATGTGCATCCGTCGCGATAAAATGAACCAGCCTCTGCCCAAGCAGCTTTCTGGTCAGCCGCGCCGCACCCAATCCGTGTCTGCCGGTGACGCTTCCGGCATTCACCTGCATAAAACACCCCATCTCGATCAGCTCTGCCACCCCGGTTTTCTTCGTACATACATTTTTGTAGCGTTCCACATGGGCCAGGATCGGATAGTATCCGCCTGTCAGCAATGTGTAAACACCGTTCCTGATATAATCATAATCCGCCGCGGGATCAAATTCAACAAGCACATAATGGGAATCCGCCAGCGCAGCGGCCTGCCCGGCCTCCAGCTCTTCAAGCAGTCCGCTGCGGTAAAACAATTCATTTCCCGTATATAATTGAATATCCAGCCGCTCTTCCTGCAGTAATTCCCGCAGCCGGGCGACTCCGGAAGCCACCTCCGCACAGCTTCTGTGTCTGTGCCAGGGCTTGCTGTGCGGTGTAAGGATAATCTGGCCAATGCCGTCCCCCGCTGCCATGCGCAGCATTTCCAGACTCATCTCCGGACTTTGTGCCCCGTCATCCACTCCCGGCAGAATGTGCGTATGAATGTCGATATAATTTTCCATTTGTCTCCCGTACAGATTCCGTATACTCGAAACAGTTCAGACGCCAATGTCATGATATTGCCATCTGAACTGTTATGTATATTCTGTTGCGTCTTAATCTACGCAATTTATTATATTATCCCGCCTGTCTTTTTACAAGATAATTTTATGACATAAAAAATCTGGACTGCGCCTTCTGCATCCGTTCCGCGATCGGCACATGGAACGGGCATCTGCCTTCACAGGTCTTACAGCCGATACAATCCGACGCGTTCGCCTCAAGCTGCGCATAATGTGCCCTGACCGTTCCCGGCACCTCCTCCTGCATCGCGGCCAGATCATACAGTTTATTGACCATGGCAATGTCGATCTTTGCCGGACACGGCGCACAATGCCCACAGTATGTACACTGTCCCGTGGAAAAGGCGTGGCGCGGGGCCGATGCCAGAACGCTGGCGTAGTCCTTCTCCGCCTCCGACGCCGTCTCGTAAGCTGTCGCCTCATACACATGCTGCGGCGTATCATAGCCCACCATTACCGACGAAACTGCCGGTCTTGTCAGGGAATAGTGCAGACACTGCACCGGCGTCAGGGCAACTCCGAAAGGCGATCTGTGCGCATCAAACAGACGGCCGCCGGCATACCCCTTCATCACAGTGATTCCAACACCTTTCTGTTCACACAGCTTATACAATTCCTCACGCTCCGGCGCAATACCGCCCAGCTGTTCGTCAAAACTGTCCGCAAAATAATCGTCTATGTTCGTGATCGGCGGCAGCATATCAAAAGCCGGATTAACGCTGAATAAGAGCATCTCGATCTCGCCCTGACAGGCCGCCAGCTTCGCCGTCTCCGGATTGTGGGTGCTCATACCGATATGCCGGATCACGCCGTCTCTTTTCAACTGCCGCACATACTCCATGAATTCCCCGCCGATAACCCTGTCGAATTCCTCCGCCGTATCGATAAAGTGGATCATCCCCAGATCTATGTAATCCGTCTGCAGCCTCGTCAGCAGATCCTCAAAAGCAGGCTTTACTTTCGTCAGATCCCTCGTCCTCACATACTGCCCGTTCTCCCAAGTGGAACCGATGTGGCCCTGAATGATCCATTTCTCCCGCCGTCCTTTGACGGCCAGTCCGATATTCGAGCGGACATTGGGTTCTGACATCCAGCAATCCAGAATGTTGATCCCTTCCTTTTCACAGGTCTCGATGACCTCCCTTACTTCCTCCGTGTTGTGGCGCTCCAGCCACTCCCCGCCCAGGCCGATCTCACTGACCATCAGGCCGGTCTTTCCAAGTTCTCTGTACCTCATATGCCCTTCTCCTTTCCGCGGCAGTGGTTGCCCTGCCGTTTACTTACATTTCCTGAAAACTCTCAACACCAATCGGAGGATCCCTTTTCCTTCTCAGGTTGTCTCCCTTTCCTTGAAAATCGAATTATCAATACGTGTAAGCCACTAGTCACAGTATAACATATATCATTGCTGCTTGAAACAAGTTCTGAAAGAAGAAGCCCGTCACTGTATTTCTAATGAAATCATCTCATACATATGCCAGCAACAAGAGGGCTACGTTAGTAACAATTTCAACTTTCTCTGTTCGACTGTCGAACTTTCAATCACGATGCTTTCAAACTGTGTTCTCGTATGAGGGGGAGCGACACTGCTTGTCAACCGATTAGGCGGGCAGGTAGTATTTCAATCCACGCGCCCACGAGGGGAGCGACTTAAACCTTACGTTTCCTGCCCTTAAAAAAGTTTTTCAGTTTCTTACGCCGCTCCTGCTTCTCCTTCTCCGCCAGGATCCGTTCCTCTTCTTCCCAGTCAAAATGAGGCTTATAAAGTTCCGGATTCAGTTCTTCCGGAGGGTCTCTTAAGATATCAAGCCTTTCACGCATTCCACACTCTCCTTTACCAGCTTATACATCTCCGTAAACCGCTCTTCCATGAGCTTCGGATGATCGCAATAATACTGATTTCAATTCACGCTCCCACGAGGGGAGCGACTAAGCAATTCAATTTCTGTCTTCTTCCGCAAATATTTCAATCTACGCTCCCGCAAGGGGAGCGACGAAGAGTAGACTGTACTTCCTCATCAAGTTTTTTATTTCAATCCACGC
>ERZ808046.587-NODE-587-length-27270-cov-23.538190_pt1 | contig 27270 bp, 28 predicted proteins | sample MGYA00380196_ERZ808046 | MGnify/ENA primary metagenome ERZ808046 (study PRJEB31490, sample SAMN06133421) | mouse gut metagenome | isolation source: Z6_2 | host: mice | place: China: Chengdu | collected 2015-05 ...
GCTGCCGGTATTAGCCATCTTGAAAAGGCTGGCGCAGTATCCGGGTAAAAAACGTGAAAGGCCATGGATTCTTAAAGTCCATGGCCTTCTGTATGTTTGAAACTGCCGATAGAAGTGTGTTGTTTGTTTACTGGCAGCGTGCGGTTAAATACGGGACTGCGCAGTCAAATATTCAGAACATGTTAAAATAATTCGCTGTTAGTTCCGATTACAATTCGCCGTTCAACACCAGGAAATGCTGGACAAAGGATACGTCTACCAGAAAGAAGTACCCATAGCCTTCAACCGCAAAATAAAGATCGTCTGCGCCAACTGGGAACTGCTCATCAAAGACGGCCTGTGGAGCCCTGATACATAACGCTGTCGCAACCTGTCATATCATGTAAAAACAGCAGACTATTTGTTGAACGATTCCTATATCAATTTCCGCATACCTATGATAGAATAACTTTATGGAAGCAGGCCAACAAATGACAGCCGACACAAGGCAAAAAGAAGCAGCTATTTTTTTTACCCCTTTACTTCTCTTTGGATAAGTATTTGCTCAGATAATTTGGTTCTAATCATTTTCTGCAAATGCACATACAATAGCATTATGATACTTCGGGAAAGAGGTGGGTAATGCTTGTGTATAGAAGATTATGTACCAATGAGGATTGAAGAGCTCTGCTCAAAAGGCGGAATCACCAGATACCAGCTATCCAGCCGGACGGGAATCTCACAGTCTGCGCTGTCAGACATCGTGAAAAAGAAAAACGTGCCAACCCTGGTCACAATAGAAAGAATCTGCTCCGCCTTCGGGATCACCATCGCGCAGTTCTTCACACAGGGCGAAGACACCCCGGACCTGTCCGATGAACAGAAAGAACTCCTGCTGTTATGGGATGGCTTAAAACTGGAAGAAAAAGAGATTGTCAAAACCTTTATGAAAAGTATAAGGAAATGAGGGATAGCTGCCTGGCAACACGCCGCTGTCCCTCATTTTTCACGGAAGCAGAAAATCTCCGGGCCGCGCCTGTTTACACCGCACCAACGCCACCCGATAACCGCCTTTTCACCATGCCACGGCAGAAAGGAAAACGACAAATGCAGAAAAAAGACCAGACCACACAAGAGCTCTTCTCCCTCATCACAGAGGCCAGCACCATCCAGGGAATCAAAGAAACCCTCAAACTGTGCATGGACAGCCTCAAAAACAACACCCTGAATACCCTGCTCACACAGGACACCGACTACCAGGCAGCCCTGCTTGAATGCCGGCAGGCCCACCAGCTCTACCAGAATACAGACTTCACAGAATCCCAGCGCGAAACCATAGACACCCTCCTGGCCCGAAAAGACGAATGTGAATTTGAACACATCACCAACGCATACATAGCCGGCCTCCTGGACAGCTACCGCATCTTAAAAAACTTCGGCCTGACACTCGAATAGACCGCTGACACACAATGTCCCGCAGCCTCCCTCTTCTGGATGCCGTGGGACATTGCTTCTCATTTTCTATACACCAGACAACTTCTATCCCAAACGAAAACCACAAAAATTATATTCCGAAATATCTAATTGCCGTATTTTTGTATTTTCTTAGCAAAATTTCCAGTTCGCCCTTTGCCCAATATATTATAGATTCCTTTTTCTTTATTCTATCCAGCGTTTGTGGGCTTAGCATACCACTATAAAACAATCCGTAACCACTGGCTTGAAACTCTTCAAGTAAATCTGGTATTTCAGAAATATCTTTTCTATCTATTTGAGCCTTCGTATGTTTACATTGGAAAATCCAATGTTGCTTCTGTTCCCCTAAAATTGTTTCCACTTTCATATCCGCTTCTAAATCTACACCCCCATCAGAAGCTCTTGTATTCCCCCTTTGAGTAACATTTTGAAATCCCATATCCACCAATAAGTCTCTACACATTTTTTCAAACGCTCTGTCATCTAATTTAGAAAAATCATACTCTTCATGTAATAACTCTGGAGATATAAATGGAAGCAACTTATTATACATTTCCTGAATGCCCTTATACTCCTTAGCAGCAAATATATCCTGCGCACCATTCAAAGCCATTATAATAGCCCAGAAACCACTGTACAAAGTTTTAACTACCAATATATTTTGACTTATTTCATACTCCTGACAATCTTTTTCCTCTACCTCCATGATATCTAAAAATGCATTGATACGTTTAAGATAATCGCTGTTTATGGAGACTTTTAATTCTCCAGATTGCGCTAAACAGTATTTTTCACCAGAATAAATTTTATCAGCCATACAAGTCCGGAACTTCATCGAATCCTTAATCTTTTTAAAAGAATCATCGCCATAGCCTGCAATGAAAGCCCCCTGCCGATCTACAAACACATTATCTATATTACCAAATTTTGAGGGATATCGTTCTGATATATCTGAATAATCGGGCTCCATCAACATTCTATAAGCATACTTTATCTCATCTCCATACTCTAAAAACGCACAATATTCTGATTTAAAATTTCTCATTAAATACTCTTCATCTATTTCTGCATTTCCATACGATGCAAGCGCCGATTCAAAAGCTCCCAGAATCTGTTTGATATTTTCAAAATCGTATTCCACATTAAAATATCCAACATGCACATCTGTAAATGGGCATCCCATTCCATCAAAGAAATCCATTCCAGGCAATATGCCATATGATTCTCCTAAAGCCTGCATCATTAATAACTTTTCCCTATCAATTTCACGAACAGTAAGCAGGCTATAATATTCTTCATATGTAAATACATAGTATATATCACAAGAATCCGCTTCTAAATCAATGATTACCGCATCTTCAAACATGATACACTCATCTTCTGATTTTTTACGGCCTACTATTTCAATCTCATTATCCTCATCCATGGAATCAATCATATATATATCTTTGCATTTTTCAATAAATTCTTCCTTTGTCATGGTATTATCCTTTTCTGCCCGATATGGGCATCAACTCTAACTCATCACTATCTGATATCTCAACTTGAAAAATTCCTGTAATGCCAGCCGTTTCTGCTGCATTAACAATTAACTTTTTAGAATCTGCTTCCATATTTAATCCAAGTATTACCCCATATGGCTTCCATTTTTTATATACCGGAGCATTTAAATAATAAGGTGTGCTAAGAATTGCACGCCATTCTGCATCATACTCATGACATTTTTTCTTAATAAGAGTAATCTTTTCTTTTTCCCAAGGATGATCAGGGACAAACTGCAACAAGGGATTCGCATACGAATTATTCAAATTCACTAATAACTTGTGTACCGCATAATCTCTCGCATAAATTGTGGCATCATATTTTTCATCAGAATAGCACATCGGATAAATATATGCATTCAAATCTTTGTTCAAACAATTTAAGCACTCTTTTTCAGTCCCGCATAACCAGGACGAATCATCACTTCTATCATAAACCACAGCAAAGCCCCTATGCTGATCCGCATATTTCAACCATAAATTTTCGTTTTTCCACGTATCAGAAAAACACACTGAATAAATTTCCTTGCGTAAATCTTTGCGAATCCCTTTAAAAAAATCATATGAAACATTTCCTATAAATTCAGCAGTTTTTTCTGTCAAAAAGTTTTGACATTCCTCATTTGAAATACCTAAATACTTAGAAAAGCCAGAAAGCCGATTTTCATTACTCCTTAAATCCTCTACTTCCTGTTTAATCCCCTCTAATACCAGGTTACGGTCTATCCTTATATATGTATCAAAAGGATCATCATAATAATCCGATGTCGAAAAATACATCTTGTTTTCTATCAATGCAGAAAGCGACTTATTATTTACGGAACGATACCTATATAAAAATCTTGGAAACTTAATTGTCGCCAATAAACATTTTATATCATTTTCAACATCTTTTCCATCCAGACTACACAAAGTATCCCAAAATTTCTTTCGTTCTTCACTACCCATATTCCACTCTGTATTCATCTCCGCACCTCTGATTCTTCACCATATTTGCAACTTCCCGCTACACAATAATACCACATATTCTCCCTTTTTACTATAGAGAAACTCCGGCATATACCAAACAATACCGGAGTTCGACTTTAATTTATATAAAATTGTCAAGGCTATAATCCTACACAGATTTTCGCCCATTCATCTGGAACACATCGTGCCCCATAATACTCCTTACCGCCTGCCGCAGATTCCTTGCCCTCCCATGCTGATGATAGGGCTGGGAAGCCCTGTGCTTATGGAAAATAATGCACTCCCTTTCCCCTGGATACTCCGGATTATGGATATACCAGATATGCCCTGTATTCTTAGACTGAATCGTCACATCATAATTCTCCGCCAGGATAATGTTAAAATAGGACTTATCCAGCTTCTCTATCTCTTCCGTCCGGAACATCTGCATCCCCTCCCTTCCCGAACCATGCCGCCAGCGCTTCCTCCACAATCCCTGCCACGTCCGCAGGCTTCACACCGGCAAAATACCTCTCATACACATCCGCCGGCAGCTTAACAGATTTTCCGGCAGAATCCTTCTTTCCTTTCCCGCCGTCAAGCGTTTCCAGCACCCTCTTCTCCGTCACACTCCCGGCCATGCCCCTGACGCACTTCGCCGTCTTCGCATCCAGCCTGATCTTCCCCTTCTCCGCCAGCCCGGACACCACCTTCTGCTCCTTCCCCGACAGATAAGACAAATCCACCGCCGCCACCAGAGGCAGCGTCCCCTCGTCCAGACGCTCTTTCAAAGGTTCCTCCAACTGCTGCACCCGCATATACCTGGCAATATTCCTCCCAGTCATCCCATACTCTTCCCCGATGGCATCCCGGCTCTTCAACTTGTGGACATCATGTCCACAAGTCCCCGCCGTGTCCTGCCCGTTCAGCCTGGCGATCTCTTCCAGAATGTCATTCCGCCTCCCCTGGCTGCTGACCTTCTCATACCGCTCCGCCAGCACCGCCGCCTTCTCAGACGGCAGAAGCTCCGCAAAGCCCTTCTGTATCACATTAGTCTCAATCACATAGACATAGGCTTCCTCTTCCGTCAGGTCCGTCTTCACGATGGCCGGGATCTCCGCCAGCCCGGCCAGCTTCCCCGCCGTCTGCCGGTTATGCCCGGCCAGCATCTCATACCCGTCCCCCTCCTGCCACACGATCACCGGATTCAGAACGCCATGCTCCCTAATGCTCTCCACCATATCCTCCAGACGCTCCCCCTCATACAGCCGGATAGGATGCTTCCGGAACGGACGGATACTGTCAATGGGCAGCATCCTAATCCCGTTCTCCGGAACGGAAATCTCTTCCGCCCCCGCCAGAAGGTCCACAGCGTCATTAAAAATCTTTCTCTTCGTCCCATTAGCCTTCATACGAAACCAACTCCTTTGCAAACTTTCTATAAGCCATCCCCGCGCTCGCCTTCGGGCTGTACTCCGCCACCGGCAGGCTGTAATAAATGCTCTCCCCCACCTTCACCGTACTGGGAATCCTCGTCTCAAACACCCGTATCTGCTCCTGGAAGCTCTCTGTCACTTCCTCCGTCAGAACCCTGCACAGCTTCGTCCTGGACTCGCACATGGTCATCAGGATGCCCGCAATCCCCAGCCCCGGATTGATCCGCTTCCTGATCTTCACCACCGTCCGCAGAAAGTCCTGCATCCCCATCATAGCCAGAAGCTGGGGGTTCACCGTGATAATCACTTCATCCGAAGCAGCCAGGGCATTGATTGTCAAAGTCCCAAGGGACGGACAGGTATCAATCAAAATATAATCATACTTCTCCCGCAGCGGCTCCAGAATCCCGGACAGCATCTTCTCCGCCCCCATCTCCAGCCGCAGCTTCGCATCCACCACCGACAGATAAATAGACGATGGGATGAAGTCCACCCCGTCCTTCGTCCGTATGTACTTCTTCGGGGACGGCAGCTTCATATCCTCAATCTGCGCCATCATCAGATGCCCGATAGTATCATCCAGCACTCCCGTATCTTCCACACCGAAGCACGTTGTCAGATTCGCCTGGCTGTCAAAATCCACAGCCAGAACCCTCTTCCCCATCTTCTGCAGGCAGTACGCCAGATTGAACGTAGTTGTCGTCTTCGCCGTACCCCCTTTTTGTGAACCGATCATATAAATCTTTCCCATATATCAAAACCTCACTTTCCTCTCTGCCACCATGCTTAACTGCTGTTCCTCAAACACATCAATGTAATCCACCGACTCCCTCGGCTCAATGACCAGCTTCCTTTCCTCACACCGGACCGTCAGGAGCGTCCCTGCCCCAAAGCCCAGCTCTTCCAGCCAAAGCCCCTTTAATGTGATCGTAGGCGTCGGCTTATAATTATGCCCGCTCTGCTCATATACCTTAAATTTTCTGACATCCTTCTTCATCTGCTCCCTATCCTTTCAACGGCCCCAGACCGGACCTGCCACTGATTCTATGCTACTGAACTTCCCTATGGAATTTTACAGGAACCGCTCCCAGGCGCACCGGCCCGTGCCTTTCCCTGTAAAAAAGAAATATTTGTTTCCGAACGAAACGATAAGCTAATCTATAAAAATCATCACAACAATATGGGCGCTGTAAGTTCCCCGGCTTTCCGTAAATAAATCTCATTTATACCCATGGTACAGAAACACAGGTTTAACCCTCCCATGGCGCCCGGTTCACATTAAACCCGGCCGAAACCTGTCAACCATCATTACAACGCCCCGTTGCAACCCGTCAGCATTTATAAGGACTTCGGACCTTCAAATCCATCATCAGCGGATGGTATGGTTGCTTTAATCGCTATCAGACTTTCATACTGCTGGCCAGCAATATATGTACGGCTCCCAGACGGAGACCAGAAATGCGGTGATTCCGTTTGCCCTTTTAAGGGCAAAAAAATAAGGGGACAAGTTAGTGCAACCCCTTGATTTTACTGGGTTCTTCTAACTTGTCCCTATTATAACACGGGCATCCAAATAAAAATCCTGTCCTCCAACCTCTAAATGAACCTGCCGACCAACAAATGCAAATCCTTGTCCCAATTCTAACAGAAAGCTTTGAATATGCTCTATTAGTTTCTGTTCTATTTCCACTTCACGTCTTGGCATATCGGTTCCCAAAAAATCAAATAGATAAGGATCTTTAAATATCTGATTCGCCATATCAGAATCAAGCGGCGGCAGTGCCGCAGGAAAATTGTTGACGGTTTTTCCAGTACATTCCATTAATCTACTTTGTATCTGTAACTCAAGTATAGTTTTACTCCAGCCATTTTCTATTGTTTTACCAGCATACCATATGCGTTCTTCTTGTGTTTTCAATTTATCCATTAGAGTAATATTTGTCCGCCACGGTATTTGTGCAACGACCCGTTGCACTATTTTCTCATCCAACCAACACTGCGCGAATTTGCGCATATACTTAATATTGCGCGGAGAAAAGCCTGACATTTCTGGAAAAGCAATTTTCAAATCCTTTGACATACGGTCAATAACCTTTGTGCCCCATCCCTCTTCCTCTTGTTTTTTCAAAATAGCCTTGCCAATATTCCAATAAAGACAAATCATACTTCTATTGGCATTCATTACAATAGAAACTCTCTGCTTTTGAATTTCTTTTTTGATTTCTTCTATAAATTGCAAATAACTATCACTCATTTCGGAAAGATTTGGAGCAACTGGAAAAATCACTCCTTCTTTATCTTTTCCCATGCGCTTTCGTTTATCCATAAACGCTCTCCTTTATCTATTCTTTAATCATGGATGATAGTATTGAATTTTTCTTCAAGTTGCTTACACTTCGTTGAATTTTTAAAAATATTGGCAGGATATGACTCTGGAAAAAGTTCATCTATGAATTGTGTTGTTTGATCCACAAGCACATCAACTAAGGAGATTACCCCATTTTGTATACTATCTTTATCTATCACAGATATGTTAAAATTCTCACTTTTCCCTTTATCCTTTAAAATAAAATGTAAAATAAATCTATTGGCATGAATGCAAACCAAACGTTCTCTATTGCTATTTACTTGCTCTTTCTTGTCCTGTAAACTTCGGCTGTCTGGAATTTTCCGATTTCGGCGGGTTATAATTTCCCCTCTCAATAATCCCACATTTCTGCTTTATCTGTGCAATATAGAGATTACTTACCTTTAATCCGCTATGTTTCAATACATAATCCTTAATATCTGCATAAGTAACTTTGCTCTCCGCAACCGTCAGATCAGATTCATCCATCTCTAATTCCACATTAATATGCTTCAACTTATTTGATTTAAGTTTGGAAAGCAAGGCGATACTTTCCGTGTGATACGTCCCCGGAAACAAATCAATCCCCCCAACCTTCTCCACCCGGTACCCCCGTCCCTGCAGCATCTCCAGATCCCGCATCAGGCTCGTCGGCTTGCAGGCAATATACACGATCCTCTCCACCCCAAAATCCGTAATCTTCTGAAGCGCCTTCGGATTCACCCCGTCCCTTGGCGGATCCAGCACGATCAGGTCCGGCACCTCGCCGAGCTCATCGATCACCTTCAGCACATCCCCGGCCCAGAACGTACAGTTATCAAGCCCGTTAAGCTTCGCATTCTCTCTTGCAGCCTCCACGGCCTCCTCTACGATCTCCACGCCCACAACCTTCTTCGCCACAGGCGCAACTATCTGCGCGATCGTCCCAGTACCGCTGTACAGGTCAAAGATCACCTTATCCTTCGTCTCCCCGATATACTCCCTGGCAGTTTCATACAATACCTCTGCCCCAAGTGAATTCGTCTGAAAGAACGAGAAGGGTGTGATCTTAAACTTAAGCCCCAGCAGTTCTTCATAGAAGTAATTCTGTCCGTAGAGAACATCCGTCCCTTCGTCCTTGACCACATCCGCCACGCTGTCGTTTTTCGTATGCAGGATTCCGGCGATTCTTCCGTCAAGGCTTAACGCAAGCAGCCTTTCTGCCCACTGCTTCTCATCAAAATCTCTTCCATACTTCTCATTCCCGGCCGTCACCAGATCGATCAGGATCTCCCCGGTCTTTACTGCCTTTCTCACCAGGAGATGCCGCCAGAAGCCCTCATGGCGCATACGGTGATAGTATGGAAGTCCCGTCTCCCTTGCATATTCCAGGGTACAGGAGAGAATCCTCCGGTAATCCTCATCTACGATCTGGCAGCCAGGAACATTGACGATATCATGGAAGCTCCCCCTGCGGTGCATACCCAGCGCCAGCGGGCCGTCCTTATACTCGTCTCCGAATGAGAATTCCATCTTATTGCGGTAGCCCTGCTTTACCGGGCTTGGCTTGATACCCTCCCAGATATAATCCCCGTCTACCGCCCCGTCCATCATCTTCTTAATCTGAGATTCTTTCAGCTTAATCTGCTCTTCGTAGGGAAGATTCTGATAGGTACATCCACCGCACTGACCGAAATGCGGACATGGTGACGGGATCTCCAGCGGCGAAGCCTCCAACACCTCCAGAATCCGTCCCTCCGCCTTGTCTTTGCGGACTTTATTGACGGAGAATTTGACCTTCTGCCCTGGAATTCCATTTTTTACACATACAGCTCTGTTCTCTTCCGGCAGCATGATCCTTCCTTTATTAGGAAAATCCACCGTTTCAATCATTCCCTCATATATCTGACCCTTTTTCATCCTGACTCCCTTTCTTCACTTCACTTTTGAATTATCCGATTATTTTCTCAAAATACAGCAGTTCAGACAAGCGCCCCTCTTACATGCCGCATACCTGTCTGAACTGTTTCATTAAAACAATTTCTGATATTTCGCCTTCAGGATCGTCCCTTCCTGCTCCACTTCTATCTTATCTATACTCTTCACATACTGGTTAAACTGAGAATAACCGTAATCACTGATCTTAAACTCTCCGTACTTCTCATACACCTTATTGCCCAGCGTGCTAAGCTCGATACCGTGCTTTCCTGCCTTCTTCACCAGGTAAATGACGTACCTGTCTATATCCTCTTTCATTCCCCAGTCTTCCTTCAATGCAACAGAGAAGAGATTGCCCTGCTTGATCAACTGTATCCTTGAGAATTCTTCCAGAAACTTCGACAGCATATTGTAACCGTAACTTCTGACGTCAAAGTCTGGATACAGGCTTACAAGACGGCTTCCCACCTCTCCAAGTCCGGTTACCTTATTGTCATCCTGATTTTCAATGATCATCTTGATGATCGCATCCTCGATCCGCTCGCGGCTAAGCTTGTCATGCGGTTCTTCCGCCTTGGTGCTTCCCGGCTCCTGCTCATTCAACAGATTCTCCAATATTGTAAATTTGTCACAGGCTTTGCGGAACGGCTCCGGGGTCTTATTCTCCCCCATACCGATCACCATCTTCGCACTCTCCCTGATTCGGGTCACCAACCGTGTAAAATCACTGTCGCTGGACACGATACAGAACCCGTCCACATCATTGGTGTACAAGATATCCATTGCGTCAATGATCATCGCCGAATCCGTGGCATTCTTCCCCTGGGTATAGCTGAACTGCTGGATCGGCATGATCGAGTTCGTAAGAAGCTCATCCTTCCAACTGGAATTATGCGTGCTTGTCCAATCCCCATAGATCCTCTTGTATGTGATGACCCCATACTTCGACAGCTCTGTAAGTATCGGTTTAATATATTTCGCAGATACATTATCCGCATCGATCAGTAAAGCATAACATTGTTCGTCCATCTTCTTCTCCTCATCTTCTCAAACTTCTAACTCTCAATTTCCATAACCGCTTCGCCATATTAGTTCTTTGCTAAGCCCTTAACTCTCACAAAAAAAAGCAGGCAAAACGCCTTTTTCTCTTCAAATAGGCCTCCACCTGCTTTCTCTATCGCACTATTTCAACGACATTACTCTCCTATACCTGATCTTCCTCGTTAAAGAAATCATCATCAAAATCATCCTCGAAATCTTCTTCAAAGTCTTCGAGATAATCCGGTGTAAAGAAACAATATACTGCATAAGCGATCGCTGCAACGGCTGCGACAGCACCTATGATTGCAAGAACCCAGAGAACAGTCTTGCAGTTCTTATCTTCTTCTTCCTTCCTGTTTATCAGGTCATTCAACCTTGTTGCCGCAATAATTTCCTCTACTTTATTCATGCTTCTACATCCTTTCCTGATACTTTTTCCGGTACTACTGAAAAATACTTCTGTAGCCTTCAAATACTGTAACTATTATAACACTAACCATTCAAGATTACTACATCTTATTATGAATCTTTCAAAAAATTATAAATCCTACATCTTCTGAAGCTTTGCAAATGCCGCAAACATCTTCTTCGTACCCGGTCCGTCAAAATCCACCGTCACTTCATAATCTCTGCCGCCTTCTATGATGCCTGTCACGGTTCCTTCTCCGAACTTCACATGGCGCACCCGGTCGCCCACTTCATAGTCAAGGCTGCTGCCGCTTGGCGATCCGAACTGCTTTGCCGGCTTAGCCGCCGCATACACTTTAGTCTGAAATGCCTGCTTCGCCTGCGTATAGGCATTCCTTTTCTGTAGCTCCTTCTGCAGCTCCTTCTGAGCATCCTCCGTCTTCCCTGCAAATGTCTCTCCCGTCGATACCAGCTCCACAGGAATCTCTTTTAGGAAACGCGACATCCTGTTGTACTGCGTCTCTCCCCTGACCATCCGCCGCCTCGCACAGGTCAGAGTCAGTTCTTCCTCAGCCCTTGTGATTCCCACATAACAGAGCCGTCTCTCCTCTTCGATGTCTTCCAGATCATCGGAAGTGATCGACATATAACTTGGGAAGAGTCCATCTTCTAAGCCCGCAAGATACACATGGGGGAACTCTAATCCTTTCGCACTGTGAAGCGTCATCAGAACCACATAGTCACTGTTCTCATCCAAGCTGTCAATATCCGCCACCAGCGCTACCTCCTCCAGGAATCCTCCAAGAGTCGCCGGCATATCCATATCCCCGCACATCTCTTCATAAGCGACGATCTTACTGATCAACTCATCGATATTCTCTATCCTTGCCTCTGCCTCCTCGGCGTCTTCATTCTCCAGGCTCTCAATATAGCCCGTCTCCTCTATGATCTCCTTCATCAGGTCTGACACGCTCATTTCCTGCACATCCGCCTTATAATGTTCGATCAGCGCCGTGAAGGATTCCAGCTTTGCAAGCCCTCTTCCGATCCCCGGAATCAAGTCAGCCGCCTGAAGCGCCTCATAGAAGCTGATCTCTCTGGACGCCGCATATTCCTGAACCCGGTTGACGCTCGTCAGACCGATTCCCCGCTTAGGTACATTGATGATCCTGCGGACCGCCAGATCGTCTTTCCCGTTATCTACCGTCTTCAGATAACTTAAGAGATCCTTGATCTCCCGCCTTGCATAGAAGTTCACACCGCCGACGATCTTATACGGAATGTTCGCCGTTACGAATTTCTCCTCAAATACGCGGGACTGGGCGTTGGTCCTGTACAGTATGGCATGATCATTATATGTACGTTCTTCCTTTTTGACACTTCCCGCTATATCGCCCACAATATACTCCGCTTCATCGTAAGCAGTATCAAACTGACGGAATTCCAGCTTGCCTCCGTCTCCGTTCGCCGTCCACAGAGTCTTGTCCTTCCTTCCGGCATTATGCCTGATCACAGCATTCGCGGCATTTAAGATGTTGCCGGTAGAGCGGTAATTCTGCTCTAACTTGATAACTCTTGCATCCTCAAAGAACTGTTCAAAATTCAGGATATTCCTGATATTAGCTCCGCGGAATTTGTATATGGACTGGTCGTCGTCGCCCACCACGCACAGATTCCGGTACTTGGACGACAGAATACGGACCAGTTCGAACTGCACCGTATTCGTATCCTGATATTCATCCACCATAATATAGCGGAAACGCTCCTGATAATGATCCAGCACATCTGCCTGTGTCTGAAACAGCTGTACCGTCTTAACCAGCAGATCGTCAAAATCCAACGCGTTATTCGCCCTCAGCTGCTTCTCATATTCCTCATAGACGTCGGCAACCTTAAGCTTGACAAAATCGCCCCCGGCTTCAAGACGGAACTCCTGCGGCGTAATCAGTTCTTCCTTCGCATGTGAAACCGCTCCCAGAAACATCCGCTCCTTGAACATCTTCGTGTCAACGTTGAGCATCCGGCAGACATCCCTCATCAGCGTCTTCTGGTCATCACTGTCATAAATCGTAAAATTCGTATCATATCCAAGCAGGCCGATATACCTTCTGAGGATCCTGACACAAGCCGAATGGAACGTGCTTACCCATATGCTGTCCGAACCGATTCCTACCAGATTGTCCACCCGTTCCCGCATCTCCCCCGCCGCTTTGTTGGTAAATGTGATCGCCAGGATATTCCACGGGTTGACGCCCATCTCTTCTATAAGATAAGCGATCCGGTGAGTCAGCACCCTTGTCTTCCCTGAACCTGCCCCCGCAAGTATCAAAAGCGGTCCTTCTGTATGAAGCACCGCCTCCCTTTGTTGTTCATTTAACGTATCATATATCCCCAATCTTCTTATTTCCTTTCTTCCTGACTCTATTGGGTATATTATAGTTGCTTTACACAAAAAGTGCAAGAACCATTCCTATGATCCGGTCAATTTCCCCGAATCCCGCCGTCTGCTCCTGATATTCTCCCGGATCTCTGTCTGTCACGATCAGGAACCTGCCTTCCTGATTGGACGCAGGATGAACCGACACTCCCTCCCTGATCACCTCGATCTTCGGATACTGGCTGTCCTTCATCCCTTCCACAAATATAATATCTGCCTCCGGGAAGTATTGGATCAGATCCTTCGCCCGCTCATTCGTTCCTTTCTTGTGAACAAAACTCCTGAACTCAGAGAAAACCGCCGTTCCGTACGCTCCTGCCTCTGACAGCCGGCAGCTGTCAGTTCCCGGGATGTCGCAGGCAAAATCATGCCCGTCATGCTTGATGACCGCAACCTTCATTCCCCGCTTAGCCAGCCCTTCTACCAGCTTTTCCAGCAGCGTAGTCTTGCCGGAATTCTTTATACCGCAGACAGCGACTATCTTCTGCTTTAAGGGTCTGCTGTCTTCTCCCTTAATATCTGCATTAAAGCTCTTCTCTTTCTCACCGCTAACTTTGGCAGTCAAGCTCTTCTCTTTTCCATCACTAACTTTGACAGCCGCATCCTCTGATGCCGGATTTAAGATCTCCTCATACTCGGCAGCCGTATTCACGTTACTGAGCATTCGTTTTATATCGGCTCTGTGGGAAACGTCCACATACAAGATATTCTGCCGGTCGAATATGCTCCTGATCCGGTACTCCTTACGTTCGATCTGCTCCTTAAGGCATCCAGCCAGTTCCTTTTTATAAACCGCAGCAAGCGGATGGACCCTTCCGTCCGCCACAGGGACGGCTCCTGCATAGACTGCTTCGGATTCCTGCTGTGCCTTTTCCAGTTCATTTTCCAGCAAATGATACAGCTCCATTTTCACAAACGGCATATCGCACGCAGCCACCATCATATAATCGCTTCGGCACCGCTTAAGACCCGCATGGATCCCTCCCATCGGCCCGCAGCCCGGATATTCGTCGCATATGCTGACACATCCCGGATAATCCCTGCGCATCTCCGTTCCGTAAGAGATCCAGATTCTCTCGGCACAGGAGGCAAATTCCCCGATGATCCTCTCTAAGAACGTCTGATCCTCATACCGAAGGTCGCCCTTGTGCTTACCGCCCATCCGGGTACTTCTGCCCCCCGCCAATATCAATCCATCCACGCCATACACATCCTTTCTATGAATGGAGCATAATATACTGCCGCTTCTACATCTGCCCCATCAGATTCACCATCTCGATCGCCGACAGCGCACAGTCATATCCCTTATTGCCCGCCTTGCTTCCCGCACGGGCGATCGCCTGCTCAATATTCTCCGTAGTCACCACTCCGAATAATACCGGAACACCCGTTGCAAGACCTACCTGCGCGATCCCCTTGGATACTTCATTGCACACGTAATCATAGTGAGACGTATCGCCGCGGATCACGGCTCCTACACAGATGACCGCGTCATACTTGCCCGACTGTGCCATCCTGGACGCCGCTACAGGGATCTCAAATGCTCCCGGCACCCATGCCGCCGTAATATTCTCTTCCTCCACACCGTGACGCACAAGGCCGTCCACCGCGCCTCCTAAGAGCTTATTTACAATGATCTCGTTAAATCTGGACGCTATAATGCCGACCTTCATCCCCTCCGGTGCTACAACTTTTCCTTCCAATACATGAATCTGCTTCATCTTTCCTTCCTCCTATAATTCAATCTTGTTAAAAATGTGTCCCATTTTTTCCTGCTTGGTCTTCATATAGACAATATCGTACTTCTGCGGCGCGATCTCAATCGGCACCCGTTCCCTGATCTCCAGTCCAAAGTCACTCAAACCATACACTTTTTCCGGGTTGTTTGTCAACAGGCGAAGTGATTTTACACCGAGATCCGATAAGATCTGCGCTCCTACCCAGTATTCCCGCAGATCCGGCGCGAACCCGAGGCTGATGTTCGCCTCCACCGTATCCATCCCCTGTTCCTGAAGCTGGTATGCCTTCAGCTTATTGATCAATCCGATCCCTCTGCCCTCCTGCCTCATATAGAGAACGACTCCCCGGCCTTCCTCTTCGATCCGGCGCATCGCCTCCTGGATCTGCTTGCCGCAGTCACAGCGCAGAGAACCGAAGGTATCTCCGGTCAAACACTCGGAATGCACCCGGCACAGCACGTCCCTTCCGTCGCCGATCTCTCCCTTCACCAGCGCCACATGGTGCTCTCCTGTGATATCATTGACATAACCGTGTATCTGAAAATGCCCGTACTGCGTAGGCATATCCGCACAGGCCTCCTTCACCACATGCTTCTCATGGATCCTGCAATAATCCTGCAGGTCTTTGATAGTGATAAATGTAAGGCCGTGCTCTTTGGCTAATTTCCAGAGGTTCGCCGTGCGCATCATCGTCCCGTCCTCTTCCATGATCTCACAGCATACGCCGCATTCCTTAAGCCCTGCCAGCCGCATCAGGTCAACAGTCGCCTCCGTATGTCCGTTACGCACCAGGATGCCGCCCTTCTTCGCAATCAGCGGAAATACATGCCCGGGTCTTCTAAGATCCTCCGGTCTCGTATTCTCGTCCACACATTTCATCATTGTGTAAGACCTCTCTGCCGCCGAGATCCCCGTCGTCGTATCCACGTGGTCCACCGACACGGTAAATGCCGTCTCATGATTGTCCGTATTCTCCGATACCATAGGCGGCAGTCCAAGCTTCGCCGCGACTGCAGCGCTCATCGGCGTACAGATCAGCCCTTTGGCACAGCTTGCCATAAAATTAATGTTCGCCTGTGTCGCAAACTGCGCCGCACAGATCATATCCCCTTCATTCTCACGGTCCGGGTCATCCGTAACCAGGATGATCTTGCCCGCTCTCAGATCCTCAATAGCCTTTTCAATAGAATGATACTGGTATTGCTCCTCCATTTTCCTTCCTCCTAAATACCATATTCTCTTAAGAAATCCATGGTGATTCCTGTTTCTTTTTTTGCGTTCGGCCAGGTTGGCCCAAGCAGTCTCTCAACGTATTTCCCGACAATATCATTTTCCAGATTCACAACGTCTCCCGGCTTCTTCTTAAGAAGTGCCGTCTCCTCGCCTGTATGCGGGATCACCGATACCTGGAATTCCGTCTCGCCGACCTTCGCCACCGTCAGGCTGATACCGTCAATACCGATAGAACCTTTCTCCACAATGAGCCTTAAGATCTCCGGTTCTGTCCTCACGCTTACCCACACGGCATTCTCTTCCCTCCGGCACGATCGGATCACACCGGTCCCGTCGATATGGCCGGACATAATATGCCCGCCGAATCTTCCGTCTGCCGCCATCGCCCGTTCCAGGTTCACCAGATCACCAGCCTTCCCCTGCCCTAAGTTGCTCCTGCGGCAGGTCTCCGCCATAATATCTGCCGTAAATCCGTCCGGCCCAATGTCTGTCACCGTCAGACATACGCCGTTTACAGCGATACTGTCTCCGATCCTGGTATCCTCTAAGACTCGGTTCGCCTGAATGCTGATCTGGCCCGAGCTTCCCGCCAGAACGATCTGGCGAATCTTCCCTGTCTCTTCTATAATTCCTGTAAACATCTGCTCACCTGCCTGTCTGTATATTTCACCTTGTATCTTACACTGCCTGTCTGTATATTTCACCTTGTATCTTATCGCTGCCTGTCTGTATATTTCACCTTGTATCTTACCAATAGGTCTTCACCGATCTGAGATACTTCCTCAGATTGAAGCAGCACCGCTTCTTCTACCGCTTTTGCCCCGATACCTGCAACCGGTGTCCGAGCCTCTTCTCCGCCAAATATCTTCGGCGCGATAAACGCCAGAACCTCCTGCACGATCCCCGCTCTTAAGGCGCTGTCATTCAGCGTACCGCCGCCCTCCAGCAAGATACTGTCTATTCCCTGATCGCCGAGGTTCTGCATAAGCTTCTCCATATCCACTCTTCCGCCGCCGTCCGGCACCGCCAGAACCTGTATGCCAAGCCTCTCCAGCTCCTTGATCTTATGGTCTTCTCCCTCTATATCCTCCGCGCTCTTCGGCGCCCAGGCAATAATCGTCGGATAATCCTTCGCTGTCCGGCAGATCTGGCTGTCAAGGGGAATCCTTAAGCTGCTGTCACAGATGATACGCACCGGACTCCTCTTGCCAGGTATCCTGACATTCAGCATAGGATCATCCGCCAGAACCGTTCCGATCCCCGCCATAATCCCCATATACCGGCAGCGAAGCTTTTGCACTTCCATCCGAGAATCCTCTCCCGTGATCCACTTGGATGCGCCTGTCTTCGTTGCGATCTTGCCGTCCGCCGTCATAGCGTATTTCATCACCACATACGGCGTATGCCGGGTAATATAGTGGAAGAACACCGGATTCAAGCGGTCGCACTCCTCCCTCATGAAATCTTCCTCCACCAGAACACCTGCTTTCCGAAGGATTTCTGCGCCTTTCCCCGACACCTTGGGATTCGGGTCTCTGGAACCGATCACTACCCTTGCGATCCCATTTTCCAGAATCGCCTCCGTACAGGGCGGCGTCTTGCCATAATGGCAGCAAGGCTCCAATGTGACATAGATAGCCGCTCCCTTTGCAGATTCCGTAAGCGACGCTATCGCATTCCGTTCCGCATGCAGTTCTCCGCAACGCCTGTGATATCCTTCTCCGATGATGCGCCCATCCTTGACGATCACCGCACCAACCAGCGGATTCGGATTGGTCTGTCCCGTTCCGCGCTTCGCAAGCTCGATCGCCCGCTTCATATAATCCTGATCTGTCATATGCATCGTCTCCTTATCGCCAAAGGTCCTGCGGCCGTTCACAGAAATATAAAAACCCCCGGCAGAATCATCTCCAGGGGTAAAGGCACCGAAACACATCTTCTATAATATGTAATACTAAATTATAATCAGTAAAAATGCTCTGAAACGGGAACGCCATTCCAGAGCAATGATCACTAAGTAAATATACAGTAAATACACGGATATATACCGATATCTTCTTCCATCCAGACTATACTGTCGGCTTCGGAATCTCACCGAATCAGCCTTACGGCTCGCGGGCTGTACCGCCGGTCGGGAATTACACCCCGCCCTGAAGATTCTTCTCTATTTATGTAGATTATTATAACCCGGCGGGAACACAATTTCAAGAGAATTTCACATAAAACCTCCAAATCCTCTAAATCGCTTTCTCTCTCCATTTCCCGCGCTTATAGAATATCCCGGTAATGACTGCTCCAAGCACCCAGGAAATCAAAAGCGAGATATAGATACTCTCCTTGCGTCCACCCGGGAATTCGGCGCTCTTCGTCAGGTAGACCAGACCGTATGCGATGGGAACCCGCAGGAATATGGTCATCACAATGGATATCCACATAGGCGTCACCGTATCTCCCGCACCGCGCATCACGCCACATAAGCTCTGGATGATCGCCATGGCGATATAGCCCGCGGCAAGTATCCGCATCATATTCATACTCAGCGTTACCAGATCCTCCGTATTGGTAAATATTGCCATCAGGCTCCTTCCAAACAGCAGGATCATAGCAGTGATCGATGCAGAGAATCCGATCGCCATCCATGTGCCCTGTCTCGCTCCCTGCGTCACCCGGTCATAGGCACGCGCCCCGACATTCTGTCCGGCATAAGTCGTCATAGCCGTTCCAAAGGAAAAATTCGGCAGCATAGCGAAGCCGTCAACACGCATAACGATAACATTCGATGCGATAAACTGCTCTCCGAAGCTGTTTGTGAGTGATTGTACGACCAGCATCGCCATAGACATGATCGCCTGGGTGACACCGGACGGTACCCCAAGACGGATGATATTGAAGCCATGCTGTCTGGTCAGTTTAAAATACGGCATCTTAAAATCAAACAAATCCTTCATCCGCATTAATTTCAGCAGACAGAGCACTGCTGAGATTGCCTGCGCGATCACGGTTGCCAGCGCTACTCCGCTGACTCCCATATTAAACCGTATCACGAAGACCAGATCCAGGATAATGTTCAGCACACTTGACACGATCAGATACCACAGCGCAGAGATCGAATCTCCAAGACCTCTCAATATCCCGCTTAAGATATTGTAAAACGCAAGGCCGGATACTCCCAGGAACAGTATCTTAAGATAAGACGTACACCATTCAAGGATACTGTCCGGCGTCTTCAGCCGGACCAGAAGGGGCCTTGCCGCCACCGTTGCCAGGACCATGACAATGACAGATGATATCCCCGTCAGCACAATACTGTTAGCGATCGCAATCGACAGGTCCTCCCGCCTCTTCGCGCCAAAATACTGGGATACCATAATACTGGCTCCCACGCTGATCCCTATAAAAAGTACGATCAGAAGATTCAGGATCGGCCCGGCGCTGCCAACAGCCGCCAGAGCATTATCTCCCACATAATTCCCTACTACCACACTGTCTACCGTATTATACAACTGCTGGGCGATATTCCCGATCAGCATCGGTACCGTAAAAAGCAGAATATCCTCCCAGGGCTTCCCCACGGTCATATCGACCGGGGCAAATAATTTTTTCAGTGCATTCATATTCTCCCTCCTTATTATCTGTTATAACATAAAATATTAAATTTTGATATAGTATTTAAAAAATCCTTGTCATATAGTTTTAAAAACTATATAATAAAAGGCACGCTGATGCGTGCACAGGTTGACAAACAGTGACTTGTGTACCTTACCATGAAATGCATTGAGGTGATTGAATGACGATTAATACTAAGGATATGCTCAATAGTATCCTGTCCAGCATATCACGTATCGAATACGTGAGGCCGGGCGATATTCCGAATATAGATCTCTACATGGACCAGGTAACGACCTTCATGGAAGAGCAGCTCCGCTCTACCAAGCGCCATGAGGAGGACAAGATACTGACCAAGACTATGATCAATAACTATGCCAAGAACAATCTTCTCCCGCCTCCTGTCAAGAAGAAGTATTCAAAAGAACATGTTCTGGTCATGATATTTATCTATTATTTTAAGAACATCCTTGCGATCAAGGACATAGAGACCTTGCTGAACCCTATCACGGAGGAATACTTCGAGACCGGCAAAGAACCCAATATGACCTCTATCTACGAAGAAATCTGCCGGCTGGAGAAGTCCCGGATCGACACTTTGCAGAAGGATGTCGCACGTTCTTATAATTCTGCCGTTAACAGTTTCCCTGACGTACCGGAGGAGGACAGGGATTATCTCCAGCTCTTTTCCTTCATCTGTTCGCTCAGCTTTGACGTATATGTGAAGAAGCTGCTGATCGAAAAACTGATAGACGAGCTCCCTGAACCAGTACATGAGAAAAAGAAGAAATAAGGCTCTGCCGGTCTTATTTCTTCTTAAATTTAAAAAACTCTCTCATATCTCTGTCTGCCCGTTCTATTCTTCTTCGTTGATCCTCTCAAATACCATATCATACCCGTCGTTGCCGTAGTTTAACGAACGATTCACTCTGCTGATCGTAGCTGTGGAAGCCCCGGTCTTCTCCGCGATCTCAAGATACGTCTTGCGTTCTCTCAGCATCTTCGCCACCTCAAACCTCTGCGACAATGACAGCAGTTCATTGATCGTACAGATATCCTCAAAAAAGGTATAGCACTCTTCCTTATCTCTCAGGCTTAATACTGCACGAAACAGATAGTCTACCGCTTCCGTCCTGATCTTCTTACTCATAGCATTATTTCCTCCGTAACACTTTCACTACTGTTACATTTTAGCACAGTGAATTCATAAAGTCTATACCTTTTTATTCCGTTTTAAGGACGATTTTAATTTGTCCAGAGCCGTGTTGGCAACCAGTTCTTCCGGGAAATCTATTTCCTCCAACAGACGGTACGCATACTCATAATTCGCGATGTCCGCATCTACATGGGAATCACTTCCCAGAACGACCATAGTTCCAAGCTTCTTGCATTCCAGAAGCATCTCCCGGCAATTATCCATAGTATTTACCCGGAACCCCTCAGGACGCAGAGATGAGTTGTTCACCTCCAGAAGCGTCCCTGTCCTCTTCGCTTCTTGGGCCAATACCTGCATATCTACCGGCACCCTTCCGTCATCCGGGTGTCCGATGATATCCACATATTCGTTCTGCATGGCATTCACATATGCCCTCGTGATCATCTCCTTCGAATATTCACCCTTATAGCAGGGTAAATGAATACTTGCAATGGCTATGTCCATCTCCTGCAGCACTTCCTGTGCAAGGTCTACTTCCCCGGCTTCATTCAGGATATTCAGCTCCGTCCCAAGCAAGAGCTCGATTCCGCACTGGCGTCTCGGCACCACCCGAAGATTCTGAAAATAATAGATATGGCAGGTTCCCGGCATCTTCACGGCATGCTCTGTGATCGCAAGCCCTTTGAGACCTTTCTTACCGGCGGTATCGGCCATCTCCCGGATCGTGTTATACGCATGCCCGCTGGCAAGCGTGTGTGAATGGGTATCAATCTCAATATTCATAAACTCTCGTCCTTCTTTCTTTTGTTTCATTTCAACTCATGGAAATATTATACAGTATATATTTTTCTTTTTCTACACAATCTAAACTAAATCTTGCGAGTTTTCCTGATTATAATAAGGAAAACTTAAAAATATATCCTAATCATAAGAAGGAGGCTTTTTCCATGAAAGCAAAGCAGATAGATAAAGAAAAACAGATAAATAAAGAAAAACAGATAGATAAAGAAAACCAGAGGATCATTGACGAATACGATTATCTCTCTAACGCCGCTTCTTCACAGGACTGTACCGGTCTGATCCCTTCCGAACCGGTTTCCACAGAAGAAATCGAATCCTATGAAGAACTGTACCATTTCCTTCCGCCGGGGGCAAGGGCTGCCGCCATCAAACCGGACGAACACTAACGCTGCGCCCCAAAGCAGACGTTAAGGTACACTGCGGGAAATCCCGCATATACTAATGAAAAAATGGAGTTTTTATTATGCCATCAACAAATCTGATCCCCATAAACGGGGTGATTCAGAGCATCTCTGAATTTGACAATAATTGCTGCATGCAGGAAATTACGATCCGCAATTCTGACGGAATCCAGAACTTTATCGTCAGTCCCGATACCTACGTGATCGGCGAAACACGCTTAAGGATCGGTATGAACGTTACGGCATTCTACGATGCCGATCTCCCGATCCCATTGATATTCCCGCCCAGATACCAGGCTGTATTCATCGGGCGGCGCAATCCGCAGGAGACTCTCTACGCGGGAGAATTCGACAGAAGCCTTACCTCTCTTGACGGCTCGCTTCAGCTGAACATCGGACGCTCCACTGAGATCGTCACTTCAAACGGCCAGCCCTTCAACTGTTCCCTCGAGGCACAGATGTTGATCGTATACTATACGACTACCACCAGGAGCATTCCGCCTCAGACTACGCCGCGCAAGATCATTGTTGTGTGCTGAAAAATTTATTCTAAAAGTTTTAAAATACTACTTTCTTCAAGCTCCCATCTGTGCTATAATCTCTATATGGGGCATTAGCGCAGTTGGGAGCGCGCCACACTGGCAGTGTGGAGGCCACGGGTTCAAGTCCCGTATGCTCCATTCTGCAAGGCAGAGTCCATGTAAAGTCCGTTTTTAAGCGGAGGTTTCATGAAATTGAATGAACCAAATGAACATGGCTTATGAAAGGGTGGTGAGCATATGCCAATCAACCTTGAAATTGTGAAAACTGCTATTGATGATTTTGCAAAAGTACAAAGACGTATGATATTGGCCAAAAAAGAAAACGCGCCAGAAACATACGCCGATTTGAAAGAGGAATATATCTCTCTGAAAGCATTGCTCAATATCGCAGGCGTGAATCTCAATGAACTGAATAAAATCAAAGAGTAGTTCTGTATGCTCCATTTCAAAACCATTGTTTTTACTGCCTTTGTGGCACATCGATAATCAAAAGCGAGATGAAAAATATGCCTGGTGAAAAAGAGTTAAATATCAATCTTTTTGAAAGGTTAGATTTATTAGACAGATTAGAGAGAGTGGCAAAAAGGGAAAATTGCGAACCCGTTTTACAAGAGATTGCATTTGAACGCAAATTGATAGAACGTAAGCTTTACCAGAAACTGCCATTGACAGATGCAGAGTAATTAATAACTAAACCATCAGAAACCTAGAAGGTGCAAAGTCTTTCATGAATGATCAGAGACTCTGCACCTTTTTAATGTCCAATACTCTTATACCTTCTATTGATAAATGTTCTCTCTTATACTTAATTCAAAATTCCGCTGAAAAAGCATAGTCCACTTTAGTTATTACGGCTATGCTTTTTTTAATTTTCTCTACGCTGAAAAATCAGATACGGGCAGTGTTCAAGTAGGGGACAATGCGGTGTTCTAAGGATGAAGAGGTGCAAGTATACGGCTACTGTATGGCACTCTCCCACTTCATAAATCATTAAAAAAAGCAAGTCAGCCTATCATGAATTTTGGTATGCTGACTACTTCTATTGCAAAAGATTGCTGTCATTTACAATGATACCTCCACTTATGGCGACAACTACGGCGACAGCGTCGTCGTCAGCTATTATGCAAGCATATTCATTCATTTCTTAAAAATTCTACTTTCTATAAACATATCTTACGAATTTTACTATGATTTTCTTTATGAAAATAATTATGTGTTTTTTATCTGAAATTATTTCTATGTAATAATGCTTAAACACAAAGAGAATGAATAAAAAAAGATTAACAGCGGATTTTCTGTGTACCTCCCGTCCCTTATGGGAGGGGATGAGGAACGGGGGTACATAGAATAAAGCTATTACTACGATTTTTCGGGAAAGGAACTGGTAAATAAAACAAATTTGATTACTACATCATTCTTTAAGCTAAAAAATGAAAGGAGAAAGACCTATGAAAAACTTAGTAAAAACAGAAATAGCCGTGAAAACAGAGATACTATCATCAGAGGACGGGAATAGAACATACAGCATTAAAAAAGAGATTACAGGGATTACAGGCAGTCATGCATACTTTATCTTATTATATCCCACCAGAACACAGGAAAATTGCTATGTGGAAGATTCCACCAATAACCATCTCCTGAACCATCTTGCTGAATTGGGTTTAAATTCATACACCGTCATTAATCTGTTTGCACAGGTGACACAGAGCCGACTTTCCTTAGCCGGATTAACCGTGGATGAAGAAAATATGAACTATATTAAGGAAACTGTCTTTTCAAACCTTACGGATGATTCCAAGGTGGTGATAGCATGGGGAAACAGCCAGCAGAACTCTCCCGTTATCTGCCAGTCAAAACAGAGAATCCTTGAACTCTGGGAGAGCGAACAGCCTTCAAGACCACTCTATCAGCTAACTGCAGACGGGACGAAGAATGATAATATCGGCGTCCATCCGCTTTTTCTGGGAATCCGTCACAGCCAGTCCTATTGGAAACTGGTGGAATATCCCAGAAAGAAAATCTTAAAGGAGTTATTAGAACGAATGAAGCCTAAGAAAAATGAAAAAGAGACAAAGAGTAAGGCAACAGAGAAGAACTCAGCTAAGAGGAATTACTAAGGAAAGAACCGGAGGTGGGTTGAATAAGAGGGCAATCTTTTTTGCCCCCTTATTCAGCACACTTTCGGTTTTTCCGAATTGAACAAAGTCGCGTCCGGTATGGGGATTCAATGACTCCCGTTTCCATCGGCTGACGGCTATTTCAGCTATTTTTCCATAGAATTTCTGACAAGTTTTCCCCGCTTAGGGTATACTTCCCCCTTACCCCCAAATCTTATGTTCTATATCCAGTTGTTTTATGGTCAGGCGCTGTTTCTTTTGGGAGCGCGTTCAGTGGCTTCATAGGACATGGACCCGCCGCAGCATGGGCATATGGTGACATCCTTTTTGTACAGTATCCTGATTGCCTGCGCCTTGTCATCTTTCCTGAACCGTCTTAGAAACTCACGGCAGCCGATCAGATTCCTGCATATGGGGAGTAGCTTCCGCTTGTTCTGGCTGCTTAAGATCCCATAATGCCGTATCCTGACAAAACCTTTCGGAGGAACATGCATCAGAAAACGACGGACAAACTCAATGCCATCCAGAGTCAGTTCTTTCCACTGGCCGCCATTTTTGTAATCTTTTACCTTTATGGTCACAGTCTCCCCATCCATGCGCAGTATTCGGCTGTTGCTGATCGCTATGCGGTGTGTGTAACGCCCAAGGTAATGCATCACGGTCTCCGCTCCAGCAAAAGACTCCCTGATATCCGTAACCCAGTTTTTTCCGTAGCAGATATTCAGCATTTCCTGAAATTCATATTGGTTGCGGTATCTGGCTGACTCTCCCTCATAGGTGAGATTTCCCGCCTTATGCAACGCCTTCAACCCGGACAGGAACTTGCCCCTGAAAAGTGCGGCCATCGCTTTTCCAGGCAGGAAGAAGCCGCCCTTTTTCTGATGCCAGTTCCGATCCGCATCAAGTCCGCCGCCTGTACAGAGCATATGGACATGGGGATGGTAAGACAGGTTTGAACCCCATGTATGCATGATGCTGATAAAACCGGGAGTGCCTCCCAGATGCGCCGGGTTCCTGGAAAGCTCCATGACCGTATCCGCCGCCGCATGGAAAAACAAGGAGTAAAGTTCCCTCTGATTGGAGTAGATCAAGGGATTCAGTTCAGTTGGACAGGTAAATACCAGATGGTAATAATCTATATCCAGAACACCTTCCCTTTGTGCGTCGATCCATAGTTCATTGGAAAGCGCCTGGCACATCGGGCAGGATCTGTCACGGCAGGAATTGTTATGGATCTGTATATGACCGCACTGGATGCATCTGGAAACATTCACCCCGTACGCACCCGTCTTGCAGTTCAGGATGTGGACCGCCGTCTTTGCCTGTCTGGCATTGGGATTATATTTCTCCAGGTACCTGGGGTAAAACTGCCGCAGGACATCCTGGACAGTTGGATTACCTGCCATCGCTGCAGACCTCCATGCTGCTTCTTTCAAATGTGTCAAACGGACTCCTTATTCCCATGAGAGCCTTGGAGGTCATCTGCAGGTATACATCCGTGGAGTTTGGGCTTCGGTGTCCTAATAACTGTTGGATAAATGTATGGCTGACACCGTCTTCAAGCGCGTGACAGGCAAAACAGTGGCGCATCGTATGCGGCGTTACGTCTTCTGGAAGCCCAAGCATCCGGACATGCTTTTTCATGTACAATTGTACTGCTTCTGTCGTAAGTGGTTCCTCCCTTACTGTGCTGGGGAACAGCCACCCCATCGGTCGGCCATACCGGTACCAGTATTCCGTAAGGATCTCCAGGTTGCGGTCACTGAGTATGGTATATCGGTCCTGCCGGTTCTTTGAAAGGGGAACATGGATCATTTTCTGTGACCTGCGGATATCCTCATAGCGGAGATGGCAGGCTTCACTTACCCTTAGCCCGGAAGAATACATAGTAGATGCGATCGCCTTGTGTTTATAATTATCCATGGAATCAATCAGCAGGTTTACCTGTTCGCGGGTAAGAATTACGGGAAGCTTGCGGTCACGTTTCATTTTAGGTATCTTTTTGGAATCCCACACATAACCCAGAGTATATTCAAAAAAGAACCGGATTGCCGCCGTATAGACGTTAATGGTGGATGCCTTTTTTGATTCATGATCCTTCAGGTGGAAAATGAATTTCCGTATGTCGGCATAGGTGATGGACAT
>ERZ808046.588-NODE-588-length-27251-cov-7.109480_pt1 | contig 27251 bp, 34 predicted proteins | sample MGYA00380196_ERZ808046 | MGnify/ENA primary metagenome ERZ808046 (study PRJEB31490, sample SAMN06133421) | mouse gut metagenome | isolation source: Z6_2 | host: mice | place: China: Chengdu | collected 2015-05 ...
GCTTTCTTTTGTTATCCTGCACGCTTCTGCTTACTCCATTCGCCCCAGCATAGCTGGGGGATTAGGATTTTCATTTAGTCGAGACGGATTTATCCAGATTCGACCGTGCTGAATGTCTGTACGAAGAAGCTATCGGGATTCTCAGGGAATCGGCAGGCCACAGTATAGGGCTTATCATATATGGGTTGGAGCTAATGCAGAAAAGTTACCTGATAGAGAAAATCGACCTGCTGGTAATCCTTGGCTGCCAGGAAAGTTATCTGAGAGAGCATATGAAAACGAAAAAGGCAGATTAACGAAGAGGTGCCGCCAGTGTTTAGCTGGCGGCACTAACCTTAGAAGAAATCCTTGAGGCTTTCTCGCAATATATCAATAATTTTGTGTATACGGTTGTTGACTCCTTTCTGGCTCATGCCGACCTCTGCTGCTATAACCCGTTCCGTGACACCTTCGCTGAATAGGATGATAATGGTCCGGTTCTGCTCGCTTAGGGTACTGATGGCATTATTGAGAGCTTCTGACAAATCCAGTTCTATGATATGGTCTTCCAAAGAGAACACATCGGTGGCCTCTGTGCCTATTTCTGACAGGGCATCGAGAGAAAGCGGAGCATCCTCCCGCTGCTTGGGACAGTTGCGGCAGCTTGCTGTGCAACGAGTGCCGTTCTCCAGCCTGCAGCGGGAGCTTCTCTCTGAACCTTTGAGGCTGCGCCAGTATAGCTGCTTGATTTCAGGGGTCATGATGCCCATCGCTAGATATTCAAAATAGTATTTCTTGAGTTCCATGTAATCATTGTAATCAGACATTTTTGCCTCTCTTTCCGGCCAGAGAGGCAGTGATGGCAGGGATGCCAAGAATTGGGCTAACCTGAAGTACCCAGGTGCGGCAAAAAAGATGCGCAGGAAACAAGGGTACTTGCACCCCACTCCCAACAACCGCCTTTATCACGGTTATAAGGGTGTGGTATGTCGTATCCCGCCTCACTGCGCACATGTGGCCTGATATGAATTTGTTATGGTTTCTAGTGCCTCAGCAGTCAACTCCCCTGACCGCCAATGAAGATTTTCACCCCGCTTTCTGCGGTTTTATGTAGGGGTTTGCCTTGCTTAAATTAGATTATATAAGGGAGAAACGGCCACTCTCGAAATAAGAATGAAAAAGAGCGCTTCGGAAAGAAAAAGAATCGAAAAGAATTCCACATTTGCCAATATGGGCGAAAAAACGTTAAAAGTATTGACAAAATCGAACATGTGTGCTACAATGAAAGCATAAGTTAGATAAAACTAACTTGTAAGCACATTAAGATACCGAAGTATTCTACATATCTAATCTATCCGTTTTCCTCCCGATAATCGCAGAACTCGCCTCTCCTCTCGCAGGATGGGCGCTGATGCGATTATTGTGCAAATTTGCAAAAAATAGGAGGGAACAATATGAGACAGATGACGTACACGAGGAAATTGGATTATGACGGCTACGTAGTCCACGGTTACAATGGAGACTTCCGTGACTGCGTGGGGGATGCCGACTTCAAACCCATTCAAATGAAGCTGGCCAAGGCTGATGAGATGTCCGAGGAACGCCAAGAGGAGAGCTGGAACCACATACTGGAAACAGCAGATTCAGATTTGTTTGGAGATCTGGATCAGGCCGATTTCACCGAAAATTACGCCGCAATCGTCAAAGGCAAGCGCCCAGATTGGCAACTGAGTGCGTTTCGGGTTTCTGTTGGCATCATAGAACTATTCTACAACAACATCGAGACTAAAGATTATGCCTTTCTCTGGGTTACAAGCAATCATGGTACTGTAAAGTTGAAGTTCGAGTGTGCCAAAAATTGTTTCGGGTTCAAGCCAACATACTGTGTGAATTGCTATCGTGATCAGACTGATATTGAAGAGGATTTAGGCTATATCCGTAACGATGTGACACTCAAACTCAAAGACCCCAAAAAGGCAGATGACAATCTCTTTCACGACCACAATACGATTATCGAAATAACAGAATATGCCGGTATTTAAAACCATTATGGCCACATATAAAAAAATATGTGGCCGTTCTCTTTTTTGTTATCTGAAAAAATGATATAATAAATTACTTTACTGCGGATGGGGGTGTGGAAATGGGAATAGCAAAAAAGCAGCAAGCAGAGCATAGGTCTGTATCTAAAGAAACAATCCGCGGCACTCTGACTAGCATCCGCAAAAATATGGAGAATGCACGGGTTCTGTTTGAACTGCTTGAGAATACTGACGCTCTTTATACTACAGAACCGCAATTTATTAAGATGGCATTAGGTGGTCGGAATTATAATGATGTTTATGATCTAGATACGCTGTATCAATCTTTCTGTGAAGCATATACAATCCGATTATTAGAAGAACGTGTTCATCCTCAAAAATATTTATATCTGCTGTTTGCTATATTTGGATTCTTGCCCAATTATAGGGATTTGGGCGTAGGAGAACGATATGAAAAATTTGTAAAAGAAAACCCAGACATGAGATTCAAAAACGGTGCTAAGGCTATAGCGAAACTAAAATGGCCCGACAGTAGCCTTCAAAAAATTGAGAACGAAAAAATAGATGAGGTAGCTACACAGCTTGAAAAAGATATCAGTAAAAATGGAGAACGTCTAGGTTTTGTATCTGCGGTTATTGATGAGCTGGCAAAAAAATTTCCAGAAGGGTTACCTGAAGAACTTCCAGCAGATTTTCTGAAACGTATTAAATTGGAACCATTTTCGGATAAAAATCCGTTACAAGATGAAACCTCTGAGGATGATAAAATAGAACACACGGGGCAAGTACCGAATACTCCCATAGAAATATCAGACGAAGGAACAGTGACGAATGAATTAGTGTCAGAAGATTCAACGCCGGAAAAATTGATAGCCATGCAAAGTCGGATCCAGACATGGCGGAGTATCTTAAAAACAAGAAAAAGGATAATAACTGCACTGGCTGTCGTTTCAATAATCTCTGTTATAGTGGTGATTATTTTTGTCAGACATATTGCCGAACCTGAAGATAACAATCTTCCGATTGGGAGGCTTTTCATCCGAAGTCCAGATGGAGCAGTAGTAACAGAATATAATTTTACACTTGATGTCGGCAAAGGCAAAATTATAGAAATTCTAGGTATGCCTGATGATGCCGACACAGATGATTTACAACTACAGTTCTATCCAGATACGGATATGATAAAAGCCGAAAAAATTGATGTCGGTAAACCACAGGAAATGCCATTATTAATCAAGGCACAGGAGACTAGAATTGGAGAAGTTGAAAATTTGGAAGATGAAAGTAAAATGAATATTATTACAATTGTAGCTATATATGAAAAACTCAGCCCTGCCTGTATGAATGTTACAGTTGTGCCGAATTCGGAAGAAGAATTTAGTAAGGAACTTTCGGGGAATGGAGGTGAGGACTGATGCTAAAACAACCTAAAGCCCAAAAAATTGTTCAGTATATAGTTCTGTCTGTCATAATCCTCTCCATTACGGCCATACTGATTCCGATGGATGTTTCAGCTTATTGGGATAATTTAGGCGGGCGTCCGGCATTGGTGCTTACTGATGAGGATGAGAATGGCGACGGCGCTACATTCCTTGATGAAGAAGGGAATCCCCGCAGTTTTATTGGGGATTATACACCAGTTTTTAATTCCATTGTTAATAACCCGAATTATGGTGATGAGCGTAACTTTGTTACAGCTCTTGCAATAGATCAGGATATACATGGAGCCTGGAATTCCAATACGATTACAGCAGAAGATGGCAAGGTATACCTGGTGCGAATATATGTCCATAATAACAACCCAAATGGCGAAGATGCCACAGCCACCGATACTAAGGTTGCATTCAGTATTCCGACAGTATCGGGCAACCAGATTGAGGTAGGTGGCTGGATTAATTCCGATAATGCCAACGCCGCCCAAATTTATGACGATATTTTATTTCAAGCTCCTGATGGCCGATCTTTTTATTTGGAATATGTGTATGGATCTGCTATGCTATACAACAATGGTTTTGCCAGTTCAAGTGGAATTGGTTTTCCAGATGATTCTATTGTGACAAATGCATCCAGTGGTGGAGCCTTAATAGGATATGAAGATTTTGATGGCAAGATTCCAGGCTGTTTTGAATACACTCAGATTGTCACTATCAAGGTCAAGGTGGTTTATGACCATGAATTTGAACTGGATGTTAAAGTCCGCCCTGCTGGTACGCATGATGAATTTAGTGAATCCATTGATGCTAAAATCGGCGACCGTGTGGAATACCAGATTCAATTCACTAACAACGCTGCTAATGATATTCAGGAAAACGTGATTATCCGTGACGTTCTGCCAGAAAATATGGTTTATATCGCCAATACAACTTATCTATATAACTCGAATTACAAGGACGGGAAGCAAATCACTCCAGATGGAGACCTCTTTGATGGTGGCATAAATATCGGCAGTTATGAACCTAATGCATCTGGCTGGGTGCGTTTTACTACTGAAGTCACTGATAAGAGTCTTGAAGAAGGGGATAATGTTCTCGTGAATTGGGCGCAGGGCATGGTCAAAGCGACAATTCATCAGGATCACGCAAAAACAATGGTACAGAAACCTAAAATAACTCACACTATTATAACAGGTTTGCTGTGCGTATTGTTGGTGCTGTGCCTATTAGCCATCATCTATCTGCTTCTAAAATTACGGCACACTCCAAGATAAGTATTACAATTTCATAAATTCAAGACACTTATAAGCCTGTTCCGCACATTCTTCAATGCAGGGCAGGCTTATTTTTTGCGCCTTTTTTCAGGAAAGTTTTGCTTTCACTACTCAAATAGCAAAAGCGAGTCCTTTCTGTTGTAGAGGGATAAAACAGCCCTCCAAAAATCAAAAGGAGGTTTCCACAATGCGAAGACAAAGAAACAATAGCAGGAATTATACCTACAACACTTATGACGTCCCGCCGGAGGCGGAGGACATCATCAGCCTCATCCCGGCAGGCGCAGGGGAATACGTACACCCGGAAGACTTCACGGAGTCTGCCGCGTTGTCAATCCTCCAGAACCGCAGGGATGTGCTGTTTGCCAAATCCATCATGGAGAATACCGGCGGGCTGGCCTTCATGGCCACCAAATTATCCGAAGCGGCACCGTTGGGACGCGAGTATTATGAGGCCATACTGGCGGTGTATGCCAGGAAGAGCCTGCAGCAGATGATGGAAAGGAGGTAGCCGGAATGGATGGATACATAGTTATCATTATACTTATTATTGTGCTCCTGCTGATGGCCAGCGCACTGCTTTGGCTTGTGTCGCGTACTTTCAGGATCTGTTCTTTGACAATCTGTTTCATTTCGGTCTCCTTTCTCAAGTGCTTTCGCATCCATAACCTTATTCGAATCCTCCACAGCCTTCAGAAGAATTTCCCGGTCAAAATCCGCATCAAGATAGCCCTGATGGATTGTCCCAAGATAGCCCCTGCCAGGCACGCAGTAATGTCTGCCTTCCGTGTTCATGATGTAGACTATTGCATAAACCCGGCGGCCATTTACTGTGACCCGCAGCCTCTCCTTGCGGTAGAGGCTGGGCCAGCCTTCGTAGCGGTCAAGCGCCTGTTCGTCACCCGGCTGAATCCGCCAGACTAGGACTGGGACTTCCCCGCCTTTGCGGCGTTCAATCGTCGCTACCGAGTAGAACATCAGCCGCCAGTTCTTCAGCGTCGCTGTTCCCACGACCTGTGCCGTAGGGCAGCGGTGCGCCATCTGCTCCAGATTGAGATTGGAGCCGTAGGCGATGTAGAGTTTCTCTTTCCTATCCTTCATGTGCATTCCCTCCGTTTCTGATGTGGCTTCTGACATTCTCCCGGCTGCCGTAGCGCCAGGCGGCGTTTCCGTCCAGATGTTTATAAAGGTGCTCCCTGCAGCTCTTAAATTCCTCGCCGATAAAGCCAATGCGGTTCAGATAGGTGCGCATGGCAAACTTCTCGTTCTCGGCCTGGACTTTATGGTAGCGTGCAGACTTCTGGGTAAGGGCCTGATGATCCATCGCAAGCGCGAACACGATATAGGCCCGGATTTTCCCGGCATGGAACTCACTATTGAACCCCCTTAGCTCCACAGTGTGGTTGCCGTGGAAGAAACTGTGGAGATTAAGGAAATGGTACCGGCTCTGGTGGTAATGGGAGTTACGGTTACCGCCATACTTCTCATACCAAATCCTCTCAATCTGCTCAAACGTCTTTGGCTTTTGCCGGTTCATCTGATTTACCAGATAAGCATCCATCTTTTTGCAGTACTCCATCCGGTCCGGTGCAATCTGGAATGCTTTGTAGAACAGGTCATTGCGCGAGGCAATCAGGTTCACAAAGTTACGGATGCTGCGCGGGGTGTGCTCGCCCCCGTCCAGATGGATATGGATGCCGCAGGTATTGTTCGTAAAACCTCCGGCTTTCCGTAGCCTCCTGATGAGTGACTGGATGCTGCCAATATCCTCGTAATAGCTGAGGATCGGGCTGACCATCTCCACACTGTAGCTGCTGTCCGCGCCGACAACCCTTCGGTTCTTTTTCTTCTGGCATTTGATGCTGCCATCATACATGAACTTCCAGATCCGCCCATCCGGTGCGGTTACTTCGTAGGCTTTATAGTAGCCGCCGGAATACCTTGCGCTGCCGCACAGATATTCTGCGGCCGCACTGGCCGCCTTTTCCCGGGTGATGCCGGTAAACTCCACCTCAATGCCAAATTTGTGTGTAAACAACTGTATCCCACCTCCTTTTTTTGATTGGCGGTCACGGGAGGCTCTGCGGCACACCGCAGAAAAAATCCCGGTGTACCGCACGCAGTTGCTTAGTTGTTAAAGTTATGCTTTAATTTATTACATTTTCCTCCTTTCCCGGCGGCGCGCCGCCGCCAAGGTATCTTTGTGATAATTTCTGTAAAATCCGATGGTATTCGCTGAGCGTGATAAGTCCCTGCCCCAGCAGGTCATCCGTCATGCAGCAGAGGGCATGGTACCGGAGTTGGCGTTCAAAATCTGTCATCCCCGCACCTCCACACATGTATCTGCCTGCGCAGCTTTCCTGCTGTCGGCAAAACATTTCCGGCTGCAGAACCTTTTATGCGGATTGCCAAAGGCAATAAACTCACGCCCGCACTGCTCACAGACCTGGCCATAAGGGATGCGGCGTTTCTGCTCATTACCCCATGCGTTCCGGCAGTGGGCTGAACAGAACAGCTGCTTGCCGCCCAGGGCAGGCTTCTCAAAGTCCCTGCCGCAGTATTTGCATTTGGGTGTAGTGGGTGTCCCTGCGCCCAAAACCATCGCAGGGATAATCTCATCCATCTTTGGTTCTTTGTCCATGATATGGCGAAAGGCATAGCGCACGGAACTCTCGCACCGGCCAAGCTCCCTGCCAATCTGGACAAAACTCTTCCCCAAAGCCCTCTGTTTCACGATATATTGTTTTTCTTGTTCAGACATCATGTCCCTTCCCTCCTTTCTGACCTGCCCCGGTAAGTAAGTTGAAAAATGTTAAAGCGGACATATACATTCCTCCATTTCCAGCTCATCCCGGAGCATGTCGGTAAACTCTTCCGGCAGGATCACCGCGAAAATACGCGGGTACTGTGGGAAAGTCTCACGGATGTGCCGGATCAGCGAACGTTTCCGCGTTTCAGTCTTTACAATCCAGGCCACCAGCGGGAACACATCGCCGTGCAGGCGCTGTTCGATGTCACTTTTGTAGTATTCATAATAGCGGCGGCATTTCCCGATAATGGTCTGGATGTCCTCAGTGTTTAAGTCTACCTCGATAAACCAGCGCAGTTCATACCATGCCTCTTCATGGCTCATCCAATCCTGTTTTTCCGTAACAATGGCAAGGTCAGGTTTCAGGATACGGCTTTTATAGCTGCCCTGATATGGCCGCCAACAGTCCGGCTCCAATTGGATCTCCGTAAGTTTCATGTCCTCTTTCCGGCAGGTTTCCACCGCAAGTACATAGCACTCAGCCACAGAAACAGTGTGCGCTAGGGTTGCAACCGATGGTTCAATGTTGCGTTTCCTGATTTCCGGATCATGGCGGTGAATCTGCAGGATATGCTCGCCAGCTTCGGTCAGGTAATAAATATATGCCACGTAGCCACGGCTGCGGCAGTCCACCTTCCGGTTGACGGCAGCGATGAGCCCTAAATCAGACAGGGATTTCAGGCGACGGTTGGCAGCGGTCGTGCTGGCATTTTTACTCGTCCTGCCCGTAAAATAAAGCCGCTGAACCTGTTTTCCGAGGATTGCCCGGCACCGGCAGATGGTGCCAAGAATCTGCCAGTCGAGGTCGGAGAGTTCCGTCTCCAGTGCAAGCAGACGCTTTCGGCTGAGCCTTGACGCCGCCGCACTTGTGGCAGGAGATACCGATTCAGAACGGTATCCGTCTTTTCCCTTATCAGGGGCGGAAGTGCCGTTTTGTGCGCCTCCCGGGAATCCAGTTGTGACTATGCTGTTCATGGGGTTATTCATCTTTCTGCTCCTTCCTGCGGCGTCCTATGCCGCTCTTTTTGAAACCTTTTGCTTCTTCCTGCGGCGGGGTGGCAGTGTCCTTAAATATCTCTTTCAGCTCTGCCTCTACCGCTTCGGCTGGTGTGCCGTAGCGCGCCATGCTGGCTGCCCGTATCTCCGCCGCACTCTGCAAAGGTTCTGGTTTTGGGAGGGTCACGCCCTGCACCCAGCCGGTGTTCCTGCCGCCGCTTTGGAAACTGGTATAGACGTGGTAGCGCATGAGCGAGGCGAAATCCAGCGCCTCCAGCCCGTCGGCCATTGCCGCCATATCCTTGGCGTCCTTCCCGCTGATGCCGAAAATAATCTTGTTCCGGGCATTGGCATCCACGCCGGAGCGGAGCAGTACCGGCAGCTGGTCGCGGTATTGGTGTGCCATAGTAATTGCAAGCCCCATGCCCCTTGCCTGCGCCAGCGCATCCGATAAATCGGTTGGCAGGGAAAGGTAATCCTGTAGTTCATCAATGTAGATGCTCACCATTTTCCGCTTTTCCTGCGGGACATTTGCCCGGCCAAGCGCCAGTGTCCAAGTTAATCCGACAATCAGCGAACCGAGCAGCCTTGCCGACTCACCGCCGATAACGCCTTTATTCAGCGGCACCAGCACAATCTTTGATTCGGTGTAAAGGCTATTTAAGTCAAACTTCGGGTGTCCCTGCCCCAGACAGTTGCGCAGCTTCGGGCGGAGCAGGAACTGCCGGAGCTTGTTCAAAACGGGCTCGGTCATCTGCTGCCGCTGGTAAGGGGTCAGGTTCTCGAAACGTGACCAGAAAGGCTTCAGGGCGATTTCATCTTTTACATTTTTTGTGATGTCAGCGCGGAACTTTTCGTTTGTCAGAAGTTCCGGCAGCCACATCAGGGAAGCGCCGTCCACCTCCATGAGTGTCAGGATGGCAGCCGATAAAATATCCTGTGTGCGGATGCCCCAGCTGTCTGCAAAAATCTCTTTTAAGACCGAAAGCACCGTGTCGGCAGTCAGTTCCTTATCTTGCCCCTTTGCACAGGTCAGTGGATTGAACCCTACCGGCTCCGGGCTGGCCGGGTCGACCACCACCACATCTTCTCTGCGGTGCGCGGGAATACGCTCCAGTACATCATCCACCAGATCCTGCTTCGGGTCGATCACAAGGACACCCCGCCCGGCGCCAATATCTGAGAGGATCAGGTTCAGCATGGCGGTAGACTTTCCGCTCCCCGTAGGCCCTAAAATGATCGTGTGCTCCAGTGCGTCTTTCGGGGAAATACTGAGCCTTTCCCCATTCATGGCGGTCGCAAAGCTCCTGTTCCCACTCTTAGCCCCCGGCTCCCTGTACCACCTGGGTGATAAGGTGCCTTTGGGATGAAGCGAAGCAGTTCCGGGCAGGGCATCCTCGCCCACCGGCAGGAGCATGAAGCCGGAAAGTTCTTTCACCGACAGCCGGAGCGGGAAATGCCATGGCACGTCTGCCCCGGTCAGTTTCTTCGGGTTCTCACTGGCGGTATAGATTTTGACGCCTGCCGATTCCAGAATGCGGAAAGCGGCGGTCAAGTTGTGCAGTGGGTCAATATAATCCTTCCGGTTACTGGAGCCGATGCGGATCACCGCCTGGAACCCGCTCTGCTCGGCTTTTTCCTTTGCCGACTTCACCATGTCGCTGGTGGCTTTCTGTACCGTCCCGGTGATAATTTCCAACCACGAGGCATTCGGGTCCTGCATCCCACTGGAGAGCGGCACCGGACTGTAAGAAGCGCCCAAGACAATCTGTATGGCCAGTTCCTCATTTTCCCCAGTGTTTGCCAGTGCAGCCAGTCCTGCCCGAAGCACCGCCATGGAAGTGTCCATGTTGAGGGAGAGTAGTTTTTTGGAAGTTTTAAGCTGTGCCGCCCCGGCGGTCTCTTTCCGCGGGGTCTGACAGATGCTCCCAAAACAGACATCCCCGTGCGCCTTAAAAATGTGTTCTATCTTATCAAGATGCTGGCGTTCTGTACCGAGCAGGTAGCGGATTTTACCGCCGCTGCCCCGGCACTCCCACACCACTGCACCGCGTGGGTGTGTGGCGGCAAGGTGGGAGAGCGTATCCCACACCGCCTCAATGGCAAACGGCCTCTGCCATGCAACTTCCCGCCAGACAAGCTCCTTAAAATTATGTGTACTCATAATGCCGCTTCCTTTACCACCTGTCTCCATGCCGGTTTTTCCAGATACGCCAGCCAATGGCTGCCCCGGCTGTCATCGCCGCAATAATGAGCAGCACCCACCAAACTTCGAGGAAGAACCGCACGCCCAGCCGGATTAGGTAGCCGCTGGCGGCGATGATGAGCGCCGTCTCGAAAATATACTGAATCCATCGTCCGGGGCCGCGCCGGTTTTCGTTTTCGTATCCAAACATAATTCATCACACTCCCTCCGCTTTCTTATGAAAGTCTTTTATCAAGGCATCGCTGTACTTTGGCACTGGAAATCCAGGAATGACCACATCGGATGCAATCTCATCCCCCCAGGCCGCCCAGCCGTGTCGGGGACGACGGGCAAACAGCTCTAAATATGGGCCGGGAGATACACGCTCCACAATGTCATAAAATTCCTCTGGCTTATGCGAGTGGGGCGGCTGCACCGGAAAAAAGCCCCAGCTCGGCTGGCTTTTGAATCTGACCGGCGCTTTGCCGCGTGTCCCCAGCAGGCAGTGTTCCGTAGTGTTGCGGAGGTATGTGCCTAATCCTACGCGCGGCTTTACCCATGTGAAAATGGAACGTGGCGTGAAACCCCAGCTTTCTAAAATGTCATAGCCTATGCGCAGGGTGCCATTTGTTACCCAGAGCCAGCAGTGTGCGTTTTCTGCGCATAAATCCGCTAAGGGCAGATCCCTGATCTGGGATGGGGTCAACAATCCATAATGCTGGACAGCGCCGCGGGAGCCATACTGGAGCACGTCCCAGGGCGGGTCAACCACTGCCGTGGCGGCTCCTTCCGCTAGTGCATCCAGAAATATAGGCTTATTTATTGTCATTGCATCAAAACTCATTATTTTTCTTCTCCTCTCTGTTTTTGCTGTCTGACAAAGCAGACAGAATAGTGCCGCTGTATTTGGGCACCGGATAGCCGGGAATGGCCACATCGGAATCAATCTCATTTCCCCAGGCAGTCCAGCCGTGCCTACGCCGCCTTGCAAACAATTCTAGGTATGGGCCAGGAGACACACGTTCCACGATGTCATAAAATTCCTCCGGCTTATGGCTGTGATCCTGTATGGGGAAAACCCCGACGTTTGGCTGGTTTTTCACCCTGACCGGCGCTTTGCCGCGGGTGGCAAGAATACAGTGTTCGGTGCAGTTCCTCAAGTACACCCCAAGTCCAAGCCGGGGCTTAAGCCATGTGAAAATGGATCGAGGTGTGAAGCCCCATGCCCGCAGGATGGAAAAACCGATTTCCAGCGTGGCGTTGGTCACCCAGAGCCAGCAGTGTGCGTTCTCAGCACAGAGGCTCCCGACCGGCAGGGCTTTGATCTGCTCCAGTGTCATGAGCTTATAGTGGTTTACCGCACCATAATTGCCGCGTTGCTGCACGTCCCAGGGCGGGTCAACGATTACCGTAGACGCGCCCTTTGGCATTGTGCCCGGCAGTATAGGGTCTTTTATTTTCATAGCATCAAAAACCATGCAGTCCTTCCTGACTATTTAATTTTTATTGCCACACCGATTTGACAGGCTGTCAAACCGGCGGGCGATTGGTGCGATTATAACGCCTCCCCGCCAAAAACCGTGGAAATATGTAAGTTATGCTTACGCCGTGAGCATAACTTTTACGGTATGGGCGTTGCACAGCCCTGTCCATTGGCAGTGTCTCAGATATCCTCATCCACGGTGTTTTCCCCAAACCCGTGCAGGCAGGCGGCGCTGAACATCTTGCTAAAAGCTTCCATGCCGTCATTGTCCAACAGAAACTCATCCTGGATTAGCTGACGGAGATACTTGTTTTCTTCCTGCAGATCTGCCAGCCTGCCGAAATTGAAAAAAACCGTATCGACAAGGGAGGCCAATATGTTTGACCTGAACCTAGTGATGCAGATCGCCAGCCGGGAGGGATGGCATGAACTGGCGGTTTATCTTGCTGACAGCAGCAGCCGCAGGGAATATGCGCATTTTATCCTGACCGGTGAAGCGGAAATGGAGGGCTGACACTACTCCATAATCCGGCATAATATCAAGACTTGATGGAAATGCCAATCTGAGTGACTAATAGAATGACGTAGAAAAGAAAGGAGCAGAAACCATGCCGCAGATGAAGTTTCCAAGCCGGGAGATAGTAGCAAAAATACGGGAACAGTATCCCGAAGGCACAAAGGTAGAACTGGTTTCCATGAATGACCCATACCGCGATATGCCGCCGGGCTTAAAAGGCACCGTAAAATCAGTAGACGATACGGGCACCGTGTTTGTCAGCTGGGAGAACGGTTCCGGCCTCGGCATAGTTTACGGGGAGGACGAGATCAGGAAATTGTAACTTACAGGCTGAGGGGGCGTTCTGCCCCCTCTTTCCAACATCAAAAGGAGATGATGCGTTATGAGGATTGAGAAATTAGACAGCCGGACAGCCAGCCCAAAGCACAGGAAGAAACGGGTGGCTGCCTATGTCCGTGTCTCCACGGAAAAAGAAATGGCGCTAAATTCTCTGGAAAATCAGGCGGAATTTTACACAGCGCAGATCAAGGCAGACCCCGATTGGGAATTTGCCGGTATCTATGAAGACCGGGGCATTTCCGGCACAAAGGAAATGAGGCCCGCATTCCAGCAGATGCTGGCGGACTGCCGGACAGGGAAGATTGACCTGATCCTCACCAAAGCGTTCACGCGCTTTGCCCGCAACACAGTAGTGCTTTTAAGCACGCTGCGCGAGCTAAAAGCCCTTGGAATTGATGTCTATTTCGAGAAAGACAATATCCATTCGCTTTCGGAAAACGGGGAATTTCTTATCACCCTGCTCGCCGCTTATGCGCAGGCGGAAAGCTATTCTGCCAGCGAAAACCAAAAGTGGCGCATCAAAAAAGCCTTCGAGGAAGGACGCACTACGCTTGGGAAAATGATGGGCTACCGCCTGAAAGACGGGGTACTGACGGTAGTGCCTGAAGAGGCGGAAATCGTGCGACAGATATTTGAGGATTATCTCTCCGGCATGGGAGAAAATGCCATAGCCAAGAAACTTATCCGCATGGGCATAGCGCCGATGCGCAGCCAAAGGCCTTGGAACCGCACTAGCATCCGATATATCCTGACAAATGAAAAATACTGCGGGAATATGCTGTTACAGAAAACATATATTGAAAATTATATCAGCAAAAAGCCGGTAAGAAATCACGGGGAAAGGACACGGTATCTGGTGGAAAACAGCCATGAGGCTATTATCCCGAAAGAAATGTTTGATTCCGCACAGGCAGAAAGGAGGAAACGCCGGGAAAAAATGAACGCAGATGGCCGGCAGTGGTCAAGGCGCTATCCTTTTTCCGGGATAATCGAATGCGGGGAGTGCGGCATGCATTACCGCCGCAGGACTGTCAGGTCAGGGACTCCATATGAACAGTCGGTGTGGATATGCCGGACTTTCGATACTTATGGCAAAGAGTTCTGCCACAGCAAACAGATACCCGAAGACATCCTGGCTGCAAAAACAGCTGAAGTGCTGGGCGGTGACGACTTGGAAAATGCCGTACCTGCGATGCTCTCGGCAATCCGTGTGGTGGAAGCCAATCACCTTGTCTATGTGTTCAAGGATGGCTTGGAGCAGGATGTATTCTGGGAGTACCCTTCCCGTAAGGAAAGCTGGACAGAAGAAAAACGGCAGAAAGCGCGGGAACTGGCCCTTGAGCGGAACCGCCTGAGAAAGGAGGGAAACAGCGATGCCTGAGAAAACCATACGCGTGATCCAGCCGACTGCCAGCCAGCATGGTACAGAGGATACCGTCGCTCTAGCCAAACGCAGGGTGGCAGCCTACGCCCGTGTCTCCACGGATGAGGATGAGCAGCTTAACAGCTATGAAAACCAGATAAACTACTACACCCGCTATATCCAGTCCAGACCGGAATGGGAGTTTGTGGGGCTGTATTCGGACGAAGGGATTTCCGGCCTTAACACCAAAAAGCGTGACGGCTTTCGGCAGATGGTAGAGGATGCCCTGAATGGGAAAATAGATTTAATCCTCACAAAGTCCATCTCCCGCTTTGCCCGTAACACGGTGGATACCCTTGTGACCATCCGCCAGCTGAAAGACAAAGGCGTGGAGGTGTATTTCGAGAAAGAGAACATCTACACGCTGGACAGCAAAGGGGAACTCCTTATCACGATCATGAGTTCCATTGCGCAGGAGGAATCCCGTTCTATCAGCGAGAATATCACGTGGGCGAAGCGCAAAAACATGGAACGCGGCAAGGTGAGCATGTCCTACGGACAGTTTCTCGGCTACGAAAAAGGGGAAGACGGGAAACCGCAGATTGTGGAAAAAGAGGCGGCAGTTGTCCGGCAGATTTATAACCTTTACCTTGACGGCAAGAGTGTCCGGGAGATTGCACGAATCCTTACCGCAGAGAACGTTCTCACGCCATCCGGCAAAAACTGCAACTGGAGCGTGTCGACCATCATGAGCATCCTCCGGAATGAGAAATACAAAGGCGATGCCCTGCTCCAGAAAGTCTATACGGCGGATTTCCTTAATAAGAAGGTGGTCAAAAACACGAATGTCCTGCCACAGTATTATGTGGAGAACTCCCACCCTGCCATTATTGACGGGGAGACCTTTGACCTGGTGCAGGCGGAACTGGCAAAGCGCGGCGGATGCAGCCGTGGGCGGCGGGCAAAATCCGTTTTCGACCGCAAAGTCATCTGCGGCGACTGCGGGCATTTCTACGGACAGAAACTCTGGTATTCCGATTCAAAAGAGCGGGTTTATGTCTGGCGGTGCACGCATAAATACGATACGGAGCCAAACTGCCAGACACCGGTGGTTAGGGAAAGTGATCTGCAGACGGCATTCCTGGTCACGTTCAACCATCTTTTACGGGGCAGGAAAGGCTATGTCGTCGAACTGGAAAGGGAAGTGGAAACCACCCAGCCCGCAAGGGCAGGGGAAATCCGGCGCTACCTGAAGTCCCTGAAAACGCAGCCGGAAATCGTCAGGACGTTCAGCGAGAGTGCATTTATTGCCCTGGTGGACAAAATCACTGTACGGGCAGACGGCCACATGGCTGTGCGCTATAAGGATGGGCTGGAGGTCAGCGTCAGCGAAGGCAGAGAATGGAGGGGCAGCGATGACAGCGGAAAAACTTTTTGAACTGGCCTGCGCCGGGGAAACCGAAACTCTTAGGGAACTTTATCATAGTGGGCAGCGATTAGACGTAACCTATGAAAAATTTGGCAAAGAACACTCCCTTATCATGGGCGCGTTCCGCAACCGGCAGTGGCATACGGTGCGCTGGCTCTTAGGAAACGGCGCAAAACTGACACCGGCAGAACAGGCGGAAATCAATGACCGATACCAGGAGATGCGGCTCATTGAAGAAATGCAGGAAAATTCATAAGTCAGTACTTATCCGGGAGGGGCATATGTTATATCTTAATGCCGCCTCCCGGAAACAATATAAAACAAAAACACAAAGGAGAGAACAGACATGAAACTTACACTGAATGCTGAAAACCGCAAACCGCTGGTGGATTTAATCAGCAGATTTACCGGGGAGGCCGCCGTCTACATGAGGATGCCGACCTACGCCTACCGGATTGGAAGTTACACGGTGACACGTGAGGGGAACTTGGAGGCGCCGGATGATTTAGATTTTGACGTTATCCATGCCCTTTATAAGACTCTGGCGGGCGGCGGGTATTATCCCAAAGAGGATGAACCTGTCGCGGAAAACACCGAAGAAGAGGAAACCGCAGGCCAGAATACTGGAATGACAGAAAATGTCAGGACAAATGAGGATGCAGATACGGCGGTGCAGACTAAAACTGCCGGGGAACCCCCATCGGGGGACAGTAGCCTTTCCAATCCTACAGAAACTCCCGGCCTGCCCACGGATGTCCTGGCGCGGCTGGGTGCGCTGCGCATTGCCCTGATCAGGGAAATCAACCGCCAGATTAACGGGATTATCCGTGACGGTGGTGCAGATACACCGCACAGGAGTACCCCTGTTATAAGGGAAAACCCCGGGCAGGCGATAGCATCGGGAGAAACTATGGGCATTGCTCTTTATGGGGACATCAGCACCCTGCGGGGGACAAAACCCACACTTGTGAGGTATGGGGATGAGGTTATCCCCGTGACTTCATGGAAACGGGCTTTCGCCGCCGTCCTTGACATCTGCAACCGGCAGGAACACTATCACGAAGCGCTCCTTGCTATCCGTAATGAAACGTTGGGGCGGAGCCGGAAAGTCATCGCTGATTCTCCACAGGGAATGTTGTCCCCGCTAAAAGTTGACGATAACCTTTATATTGAGACGAACTTCAGCACGGAGGCGCTGCTCAAACTGCTTAGGGACCGTATCCTTAACAGGATCGATTTTGACAGCAGAAGTATCACCTTTGAATACTGGCGTCCGTGACAGGGGGATAGTTCTTTGAGCACATTTAGTTCTTTAGGCACATTATCCGAGAAAGACCCGCAGCTGCGGGTCTTTTCCATGTGTAGCGTAACGGGAATACCACCAGTCTGAAAGGAAGCAGTTCCATTTTGATAAATAAAATGCTATAATATAGATAAAATAAAAAGAACCTAACGATCATTAGAAAGGAGCGGTACAATGACGACGCTGGAGAATACAATCTCTATGATGGAAAAATTGCCGGAAACCGACCTGATAGAAATCCAGAACTTGATCAAAAAACTTTTCCGCCAACACGAATCCGAGTCAACTGATGCCGCAGTTGGCCAGGTTCTGAAACGTATGTCTAAAGCTGACTTCATGGAAGATGCCAGGGCTGCAGAAAAGGATATTGCGGCCGGCAGATACAAAAGCGCGGATGAGGTGTTTGATGGGCTGGAACAAAGATACGGATTTTAAAGTTATATTCACGGATCAAGCAGAAAAACAGGCACAACAGATTCTTGACTATATTGCCTATGAGCTGGAGAATATGCAGGCTGCCCTGAGCGTCGAACAGGACATGAAAGATACCGCCGCCAGGCTCTCCTATATGGCGGGCAGCCTAAAACTTTGCGACGACACTGACTTGCGGGCTTTAGGATACCGGACGATTCATTTTAGGCGACACAGATATTTTATGCTGTATGAAGTTATCGATGACTGTGCATATGTTCTCGGCATTTATCACGCCCTGCAGGATTACGAGAATATTCTGCGGTAGTATCCCAAATTTATCACATAAACTCCAAATCCTATATAATAAGATTTATGACTAAAGCGGATATGCGGGTAAAGAAATCACTTTGTAAGATCCGCCATGCCCTCTGCAAAATCCTCAGTTCCACGCCGGAGCTGACAGATTATAACTTCACTGTGAGAATCATCGCTAAAACAGCCGGGGTCAGCCAGTCCACGGTACGCCGCCGTATCCGTGAATTTGAGCGTAAATTCTGCACGGGAACAGCCGGACGGCGTATCTCCCCGTGGACTTTGTTTGAGCTTTTTAATGCAGAAGTCATGGAAGAGCTAAATCAGCGCCGCGCTTTCCAAAATAAGATAGGGGTGGAAAAATCGACCGGGGATTTTTTTATGCGGTACTTGCCACCATCCATCACCACCGCACATATATTAGTGTGGTGGTCAGACATTACGGCAGATGTACGATGATTGGGGATATGCTGGAACTGGCATCAGAACTGCTATGGCAGGACTACCTTAAGGCTAAGGGAAGCAGCGCTGTCCCCTATAAGCGGGGTTTTTTCTCAGGCTTACCGTAAATACTGCCATGAGCAGATGCCCCGGATTGTGATACGGTGGATTCTTTCTTACGGTTGCAGTGAATCCTACTATCATGCCCATATGATGAAGCTGAAGAACTCAGCAGAGCTCTTTACTTTTGGAAAAGACAGCGCAGAAAAGTTCCAGAAAATTTTGGAGCAAAAGCCTGCCACAAAGACATATTACCCATATGATAAGCGTGAGTGGGATAAATTAGGGTAAAATCGCAGTGATTCGCAGAAATCGCAAAACCTCGCAGTGAATCGCAAAAATCGCAGACACCAGTAGGTGCAAGTAAAATAACTTTAATTGAAGTAGCTGATTTTACTTATTTGATAGCAAAAGAGTGGGGAAAATCCTTGATTTACAGGGGTCATCCGCCACTCTTTTACTCAGCTTATTTGACGTACTAATATGGTGCTAGCACCATGTCCCAATAATCATAAAGGAAATTTATTTTATATCATATTTTTCAATCCATTCATACATTGCCTTAACCACAGGTCTTAATCCTTTTCCCATTTCGGACATATAGTATTCGACCTTTGGAGGTACTTGCGGATATTCCTTGCGAATAATAAGCCCATCTTTTTCCAACTCTTTTAATTGATTTGTCAACATTTTATGCGTGATTGGCGCAAGCAAACGTTTCAATTCCCCATATCTCAATACTTCGTGAAACGCCAGCATATATATGATTCTTAATTTCCACTTTCCGCCAATCATTCCCACAATCGTTTCAAATCTTTCATAGCCAAAATCTTGAAGATAACAAGGTTCTTTTTTCACACATTCTCTCCTTTTTGATAGTATCACACAAAAAGGTGCGTACTTTTCAAAAAGTATTATATACCACTATAATAAAAATTGAAAGGGGCAAACGAACATGAAAATTATAATAATAAACGGAAGTCACAGAAAAAACGGCGTAACGGCATTGATACTGCATGAAATGTATCAAAAATTAGAAACTTACCCTAATGTAGAAATTCAATTTTATAATGTTGCAGACTTGAATTTGAAATATTGTGTTGGTTGCTGTAAATGCTATAAAAATGGAAAATGCATTTTTAATGATGACATTGAAAAATTATCAGAAAATATTGAAACAGCAGACGGCATTATAATAGGCTCTCCCACATATGCAAGCAATATTTCCGGGCAAATGAAAGTTATAATAGACCGTGGACATTTTGTAATAGAACAATTACTATTCGGAAAATATGCAATCAGCGTTTCAACATATGAGAATTACGGAGGAAAAGATACTGCTAAAATATTAAATAAGCTATTTTGTTATTCTGGAGCAACTATTTCTAAATCACTTGCTATTAAGACCCCATTTTCCAGTAATCCATTTAGCAACCCCAAAATTCATAAAATTGTAAATAAGGCAACGGATAAATTTTATAGAGATATCTATAGGCAGAAAACATATTTATATCAAAAAATGAAGCATTTTATAATATTCCGCTTTGGCATTCTCCCATTTGTCACGAAAAAAGGAAATGAATATCAAGGAGTTATAGTTAAATGGAAAAAGCATAGCATTAAAAACAGAAAAATAATATAAACCGCCACCAATTCCTAATATCTTTTTTCTGTTATGATATAATTTTCTTGTTGACTTGAAGCGCACTTCATAGTTTATGATTAAGAAGAAAGGCGGATTAATATGTATTCAGCGAAGGAAACAGCCAAAATGACAGGATTATCAACAGCAACTTTGAGATATTACGAAAAGGAAAAATTACTGCCCCAAATAGCTAGAAACAGCCAAAAATACAGGCAATATACAGACGAGGACATTGAATGGATTAAAATGATACAGTGTATGCGTATGGCAAATATCCCCATTCATTCCATTAAAGAATATGTTTCACTGTTATTACTGGGCGGTGAAACCCTTGAACAGCGTTTTGCTATGGTACAAAATCACATGGAGGATATTAAAAAGCAAATGACTAATTTACAGAATGCATTTGAATTGACACAAAAAAAGTTGTCATTCTATAAAAAACTTTTAGAGGATTCTTCCTTTAAAAATATGTCCTATAGCGAAGAATGGAAGTTATTTCATCATGGAGAAAATTAAAGAGAAAAAATAGGAGGAGACGGAAAATGCCTTATATCACAGTAGAAAGCGGTGTTTTGTCCGATACGCAAAAGGAGGAACTGATTAAACGATTAACAGAAATATCATCTGAAATTATGAAAATACCACAAGAATTTTTTGTAACAACCATAAAGGAAGTGCCTGACAAAAACTTTGGCATTGGCGGAAAAACCATTGACAAGGTAAAGGCAGAGTATATGCAGACACATAATAAGCAATTATAGGATAATTTAAAACACAGGCAGGGAAAAGGAATGGAAAATGTTTTAATTACAGGGACAACAAGCGGGATTGGAAAAGCGTTTGCCGAAAAATTTGCAAGCATGGGAAATAATATCATACTTGTATCACGAGATAGACAAAAACTGGAACAACAGCAATTATATTTACAAAATCAGTATCATGTAACTGTAAATTTTATTGCATATGACTTGTCAAAAGAAGATGCCATAGAATTGATTATGGAGCAAATATACAACTGGAATATACCTATTGATTTCCTTATCAATAATGCGGGCTTCAATGAGTGTGGCTTATTTACCAAAACAGATATTAGTAAGGAATTAAAAATGATCGACTTGCACATACGTTTTGTTACGCAACTTACAAAACGTATTTTGACAATTATGGAAAAGAATAATTATGGGCACATATTGAATATCGGTTCAACAGGTTCTTTCATTCCCTCTCCATCTGACGCAGTTTATTCCGCCACAAAAGCATATATTATGTCTTTTTCAAATGCCCTTTACGGAGAATATAGACATACAGGAATAAAAATCACTTTGCTTTGTCCCGGAGCAACGGAAACCGAATTCGCACGAAAAGCCAATATAGAACAAACCTTACTTTTTAAAGTTGCCGTTATGAAACCCGAACAAGTTGTTAAAATAGCTTATCCTAAAATAGTAAGAGGAAAACGCTTAATCATTCCGGGACTGTATAACAAATTTCTCATTTTCTGCTCAAAGATAATGCCTCTTAACATTACAAACAAGCTGACAATGATTATGATTATGATTAACAATTACTGCGAAGAAGGTGATGACATATTGTAAAAATTTTAGTGCTGACACTTAATGAACAAGAAGAAACAGTAACCAACAAAATTATATCGGCAATCGCTGACTATATACAGATTGAACCTATGCAAATTGCTCCTGTTTCCATTTTGTCATTTCCGGGACTGGAAATAAGGCAGCACCAACGCCGGGTACTTCAAAACGGGGAAGAAATAAACCTTACCCGCCTTGAATACAGTACCCTTATACTCCTTGCTTCCAACCCCGGCATTGTCCTCACACAAGAACATATTTTTGAAGCCGTTTGGAACATGGATAGTGATAGTTGCCATTCAAGTGTTGTCAACGTGATTTACAACCTGCGGAAAAAGATAGAGCCGGACAGCAAAAACCCAACCTACATAAAAACCGTATTAGGTGTCGGCTACAAATTTGACGTAAAAAGTACCGAGGAATGACTTTCCATTACTGTCAATCCCCGGTACTTTTTATCTCTCCAATGCTCTCTCTATCTGCTGTTTCTGCCCTTTCAAGTCATTCTGTTTCCCGTAAAGACTATTACGCTCTTTGCAGAGTTCTTTCATGCGCTCCAACTGCGCCCGCACTCCCTCCCGGCAATCCGGCTCTATCTTTTTGTATTCCCCGGTCAGATTGCGGATTGTATTATTGTTTTCCTTTATCTGCTCCGACAGGCATACCCAGTCTATCAGATTTTGCACTTCCTTGTCCGTTTCGTAAAGGTCTGTATCTGCCACGATTTTAGCGCACAGCCGTATCATAACTTTCTTCTCCATATCCGTCATATCCTATCAATCCTCACTTTCTTATCGGCTCATTTCAAAGGCACGTTTCGGGCGTTTATTTGCCCTCTCCGCCTGCTCTAATGCCTTTGACCGTTCCACTATCGACTGCACCTGTTCCCTGCCTAAATGACGCTCCAAACGCCCCAAATCAGACACTTTTTCCTGCAATCGGTTTATAGTGTCGCTCTGCTCCATGACCTTATCCGTCAAGCGGCTAATCTGCACTTGTTGTCCGTTCACTTTGGCAGTCAACTTCTTTCCCTGCTCCGTAAGCTGTACGCATTTGATAGTTAGATTTTTTACAACCTCTTTCAATTTCTCCACAAGCGGGAGTGCCTTTTTATCCCGATAATTCTTCGCGCTCATCAATGCTCCCGGCTCTGCCAACTGCCATTTCATATCTTCATCATAAACGTGGATATTTCTCTCCATGACTTCCTTTGACTGTACCATTTTGTTGATTTCCTGCTGTAATTTTTTCTGCTGTTTTTCCAACTTTTCATTTTCGGACAACAGCTTTTCTTTATCTCCTGCCAGTGTTTCCGCTTGTTCTTTCAAAAGATGATTTGTAGCGGAAAGTTCCGCTACTTCCTGCCGGATTGCTTCGCCCTCTTTCTGTATCTGTTCCGTTTCCTGTCCTGCCGCTATCTGCTGATGAAGAATATCGGATAATTCCTCCTTCCTGCCGAAGATTGTCTGTTCCAGTTCCGCAACCTCTTTCTGCCGCTCCTGCTTTTCAAAATCAAGTATAGACAAATGCTTGTTATGTGTGCCTAACTGTCTCCACTGTACGCCATAACGGTAAGTGATTTTCTCCGCTTCATTCAGGTTCTGTAATGGCTGCTACCTGTCAAAAAAAGACAATCTTGTTTTTCTTTAACATGCAGTTCCATACCACTACAGCCCATACCTGCCTTTTTCTTTTATGAGACAGATTTTTTTATCAGAAAATACTTAAACCATATATTCTAACAACAGCTAAAGTATATATTATATATAATGAAAAAATAGACTTCTTCTCCGCTCCAAAACCCCTGAAAGTATTGATTTTACTGGAGAAACTGACATTTCTATGCTAGACAAGGCTTGTCTGGCTCCAAATGACAAAATCCCCCATCTTAAGGGGGATTCATAATGCCTTTACAGTCAGCTTCTTACACTGTCTGCTTTCCAAACATTTTGATGTATTCCTGTGCCATCTGTAATGACAGGTTCAGTTTCTCCTGCAGCCTTTTCAATATATCATTTTCAGAAAGCCCATAATCAAATCCTGTCTCAACAATGCCCTTTGCTTCTCCTTTTGTTTCATTTTCTTTTGCGATTTCATCAAACAAAGTACACATATCAAAGTCTCCTTTCTCAGATAATGCATTATAATCAATCTTACAGTTTGTTGCTCCTGCCACTGTCATAATCACAGACTTATCTACCTTGTGTTCCCTTGCATAGTCTATGACTTTTTTCCTTGCTTCATCCCTTGACAGGCTTTTATCAAGAATCACTTTCATCAGATTGAAAAAAGCCACATTCTTCATATTATGGAGTGTCAGGCTGTTCTCCCTCGCCTCCACAAGCAGAATCTTATAGTCATTCACAAACGCTTTCATCTCTTCGGGAATATTTAACATCCCATGGAGCGATACCGCCCCATCCCATGGCTTCTCACCATAGTAGACCACCATCGTAATGACTGGTGTGAACCTGTCTGTCTTTTTCATCCCCGACAGGTATTCATCTTCTTCCAGCCCCTTTGCTGTCTGATACTTCTTAGCATTGCTGTCATACTGCTTTTTATAAGTGCAGTAGTCATATCCCATAATTCGCATAGGCATTGCATAGTGGATATGCTCCTGTGATTCCATTCCCAGCATCACAAGCTCCACTCCAAATGCGGTGGATCTCTTGCTTACCTTTATATTGTCTCTGGATGCCCTGATGCTCTCCGCATAGTCCTTATGCTCCAATACAGAGGATTCCTCCGTATCCACATCCTCCAGCTCCTCTGGCCTGATGGCCTGTTTTCCCTCAAACAGCACTGCATTGAAGAGGTCGGCAAACTGCTCATTACCGCTCCAGTAATTCTTTAGCACTGTATCTGGTTTTAAGTCCTGTGTTTTCTTTGCCATCCTTACGATTCCTTCCCTCTGCTTCTTTTAGTATACTATCAAACCCCGTTGATTTCAAGGTCTGACAGGGGATATTAAGGAACCCCAGCCCGAAAGCCAGAGTTCCCCTGTTCCTATCCTTTGTAATAAAATTCATCAAACACCTTTTCACAGTCCTCCATGGATTTCAGGTTATAGTGACCAAAGTTAAGGCTCTGGCTTGATTCATTCCATGCAGTCCATACTGCATAAGTGCCATCCTCTTTCTTTGCCGACACCATCCAGAGATAATTGTCCGCTGGATGATAGGATTTCTGTCTAATCTCCAATACTGTATACTTAGGAAGATGCTTCTTAAAATATAGCTCCACATGCTTCCTGATTTCGTTTAAATCAATTCCCATAAAACATCGTTCTCCTTTCAGATTAAAGGCAGCCTGTAAAAAGAATCACCCATAGCCTTAATAAGTGCATCATGCTCTTTTTTATTACAGGACTGCAGAAAATGGAAAAACACAAGCCCTGAAAAAGTCTGCTGCAAAGTCCTGTGGTCTATTGCCATCTCCTTTGCCACTTTTTCCATCTTCTCATTGCTGACAGATTCCATCTTCCTCTTAACAAAGGGAATCTCCGCAAGCTGTCTGCCTGTTTTTGCGGATGCTTCATTTCTTAAATCTGTCCTGTATCCGCTGTCAGATATTACCTTTATCCAGCAGATGTCCAAATCCTCCATCTGTCTGGAATCCCTCTGTTCCCCTGCGATCTTATCAGGCTTAAAAAACATGTTGTTCACTTCACGGGAGAAATATTTCGCAATCTCCTGTGGGCTGGCAGTCTTTAAATCCATCATAAACATCTACCTCTTTTCCTTTATACTTTTGCAAGTTTCTTCTTTTCCTCTGTGTCTTTTTTAAACCTGACTTCCACACAGCCATATTTTTCCCTGAAATAGCTCATGGAAGCAGGTTTTGAGCTGAACTTATGGAAATCGTCAAAATGCAGATACCACATCTGCTTCTGCCTTGCCCAGTGGAACCCTAACCCTTTCAGTTCCTTTCGGTAGTCATAGCAGTTTGACACCCATATCCAGACACCGATAATCTCCACCTTGATTCCTTCAAGTATGAAAGCATTGTAGAACCTGCAGGGTGCAAAAGGGCATAAAATCCCCCTCCCCACGAAAAGGGGCTTTTAAAATGAGATACGATATGGTAAAATATGCTACAGCAATTCGTTTTGAGCTGTAGCAGTTGCCACCGCAGAATCTTTTGGATGATGATTTAGGGCACGACCCTTTTGGGAACCGGAGATAAGTACCGGACTTCCGTTTACCGATTCCTGTATTGGCTGGGATGTGGCTGCACTTCCTGAAACGGATTGCTTTTTTTCTGCGGAAGAAACGGACTCCATTTCCTCTGCCGCATCCATTTCCTGTGCACCGCACTGTCTCTCAACCAGCCGGAGCGTGTCATCGTCAGCACCCTGTTCCTTTAAGAAAGCGATGACATTGTCTAAATTCAGCCCTTTTTGTTTTTTCGTACTGTGTAGAACTTCTTCATGGTCAACAGGGAGGAAGTCTGCGTCATCCCGGATCATGTGGTAGATGGCCACGAGCATTTTCCGCGCTATGGCGATGATGGCCTTCTTGTGGCCCCGGCGCTTTTTCAGCGTCTCGTATTTGTAGTGGAAGTAAGGATCCTTTTTCGTGCTTTTTGCAGCTGCAAGGGCACACTGCACCAGGAGCGGTTTCAGGTAATGTCCGCCGTCCCCTGTCCTTGTGGACTTCTTCTTTCCTGCGCTTGCATTGTTTGCGGGGGAGAGGCCTGCCCAGGAGGCGAGTGAGGCATCATCCCGCCAGACAGACATGTCCGTCCCTATCTCGCCCAGGATATAGAGGGCGGATTCTTCGGTAACCCCGACCATTGTGGCCAGGTGTCTGATGATGCGGGAGTATTTCTGACGGAAATAATCCAGTTTCTCATCAATGAGGCGGATACATTCGTTGATCTGGCCAAGATGCAGGTTTATGACCTTAAGCTTGTCCCGCTGGATGCCAATGAATTCATAGCCATGGATACTGTCGAGGATATCCTCCCCGGATGCTTTCACCCGCCGGTCCACCATGCTCAGGATCTGTTTGTCGCTGACATCTTCCGGCTCCGTCATGATAAGGTATTCCATGATGGAGGATGCGGATTTCCCGAAAGGGTCTGAGAACACGCAGTCCAGCCGCACCTTCGATACGGTCATGGAATTCTGGAAACGGTTCTTCTCGGAAGTACGCATATAAGTGAGCTTCAGGCGGTAACGGCACAGCTCCCTGAGGTCACGGATGTCGGCTGGCGGGATAAAGGACGCCACGACAAGGTCCATCCGGAACATACTTGCGATGTGGACGGCATCCCGGAAATCGGTCTTTTGGCCTTTGGCCTGCTTTACGTATTTCGGGTGGGTCAGAACCGGCCTTTGGCCGCACTGTTCCAGGATGTTGAACACAGGTATCCAGTATTTCCCAGTGGATTCCATGCAGACATCCTGCACGCCATGGCTTTGGAACCATGCGCCCATGGTGCGGATATCACTGTTTGTGGACTTGAACTGCCTGACATAAAAGACCGCATTAAGAGTTTTGGGATCTGTCTTGCAGACTGCGGCCATAAGGATCTCCTTATGCACATCGATGCCCGCGCAGACCGGGCGTTTGATGTCACCATCAGCAGATGTGATGACACGGGTGCCATCATCCATAGTGAGGGA
>ERZ808046.589-NODE-589-length-27186-cov-7.785016_pt1 | contig 27186 bp, 20 predicted proteins | sample MGYA00380196_ERZ808046 | MGnify/ENA primary metagenome ERZ808046 (study PRJEB31490, sample SAMN06133421) | mouse gut metagenome | isolation source: Z6_2 | host: mice | place: China: Chengdu | collected 2015-05 ...
TAACTCCTAACGAAGTGATAACTCCTCTAACTCCTTTAACTCCTAACAAAGTGATAACTCCTCTAACTCCTGTAAATCCAACTCCTGCAAATCCAAAGAACCGTGCATAAAAGCAACTTTTTTCCTCTCCACAAACATTCATATGCCGTAATTTGTTAACTTTGCACACCGAACCATCATGTAGATTATGAAACAACGATACATAAGCCGCGTCTTCCTGCTGCTTGCCGTGCTCGCCTGCAACGGCGGCGTGTCGGCACAGATAAAGGGCGTGATAACCGACTCGCTCACACACGAGCCACTGATGTACATCACCGTGCAGTATGAAGGCAAAGGCGTAGGAAGCATCTCCAACGCCGAAGGCGAATATACCGTGGAGACACGCAAGGGCTGGGACGAACTCACCTTCTCCGCCATCGGATACATCACCAAGAAAGTGCGCTTCGCACCCGGCACCAAGCGGCTCGACGTGCAGCTGGCGCCCGCCGACGTGATGCTCTCCGAGGTCGTCGTCAAACCGAAGAAAGAGAAATACTCGCGCAAGAACAACCCCGCCGTGGAGTTCATGAAGAAAGTCATCGAGCACAAGCGCGCCCTGAAGCTCGAGGAGAACGACTACTACCAGTACCAGAAATACGAGAAGATGAAGATGTCGCTCAACGACGTCACTCCCGAGAAGATGGAGAAAGGCATCTACAAGAAATTCTCCTTCTTCAAAGACCAGGTGGAGACATCGCCCAAGACCGGCAAGACCATACTGCCCATCTCCATCAAGGAGACCGGCAGCAAGACCATCTACCGCAAAAACCCCAAGAGCGAGAAGACCATCATCGAAGGCGTCAACTCCACCGGCATCGAAGAGTTCTTCAACACCGGCGATATGCTGGGCACGATACTGACCGACGTCTTCTCCGACGTCAACATCTACGATGACGACATACGCCTGCTGCAACGACGCTTCGTCAGCCCCATCGGACGCGGGGCCATCAGCTTCTACAAGTTCTACCTCATGGACACGCTCATGGTGGACCGCAGCGAGTGCGTGCACCTCACCTTCGTGCCGCAGAACTCGCAGGACTTCGGCTTCACCGGACACCTCTACGTGGTGAAAGACTCCACCTACGCCGTGAAGAAGGCGGTGATGAACCTCCCCAAGAAGACCGGCGTCAACTTCGTGGAGAACCTCGACATCGTGCAGCAGTTCGAGCAGCTGGCTGACGGCAACTGGGTGCTCACCGACGACGACATGACCGTCGAACTGAGCTTCGTGAAAGGCATACAGGGGCTGGAGGTGCAGCGCACCACCAAGTACACCGAGCACCGTTTCGACGAGATAGAGCCCCGCCTCTTCCGCCTCAAGGGGAGCGTCATCAAGGAAGCCAATATGCTCGCCAAGAGCGACGAATACTGGGCCAAGGTGCGCCAGGTGCCCCTCACCAAGAAAGAGAGCAACATGGACGTGTTCATGAACCGCATCGAGCAGATACCCGGCTTCAAGTACGTCATCTTCGGCGCCAAGGCGCTCATCGAGAACTTCGTGGAGACCGGCACCCGGAAGCACCCCAGCAAGGTAGACATCGGCCCCATCAACACCATGATAACGAGCAACTACGTCAACGGCACCCGCTTCCGCCTGAGCGGCATGACCACCGGCAACCTGCATCCCCACTGGAGCTTCAGCGGATACGGCGCCTACGGCACGCGCGACCGGAAGTGGTTCTACTCCGGACAGGCGGCCTACTCGTTCAACAAGCGCGAGTACGTCCTTTGGGAGTTTCCCAAGCACTACCTCGCCTTCCAGTACACCTACGACGTGATGTCGCCCATGGACAAGTACCTCGCCACGGACAAGGACAATATGTTCGTCGGCTGGAAGTGGACCACCGTCGACCAGATGTCGTATATGCGCGACGCCACCCTGACCTACGAGCTGGAGACCAACGCGGGCTTCTCCGTCAAGGCGATGGCGCGCCACCGCAACGACCAGCCCGCCGGCGTGCTGCAATACCTGCGCAACGACGGCGCCACGCCCGGCACGTGGGACGGGCAGAACACCCCCGTGCGCGACATCACCACCACCGAGCTGGGCGTGACGCTGCGCTACGCCCCCGGCGAGACGTTCGTCAACACCAAGCAGCGCCGCGTGCCCGTGTCGCTCGACGCGCCCACGTTCCTGCTCTCGCACACCGTCGGCATGAAAGGCGTGCTGGGCGGCGAATACAACTTCAACCTCACGGAAATCGGCCTGCGCAAGCGCTTCTGGTTCGGCTCGTGGGGCAAGCTCGACGTCACCGCCCGCGCCGGAGCGCAGTGGAACACCGTCCCCTTCCCGCTGCTCAACCTGCCCATGGCCAACCTCTCGTACATCACGCAGAACAACGAGTCGTTCAACCTCATCAACAACATGGAGTTCCTGAACGACCGCTACGCCTCGCTCAACCTCAGCTACGACATGAACGGGAAGCTCTTCAACCGCATCCCCCTCGTCAAGAAACTGAAGTGGCGCGAAATGTTCCGCATCCGCGGCCTGTGGGGCACCCTGACGGACAAGAACAACCCCTACAAGCGTCATAACCCCGACCTTTTCCTCTTCCCCATGCGCGACGGCCTGCCCACCAGCCACGTCATGGGACGCACACCCTACGTCGAAGCCAGCGTCGGCATCTACAACATCTTCAAGCTGCTCCACATCGAGTATGTACGCCGACTGACCTACACCGACATTCCGGGAGTGAAGAAGGGGGGGGTACGGTTTATGATACTTACAGTGTTTTGATTGAATTTTGAATTATGAATTTTGAATTTTGAATGGGCTGCGCATTCAGAATTTTGAATTAGGAATTTTGAATTTTGAATGGGCGGCGCATTCAGAATTTTGAATTAGGAATTTTGAATTTTGAATGGGCTGCGCAGTGGCAAATGTGATGCAAAATTCATAATTCAATAAACGTTCAAAACTCATAATTCAAAATTCATAATTCATAAGCGTTCATAATTCAAAATTCAAAATTCATAATTCAAAATTCCTCACCATGCAACCACTCGCAGAACGTCTCCGTCCGAAGACCTTAGACGAATACATCGGTCAGAAGCACCTGGTAGGTCCGGGTGCGGTGCTCCGCAAGATGATAGATGCGGGGCGTATCTCCTCGTTCATCCTGTGGGGTCCGCCGGGTGTGGGCAAGACCACGCTGGCGCAAATCATAGCCAACCGGCTGGAGACGCCGTTCTACACGCTCAGCGCGGTGACCAGCGGTGTGAAGGACGTGCGCGAAGTGATAGACCGCGCCAAGAGCAACCGCTTCTTCTCACAGGCAAGTCCGATACTGTTCATCGACGAGATACACCGCTTCAGCAAGTCGCAGCAAGACTCGCTGCTCGGCGCCGTGGAGCAGGGCACGGTGACGCTGATAGGCGCCACCACCGAGAACCCCTCGTTCGAGGTCATCCGCCCGCTGCTCTCGCGCTGCCAGCTCTACGTGCTGAAGCCGCTGGAGAAGGACGACCTGCTGGAACTGCTGCAACGCGCCGTCGCCACCGACGTGCAGTTGCGCGAGCGGCAGATAGAGCTGCGCGAGACCACCGCCATGCTGCGCTACAGCGGCGGCGACGCCCGCAAGCTGCTCAACATCCTCGACCTCGTGGTGCAGTCCGAGGGGCAAGACCCCGTGGTCGTCACCGACGCCCTCGTCACCGAGCGCCTGCAGCAGAACCCCCTCGCCTACGACAAGGACGGCGAGATGCACTACGACATCATCTCCGCCTTCATCAAGTCCATCCGCGGCAGCGACCCCGACGCCGCCATCTACTGGCTGGCACGCATGGTGGAGGGCGGCGAAGACCCCGCCTTCATCGCCCGCCGACTCGTCATCTCCGCTTCCGAGGACATCGGCCTGGCCAACCCCAACGCCCTGCTGCTCGCCAACGCCTGCTTCGACACCGTCATGAAAGTGGGCTGGCCCGAAGGACGCATCCCCCTGGCAGAGACCACCATCTACCTCGCCACCAGCCCCAAGAGCAACTCCGCCTACCTGGCCATCGACAGTGCCCTCGAGCTGGTGCGGCAGACCGGCAACCTGCCCGTCCCCCTGCACCTGCGCAACGCCCCCACCAAGCTGATGAAGCAGCTCGGCTACGGCAACAACTACAAGTATGCCCACGACTACCCCGGCCACTTCGTCCGCCAGCAGTTCATGCCCGACGACCTGAAAAACCAACGCATCTGGCTACCACAGGACAACCCGGCAGAACTGAAACATAAGGAAAGGATGGAGAGGCTGTGGGGAGAATTATGAATTTTGAATTTTGAATTGGGCTGCGCATTTAGAATTTTGAATTAGGAATTTTGAATGGGCTGCGCGGTAGCAAATGTGATACAAAATTCATAATTCTGAAACATTCAAAATTCAAAATTCATAATTCAAAATTCATAAGCATTCATAATTCATAATTCAAAATTCTAAACGCGCAGCCCAATTCAAAATTCATAATTCAAAATTCAAAATTCCTCACCATGTCCATCATCGTATTAGACAGCCACACCGCCAACCCCGGAGACCTCTCCTGGGACGAACTGAGAGCCTTGGGCGAATGCACCATCTACGAGCGCACCGCCCCCCACGAAGTGCTGGAACGCGCCGCAGGCGCAGACATCCTGCTGACCAACAAAGTGGTGCTCGACGCCGCCACCATCGCCGCCCTGCCGCGGCTGAAGTACATCGGCGTGCTCGCCACGGGCTACAACGTGGTAGACGTCGACGCAGCACACGCGCGCGGCATCACCGTGACCAACATCCCCGCCTACAGCACCCCCTCCGTGGCGCAAATGGTGTTCGCACACATCCTCAACATCACCCAGCAGGTGCAGCACTACGCCGACGCCGTGCGCGCCGGACGCTGGAGCTCCTCGCCCGACTTCTGCTTCTGGGACAGCCCCCTCGTCGAGCTCCACGGCAAGCGCATCGGCATCGTCGGCCTGGGGCAGACCGGCAGCGCCACCGCCCGCATCGCCCTCGGCTTCGGCATGGAAGTGTACGCCTACACCTCCAAGTCGCCCCTGCAGCTACCACACGACATCAAGAAGACGGAGCTCGACGAACTCTTCGCCACGTGCGACATCGTCAGCCTGCACTGCCCCCTCACCCCCTCCACCCGCCACCTGGTGAACGCCGACCGGCTCAGCCTGATGAAACCCACCGCCATCCTCATCAACACCGGACGCGGCCCCCTCGTCGACGAAGAAGCCCTCGCCAGCGCACTGAACAGCGGCACCCTCCTCGCCGCCGGACTCGACGTCCTCGACCGGGAACCGCCACGACCCGACAACCCGCTGCTCAGCGCCCGCAACTGCTACATCACCCCACACATCGCCTGGGCCACCACCGCCGCCCGCCAACGCCTGATGCAAACCATGCTCGCCAACGTGAAGGCGTTCCTGAGGGGGGAACCGGAAAACGAAGTGTGAAGGCACGCGGACGACGCGGACAGGCACGGATGAACACGGATTATAGTCAAACAGCATTGATTGGTGATAAAGGAGTTATCACTTCGCTACGCTCCGTTAGGAGTTATCGGGAGTTACCGTTTGAGGAGTTATCGGGAGTTACCGTTTTAGGAGTTATCGGGAGTTAACGGGAGTTATCGGGAGTTAGAAGCCGATAGTCTTGTTTATATAAGCCAGCAGTCATGTTTATATAAGTCGGTAGTCATGTTTATATAAGTCGGTAGTATCGGCCGATAACTCCTAACGGAGCGTAGCGGAGTGATAACTCCCGATAACTCCCGATAACTCCTTAAACAAAAAACTCCTTAAACAAAAAACTCCTCAAACAAAAAACTCCTCAAACAAAAAACTCCTAAGAGCAGGCGTGTCGAAATATCCGCCCCATCCGCTCATCCGCGTGCCATTACGTATTATCTTTGTCCCCCGTACAATTAAATCATATTAATAATGAAATTCAAAAAAAAGACGGGTGGAAATACCTCAACGCCCTGCGCACAGCGTGGGGAATCATCAAAAAAGCCTACGACGAAAACTACGAGACCAGCGACGAAGCCTACCTGCTGCTGAAACGCATCGTGCGCCTGTGTGAGAAACTAATCAAAGCACACGAACAGAGACGCGAACAGCGCGCCCGCGAACGCGAAAAAGCCCTGAACCGTTAATAAAGCACAAATATCGGCCAAAAACGAGTTTATACATTTTTACAAAACCAAACCGCTGAAACACACGGCAATAGGTAGTAAAAAGTGTATAAACAGGGAGATTTATATGGATTATTTTCCGTATATTTGTGGTAATAAACGTTGAAGACGTTGTCGCGCGTGCGGCGCATTGGCGGGCATCGCGGGAGGCTGTCTCCGACGAGTAAACAACAATTAAAATCCGCAATATGGATTTAAGCAAAGACAACGGAGACATCCAGTTCTCCGAATTCGACTCCGTGCGCAGCAAGAAGGCACGGACCGTCCGACTGGACGAGTATGTAACCAACGTGCGCAGCGACGCCTTCAAGGCAAGCGTGCAAGAGTACCGGCGGCTCTCGGCCCTGCCGGGACACGAAGCCCAGGCGCAGGCAGTGAAAAACGCCATGCCCTGCATCGTGCCCGCAGGCGTGTGCAGCGGCGGGCACGCAGTAAAGAACCTCGTGAGCCACAGCGGTCTGCTCCAGATAGACTTGGACCACACCGACGGGCGCACCGACGAAGTGTGCCGCCTGCTGCGGCAGCTGCCCTACGTGACAGTGGCCCACAAAAGCTTCTCGCAGTGCGGCGTGCGCGCACTGGTGCGCGTGTCGGTAGACGACGTGCGGCGCTGCTACGAACGGCTCTACACGGCCGTGGGCGAAGCCGTCAGCCGGCACACCGCCCACCCCTACGACAGCAAGTGCAAAATCCTGACGCAGCCCAGCTTCTACGCCTGGGACGCCGACGCCTACTACAACCCGCAGGCCGTCCCCTTCCGGATGCAGTGGGGAGGAGACGACGGCGCCCAGGACGGAGCGCCCGTCCCCGCAGGAACACCGCCGCCCACCGACGCGGCGGCAGCGGCACAAGCCATCCCACTGCCCGGGGAAACGGCGGCGGCAGGAACGGCGGCTGTGCCAGCGGCATCTGCCACGGCAACGGCGGCAGTAGCAACGGCAGGAACAGCGGCGGCGGCAGCGCCGCCGTCGGCCCCCGGCTTCCTCGTCCAGTTTCTCGACGACTTCGAGCGCCGCAACCCCTTCCGCCGCGGCGAGCGCAACGACCTTGCGCTGAAGCTCGGCCGTGTGGCGCGATGTAAAGGATTTTCGACGTCCGAACTGCAAGAACTCATCCGCCTTTTCGCGCGCCACTATTCCGCAACCGATTTCACGGCCGACGACATCCGCCTGCGCGTAATGGCTGGTTATCAGTATGTTGGCTCACACCCGAGAAATACTGCCGCAGACGGCGAGGGTTCAAGTGGGGCTCAACCTCTTATGAGCCCTCCCGACACACCCGATGAAGAGGCCGAGCACGATGAATTGTTGGAAAAAAATAACGAATTGCGTGCCGGTGCGCCCTACATTCCGGACGCCGTCTACAAGGCCCTGCCCGAGTTCCTGAAGAGCTGCGTGCAGTACGCCGCCGACCCGCGCGAACGCGACATCATGCTGCTGGGCAGCCTGAACTGCTGTAGCGCCGCCTTCCCCGGCGTACGCTTCTTCTACAAGAACGCCACCTACTCGCCCCACTTCTACAACGCCGTCGTGGCCAACGCCGCCGCCGGAAAAGGCTCCATGGCGTTCGTCACCTGCCTGCTCAACGGTATACAGGCGCACTACGACGCCCAGTACCGCGCGCAACGGCGCTCCTACGAGCAAGACCTCGCCCGCTGGGAAACCGAAGTGCAGCACGCGCGGCAGCAGAAACGCGCCGCCGACCCCTCGCTGAAACCCGAAGAGCCCAAGGGCAAGTACCTCAAGACCTCGGCCACTACCAGCAAGAGCCGCCTCGTGCTGCAACTGCACACCAACGGCGAGCTGGGCTGCCACATGGCTTCCACCGAAATCCACACCCTCATCAGCTCGCTCGGGCAAGACTACGGCAAGTTCGAAGACATCCTCTGCAAGGCGGCGCACCACGAAGAGATATCGCAGTCGTACAAGATTGACGGCGACCCCGTCGTCGTGCCCCACCCCCGCCTGGCAGTCGCCATCACCGGTACCCCCGAACAGTTCACCGGTTTCTTCCGCTCGCACGAGACGGGGCTCTACAGCCGCTTCCTCGTCTACACCCGCCAGTCGTCCACCCGCTGGGAGACGTGCGCGCCGGGCGAGGGCCGTGTCGACCTGCGCGACCACTTCCACGCCCTGGGCCAGCGGCTGCTCGAGATGCACCAGCTGCTGCTCGGCTCGCCCACGCTCGTCACCTTCAGCCCCGCGCAGTGGGAACGCCACACGCGGCTTTTCGACCAGCTGCTGCGCTCCACGCAGGTAGAAGGCAAGGAGCACGCCAACGCCATCGTCCTCCGCCACGGGCTGCTCGCCATGCGCCTGGCAGCGGTGCTCACCGTGTTCCGCAAGTGGGACGACTACCCCTACGCCGCCGAGTACCGCTGCACCGACACCGACTTCACCACCGCCATGCACATCACCACCGCCGTCCTCGCGCACAGCCTGCTGCTCGGCAGCACGCTTCCCGCCACCGGACGCCCGCCCGTGGCGATGCGGAGATTCAACCGCTTCGAAGAAGTCCTTGCCCAACTTTCTAAGAAATTCTCTTACACTGATTTCATCAATGCCGCTCTCCAAATCGGTATTTCAAAAGCCACAGCCAAACGCTACCTAAACAGGAGCGTCGACTTGGAACTCATTGCTAAAGAGGAAAATACGTACAGAAAGCGCAACAAGAAGCATATAAAACAGGGCTCATAAGAAGTTGACCCCTAATTGAGCCCTCGCGCACCCCGCGCGACCCCCTCCGGAAGGTGGCGGAAGTTAAGAAATATCTTGACTTCCGCCACGCTTCGTTAGGAGTTAACGTTTAAGGAGTTTTTCATTTAAGGAGTTATCGGGAGTTAACGGGAGTTAACGGGAGTTATCACTCCGCCACGCTTCGTTAGGAGTTATCAGCCGATACTACCGCCTTATATAAACATGACTGCTGGCTTATATAAACAAGACTATCGGCTTCTAACTCCTAGCCCGAAGGGCGATAACTCCCGATAACTCCCGATAACTCCTTAAACGGTAACTCCCGGCTCGAACGCATCCGGAGCGAACTGGAATGCCTGCTGGGAAGCCCGGTAGACCTGATACGCATACGCGAACGCATGAACAGCCGACTGAAACAACGAATCCTAAAGGAAAGCATCTATGTATGACAAGGAAAAGCCGCGTCTGCCCTGACACCCGTCTCACGGGACGGGAAAATTCATCCCACGGGACGGCGCAAGCTCATCCCACGGGACGAAAAAAATCATCCTGCGAGCCGAGAAACCCCACCTCACGGGACGAGGGGCGGCGCAACGAGGGCGGCGTTTTCATTTAAGCACGCTGCACACATTTTTCAGCCGCAGATGACACGGATTTTATATTTTTTATCTGCCAAATTAAAGAATACCTCAATGAAAAGCCGGGAGCGCGTCACGGTGTCCCCAGCACGCCGACGATGAGCCGCACCTGCGCGGGCGTATACCGCCTGGCCGAGGGTGCCATCCCCGTCTCGCGCAGCCGCTGTTCCAGCCCCGGTGCGGCGCGTATCCATTCGTTGAACTGCTTGACGGCCGTCTGCTGCTGCACGCCGCCGATGTACATACTCGCCAATTCGCCCTTGCCGTAGCTGCGCACGACAAACGCTCTCTCCGTAATCTCTCCGTCAGTCTTTTCCATATTTTGGGGTGAAACGAGGGTGACCCTCTCCTGATAAACGTCGGTTAATACTGACACGAAGATAATGATTTTCAGCGTGATACACAAATATCCGGGGGACAAAAAACGAGCGCGCGGCAGGGATTTTTCGTTAAAAAACAGCTTTTGTTAAGGAGTTATCGTTTTAGGAGTTATCGGGAGTTAAAGGGAGTTATCGGGAGTTAGAAGCCGATAGTCTTGTTTATATAAGACAGCAGTCATGTTCATATAAGGCGGTAGTATCGGCCGATAACTCCTAACGGAGCGAAGCGGAGTGATAACTCCCGTTAACTCCCGATAACTCCTAAAACGATAACTCCTAAAACGATAACTCCTAAAACGACAACTCCTAAAACGATACCCCCCTTAAATGAAAACTCCCGAAAAGCCTCCCCCCAACAGCTTTATCGTTACCTATCGTTACTTATCGTTACTGAAACGTAGCGAACCGTAGCGAACCCGATTTTCCGCCCCGCTCGTGCCGTATCTTTGTTTCAACGAAACGGGGAGAGAGGAAGAGACCGTGCGGCCGACCGTCTCCTCCCCCCCGCATCGCCAAGAGAGAAAAAAAAGATTATTAACCCTCAAAAAAAAACGTATCGATTATGGCAATCATCGTAGAGCGTATCCAACGCTACAAGAAAGTCGGGGACAAGAGCTCCCCGCAACTGTACTACCTGAAACGGCGCGCACAGAACTCCCGCCTGTACGACACCCGCCGGTTGGCGCAGGAAATCGAGGAACTGGGCGGTATGTCCGCCGAAGACGTGGAACACGTGGTCACCGCCCTCGTGCGCAACATCAAACGCAAACTGACCGACGGCGACAGCGTGAAACTCTCCGGACTGGGCGTCTTCTACACCACCTTCCACAGCCAGGGCGTGGAAAACCCCGAAGAGTGCAGCGTGAAGAACATCGACAAGGTGAACATCCGCTTCCTCACCGACAACGGCCTGCGGCTGGTGAACGAATCAGTCGCCACCACCAAAAGCGCCCCCAACAACGTGCTGTTCGAACTCTACAACCCAAAGACGGACGGCAACCCGGGCAGTTCCGGCGGCTCGGGCAATGAAGGCACCGGCGGCGGAAACCCCGGCGGCAACGGCGGCGAAGAAACCGACCCGTTAGGATGAGAAGATTTATGATTTATGATTTATTAATTATGAGTTTTGAATTATGAGTTGTGGCAGGCGGATGACGCGAATCGGGCGGATGCACACGGATTATTTCAGCTCCTGTGCCCTCTGCTTCTGAAACAGGAGATAACCCGCATGAATCCGTGTAACATCCGAAAAGTTCCCACGTGAATCCGCGTACACCCGCAAAATCCACGTCAACCGCGTGCCACAACTCCAAAATTCAAAATTCAAAATTCCAAAAGTACTATGGCAACAAAATCAACCTGGTGGGACAAGCTCCTGAAAATCGTTATCGCGGTGGCTACCGCTATCCTTGGCACTGTAGGCATGAACAGTAAGAGTTAGCTTTTGCACCACCCCCTACCCACAACCCACTAATCACTAATCACTAATCACTATAGAACTAATCACTATAGAACTAATCACTAAAAACCATGTTTTCCCTCATCGTCATCCATTGCAGCGCCACGTGCGAGGACCGTCCCTTCACGGAGCAGGCGCTCGAGGCCGCCCACCGCCGCCGCGGTTTCGACGGCATCGGCTATCACTTCTACATCCGTCGCGACGGCCGCATCGTCTCCACCCGTCCACTCGACCGTCCCGGCGCCCACGCACGCGGCTACAACGCCTGTTCCATCGGCATCTGCTACGAAGGCGGGCTCGACCGCTACGGCAACCCCAAGGACACCCGCACCGAGTGGCAGCGCCATTCGCTCCGCGTGCTCGTCCGCACGCTGCTGATTGACTATCCCGGCGCACGCGTCGTGGGACACCGCGACCTCAGCCCCGACCTCAACGGCAACGGCGAGGTGGAACCCATGGAGTGGACCAAGCAGTGCCCCTGCTTCGAGGTGGCGAGGGAGAGGTGGTAGTTCTATAGTGATTAGTTCTATAGTGATTAGTGATTAGTGGTTGGTGGGAATCGTGCTCCGTTCGTCCTTTACAACGACCCGAACCATTTCTTGCCCTTAGGCGTAGCGATGTACAACAAGAACCCGCCGCACCCCGCAGCAATCAGACCAAATAATACGACCAATTCCATATTTACTCCTTTCCTTTTTTGAACAATATAAAACCAAGTATGACAGACAAGACAACCGAAAAGTTTTCAGTCGGTAAAGCTACTAAAAATCCCGTTAAAAACAAATGGCCGCAGATAATTAAAACCTGCGGCCATCTGCCGAATCCGTGTCCGCGTGCCATCCATTCAAGAAGTCGGATGAAACGCCGGACGGGGCGTTTACCAAGCCCAGTCGTCTTCGTTGTAAACAGCTTCTACCCTTTTCTCCGTTTCATTGGGCAAGTTGCAGAAGAAGTCGATACCGGTTTCATACTCCAAATCCTTGATGGAAATGGCGTAAACCATGAAGTCTTCTTTAGACGGGCTCACGGGCAACAATTCCGAATGGGGCACCATGAAGGCAATGGCATGGTACTCGCCGTTTTTCTCGCTCAACAAAGCCATATAGTAATAGCTGGGACAAATCAGGCCGCCGGGAGTCAGTCCGTCCGCGTCGGTGGTAGGATAAAGTCCGTCGTTAGCCTTCTGCACTCCTGTGAAGTTGGTAAGCAAACGGTCGGTAGTCCCGCCTTTCACCACGTAGAGCTTGTCGTATGTACCGCTGATAGTGGAACGTCCCCAAGCCTGTACCTTCTTCTCGAGCGCCGCCCAGTACTTCTGGTTGAAGCTGCCTATCTGCGGCGAGATGTTGCTGTAGTAGAACGTCTGCTTGTTGGCGCTCACGCTGTAGACGCGGTCTTCGCTGGCACAGATGTGGCCTTTGTCGTAGCCGTCGCTCTTGTGCATGGCTTCGGTCACTTCCACGCTGTTGTCGATGTTAGGGTCGTCCTGGTTCCATGTGGTATTACGGCTGGTATTGTCCTGCGCCGTGACAGGGTCGAAACTGAATGCCACCCATGCCGAATGTTTCTTGGCGGCGATATATTCCAGCGCGAAGTTCAGTACCTGCCCGGCATCGGCCGCATCAGTAGCGGCGGCGTAATATTCGATGTACTGGTTGGCAGGATTAAGGGCTGGAATCTCGAGGTTGCCAGCCTTGTTGCCGTCGGCAGTGTTGGCGTTGTCCACATCCACGTCATCGGCCGCCACATATTCCACGCCTACTTCATTGCCGTTGATGTAAGCCACCCGCAACTTCCCTACCTGGTAATGGTTGTAGCGGTTGAAACGTACCCAATAGCAAGTGGCGGGCTTCACCTCGGCGCTTTCGCTGAAAGCACCGGCAGGCGGAATGGCGGCAAGTTCCTTGAGCGACTCGCCACTGACGGGAGCAAACGCATAGTTGCGCCCTGTGAAACTCTTCGACTTGATATAGAAAGGAGCACCCACATTCCGGGGCTTGTAAACATTGAAGCCCTCGTTTTCAGCCTCGTATCCTTTCAGCACGTAAGTTTCCGAACCTTGCTCGGTAGGCACTATCTCGGGGATGAGCGAAGCATCCGAAACGTCGTCGCACCCTGCCAGCCAAAACCCGGCCAGCAGTAAAAATAGATATGACAATTTTTTCATCTCTTTTTCTTTTTTGACTTGATGAATGATATGAATAAGACGCCCATTATTCTTTCACAACAAAGTTGCTCATATACAGTGTGGGAGCGAATCCCGGATCGGAATTACTTGCATAGCGGAATGCAACATATACCTTCTTGCCTGTATAATCGGTCATAGGAGCACGCATTTCAATCATCTTAGTGGTTGTAGGCCACTCGGCAAACTGTATCGGATCGCTCCACGTTGCAGCCAGCAAAGAGGAAACCTTTTCGTCGTCGGTAGCATCGGCAGCAGCCGGAACATAGTTTGTAGATATGTGTACGGACACTGCATTCTCAATCTTTCCGCCATACAGATAGTCGGCCGAAGCCATAAACACCATTTGCGGGGCAATGGCTTCGGTAAGGTCTACCAAACCAGTAATGAGCCAAGATTCCGTATCACGGTTGCGCTGGTAGTATCCGCTTGCCTTGATACGCGTATATGCCGCACCGGCACTCCATACATAGTTCATGCCGTCAAGTTTCACGTTCACAATCTGGGCATTGTTGTGGAGTTCTCCGGCAAAGTCGTTGCTGTAGTATTCTTTTGCTTCCATCCATTTGCCACCGGTTTTCAGGAATGCCATTTCAGCCTTTTCCTTATCAACGCTCTTCTTCACCCATGCGGCACCGTCGAAGTCATATTCGTCTGCCACGACCTTCAAGTCCTTATTGCCGAAGTAGACTACCGCTTTCGTATCGCCACTCTGCGCATAAGGGAATGTGTTCTTCAAATATACAGGCAACACGGCATCGGCATTGCTCAGATAGTTTGCACCGGTAGACACATAGTCGGCGGGTTGCAGCACGCTGATACCGATGTTGTCGCTTACTTCGTATGCCGTCCAAGCCGTACCGTCGTAACGGTAAAGGGCGGAAGCGTTGGGCTGTACGTCGGATGCGCGGGTAATGGCGCGGGAAAGTACATTGGCAGCGGTAACTTCTTCTACTTTAGAATACATCATTGCCACACGACCTTTAGAATAGTCAAGCAAGAACCCGGTCACTTTCACATTCTTGCCATGAAGCGACATATCAAATGCAGACTCATCCACATAAGAAACAGACACCGTAGTGGTGGCTCCTTCAACCGACAAGTTGAAATAGTTAAATCCATTACCACTGTCCTTGATTTCAAGCTGTCCCTCAATAGTGGCATATACCACACGAGGAGTGACTGCTAAAGCATCAAATTCGGCTGCTGTCATTTCTTGCGGAACCATTTTAGCGGGAATATCACTGGTGGTCTCATCCAATACCGTTACTTCAAGATTCTTGTTTCCAAACTGCTTCACGCCATTACGCAAGGAAGTAGTTCCCTTCACACGGACGATTTGACCCACCTTTTCAGTAGGAGCTGTATTTTTATATACCAAGATGCTTCCACTGCAATCGGAAAGCATAAAGCCTCTCGTATAGACTGCCGAAACGACTCCTTCTGCTTCATAATTGCCGGCATCGCTATACTGAAGCACACCTGCGGGAGTTACAACATCGGCAGCATCCTTGGCAACCACGGAAGTCACAAAAGTATTAGGGTACTTGGTAGACGAACCGCTCACACCTGCAAGATAGCCGGTAACCACAACATCCTTGTCTATCAAATCCGGACTTACGTAGAGAGTATTGGTCAATCCGGGCTGGATAGTCCCATCACCTATCATAATGTTATAATTATTGCCGCTCTTGGTAAGCCGCCCTTCGTACTTAACATATTCCACTGTAGGAGCCTTCACATAATCCGCAAAACCTGCGGCATTCATTGTTTTAGGAGTAGGATAAGCGAAATCGGGCTTACGTTCCAGGAATTTCACTTCAGAAGCCGACCTGAAACGAGTCAATTCTTGCTTGAACTCAATGTCTCCCTTTACTTCCACCACATCTCCTACAGCAAAAGTAGGCAAAGTATTGCGAAGGATACGGATGATACCCGTTCCGTCACTGATAAGCAATGAGGTGGCACTGGCTCCCACCACTTCTCCTTTAGAAATAAAATTTCCGGTCTTCTGAGCCAGAACCTCAGAAATAGGAGTATAATCAGGAGCGACAGGCTCATCCCCGCTTCCGCCGCCCGTGCTGGGTTCCGTCTCCGACCAAGCATAGTTCACTTGGCACACATCCCCCTCTTTAGGGCTTTTGACCTGTTCTTTCAGTAAAGCGGGCACTTTCTTCAACGTGGCAGGCGTAAGGTATTTCACTACCATGCTTTCGCCCCACACTGTTTTATAATCCTTGGAAGTAAGGTCGAAAGTCCCCGTACTGTTCAACTTAGAAAGATATTCGGGCTGTTCTTTGCCGACATTGTACTGCACCAGCACTTTGGAACCGTCGGACAAGAATGGGAAAACGGAATTTACATATGCAGGCAGATAGTCTTCGGGAGCCACCATATCGGTAAACACCTTGGTCTTACCCAACTGTTCCAATGCTGTGAGATAGGTCTCTCCTTCCGGGTCCTTAGATAGGGCCAGTCCTTGATTCTCCTCCATTCCAGCTATTTTGCCATAATCGGCATCAGCCAATACGAGGGTATCGGTACGGACATCCGTAATGGTCAGCTGCTCGTCAAATCCGGGGAAGTTATCCTCGTTATAATCGCAGGCTCCAAGCACAAACAGCGAAGCCAGTGCAGTTCCTAATAATATATGTTTCTTCATAAAATATGTTCGCTTAGAAATTTAACTTCAATCTTACGCTATAAGTACGGCCAAAGCCATAGAACACACGTGTAGCACTCTCCCAATTGTGCCCGTTGCTTCCATCGCGTGCGTCGGCGATATACTCTTGGTTGAACAGGTTGTTCACATTGCCACTCAACGTAGCACGGATTTTGCCGAAATCGAACGTATATCCGGCGCTTACATCAAACGTGTTCCATGAGGGAATCTGCCACGGTTCTTCCACCACATAAGGCTCTGCCTGAGTGGCATCGCTTGCGTCAATATCATAGTCGGCATAGTTACGTGCAAAGAAGTTCCAGTCCGCACTCAGGCGCAAGCCTTTCATGGGGCGGAACGTCACTCCCAAAGCGGCCGTGGTCTGGGCGGAACCACCCACGTGCACATTGTCCATCTTAATGGTATATTTGTATTGTTCCACATTGTTCATGTCTGTCACTACTTCGCCACGGCTGTTTGCCATAATCTGCCCCTCGTTATTCATCATGAAGCCTTTTGCCGTTCCGTTCCAGCGCCAGTCGCCCCAGGAGAACATACCGTTGATTTCCATCCAGCGGAAAGGTTTGGCAACGAAGTCCAGCTCCACACCCATGTGGTTGGCTTGCGCGCCGGTCATGTTCATCGTCCAACGCTGCGAAACGCCGTTTTCATCTTCATAAGAGTCCGTATCATACAGGGCCTTGTCTTTCCACATGGTGTAGTAAGCGTTCACGTTGGCGCTGATGAAGCGGCTGCGGTAGCCGTAGCCCACCTCGAAGGAGTATACTTTCTCGTTCTTGGCGTCGGGGTTGCGCTCGTGCGAGCTTTGGGAGTTGATGAACGTATTGTCGAAGATGGGAGCACGGCTGATGAAACCGGCATTGGCGAATACGTTGTTGTGTTCGTCGAGGTTGTAGTTCAGACCAGCCTTCACGTTTCCACCGAGATAGTGTTTCTTGGAAGAGGTCTGCTTGTCGCCGCTGTAGTAGAAACGGTCGTGACGCCAGTAGCTGGTGTTGGTCAGACCGCCGGAAACGAATGCGCTGATTGCATCCTTGTTGTATTCCAGCTGTGCGAAAGCGCCTTCGTACATCACGAAGCCGTCGTAGTCGCGGCGGATTACATCGCCCACGCCTAACTTCTGGTTAATCCAGGCGGTGTTTCCACCGTTCACGTTGTTCGCCTCCAATACGCTCTTGCGGTTGTAGGAGTCCACGTAATACTGTCCGCCGAAAAGGTCGGTGATGACATTCTTGTGCAGTCCCTTGTAGTAACGGTAGTCGATGCCGCCGTAGAAGTCGAAGTAATCACCGAACTTGGTGGTGTAGGTAGAAATCAGGCCTGCCCAGAAGTGGTCGTTCGAAGCCTTGTTCATAATCATCAGCGAACCGTTGTAGTTGGGCATTCCGCTCACGCTCACCGGGTTGGTGTAGTTGTCGGCATTGAGCTGTTCCACCGCATCGTAGTCGAACGTGCCGTCGGGGCAACGGAACTGGGTGTTCACCGTGCCATCTTTTGCTGTGCCATACCAGGAGCTGCTGTAGCCCGTCACGCCCGTACCGCTATAGCCCGCACCCGTACCGATAGACACATAGGCGGCCGTACTCAGGCTCGACTTATGGTCAATCTGCCACAAGTGGTTGAGCGACATCTGCGGCTTGTGGTATGCGTTGCGCGAGGAGTTCATCACCTGTCCGTTGCGATAACCGAATGTGGAATTGTAACGGTAGGGGCTTTCCTCGCCCATCCATTGCTTCACGCGCTGGTATTCCTTGATGCTCAATCCGTTTGCCGAATTACGCTGGTTGTGCCACTGCGGAGCGCCGAAAGCGGTGAACGAAACCTGATGGTTGTCGTTGATGCGCTTTGCCAGGCTGACGAACCAGGTGTAAGCCTCCGATTCCGTACCCTGAATGTAACCGTCGCGCGTATCCTTGGCACCCAACAGGGTAAATGCCCATCCATCCTTCGTAAGTCCGGAGGAGACGCTGAACATTATCTTGTTGTAGCCGTCGTTACCCATGCCGTAAGAGACGAAACCGCCCTTCTTGGCGTCCGTGGTCTTGGTGATGATGTTTTGCGAACCGCCCACCGAAGGAGTGGAAACCTTGCTGGCACCGAGTCCTCGCTGAATCTGGATGCTGCTTGCCACGTCAACCAGTCCCGACCAGTTGCTCATGTAGACCTTCTGGTTCTCCATACCGTTCATAGGCACACCGTTAATCATCATGGCCACGTATTCCGACTTAAATCCGCGAATCTTTATATTGGAATCGCCAAAGCCGCCACCATCGTTGGAAGCGTAAACGCCCGGAGTGGACTTCAACAGCTGCGGCAATTCCTGCGAACCGATTTTATCTTCAATGGCCAAAGGAGTGACAGTGGATACCGCCACCGGAGTCTTGCGCGCCACTGCCACAGACGAGGTAATCACCACGTCTTTCAGCATCACCGCATCGGGATGCATCTTGACAGCTCCCAGCTCCACGGAAGCCCCCTTCTGCGTAATCTTCTTCTTTTGGTCCTTGTAGCCGATGTACTTGAAAAGCAACGTGGCATCCGAAGCAACGCTCTGCTTGAAATAGCCGTCGATGTCGGTCACCGAACCTTGCGTGGTTCCTTCCACCATAACGGCGGCACCTACCAAAGGCTCACCGGTCTCAGCGTCGACAAGCTGCCCTCTTACTGTAGTCTGGGCCCATGCTGCGGCACTGAAAGCCGACAACACAGCCACCAACAGAAATTGAATTAGATGTTTTCTCATAATTCTTCCTTTTGTTAATAGATAATGTTAATTATAGTTTAAAAACACTCTTGAGTTGCAAATATAATACTATTATAGCAAATAAGCATTACGATTGTGCTACATTTTTTCAAGTAAATAAACCATTCTGAAAACTTATTAAACCAAGAAAGCCCCGCAAGTGTCCTGCAGAGCTTTCTTTTTGTCGCGTATAGCGGGCATACGCTTTCAGATTATAAGCGGAAGTCAGTCATTCATCAACTTCCTGTAACGAACGCGCGTGGGCTCTTCACGGCCGAGACGCTTCAGTTTGTTTTCCTCGTACTCCGAGTAGGAGCCCTCGAAGAAGAAGACGTTGGAGTCGCCTTCGAACGCGAGGATGTGCGTGCAGATGCGGTCGAGGAACCAACGGTCGTGGCTGATGACCACGGCGCAACCGGCAAAATCTTCCAGACCCTCCTCGAGGGCGCGCAGCGTGTTGACGTCGATGTCGTTCGTAGGCTCGTCGAGCAGCAGCACGTTGCCCTCTTCCTTCAGGCAGAGAGCCAGGTGCAGGCGGTTGCGCTCACCACCCGAGAGCACGCCGCAGAGCTTCTCCTGGTCGGCACCCGAGAAGTTGAAACGCGACAGGTAGGCACGCGCGTTGATGTCGCGGCCACCCATGCGGATGAGGTCGTTGCCGCCGGAGATGACCTGGTAGACACTCTTGTTGGGGTCGATGTCCTTGTGCTGCTGGTCCACGTAGGCCACCTTCACGGTCTCCCCTACCTCGAACTCGCCACGGTCGGCCTGCTCCAGCCCCATAATCAGGCGGAAGAGCGTGGTCTTGCCCGCACCGTTGGGGCCGATGATGCCCACGATGCCGTTGGGCGGCAGCATGAAGTTGAGGTCGTCGAACAGGAGCTTGTCGCCGAACGCCTTGGCCACGTGCTTCGCCTCGATGACCTTGTTGCCCAGGCGCGGACCGTTGGGGATGAAGATTTCGAGCTTCTCTTCCTTCTCCTTCACGTCTTCGTTCAGCAGCTTGTCGTACGAGTTCAGACGCGCCTTTCCCTTTGCCTGGCGCGCCTTGGGAGCCATGCGCACCCATTCCAGCTCGCGCTCCAGCGTCTTGCGGCGCTTGCTGGCGCTCTTCTCTTCCTGCTCCATGCGGCGGGTCTTCTGCTCGAGCCAGCTGGAGTAGTTGCCCTTCCAGGGGATGCCTTCGCCACGGTCGAGCTCGAGAATCCAGCCTGCCACGTGGTCGAGGAAGTAGCGGTCGTGCGTCACGGCGATGACGGTGCCTTCATACTGTTGCAGGTGCTGCTCCAGCCAGTCGATGGACTCGGCGTCGAGGTGGTTGGTAGGCTCGTCGAGCAACAGGATGTCGGGTTTCTGGAGCAGCAGGCGGCACAGGGCCACACGGCGGCGCTCACCACCGGAGAGGTGCTCCACGGACTGCTCTTCGGGCGGACAGCGCAGCGCGTCCATGGCGCGTTCCAGTTTGCTGTCGAGGTTCCACGCGTCGGTGGCGTCGATGATGTCCTGCAGCTCTGCCTGGCGGGTGAAGAGCTTGTCCATCTTGTCGGGGTCTTCGTAATACTCGGGCAGGCCGAACTTCTGGTTGATTTCCTCGTACTCGGCCAGCGCGTCCACGATGGGCTGCACGCCTTCCATCACCACTTCCTTCACGGTCTTCGTGGGGTCGAGATAGGGTTCCTGCGCCAGGTATCCCACCGAATATCCGGGTGAGAACACCACTTCGCCCTGATAGGACTTGTCCAGTCCGGCGATAATCTTCAGCAGGGTCGATTTACCCGAGCCGTTCAGGCCGATGATGCCGATTTTCGCTCCGTAGAAGAACGAGAGGTAGATGTTCTTCAGCACCTGCTTGTTGTTCTGCTGGATGGTCTTGTTCAGCCCGACCATCGAGAAGATGATTTTCTTGTCGTCTACTGTTGCCATTTAAGTATTAAGTATTAAGTATTAAGTAATGTAATATTATGATATATGATGTCCCGCAGCGGGGCAATCTCGGGACAAAGATAAGAAAAAAAGCGAAAATCTTTTGCAACTTCCGAAAATCTCTCTATCTTTGCACCCGCTTAACGGCAGTAAAGGATTGATTCGCTAGCTCAGCAGGTAGAGCACAACACTTTTAATGTTGGGGTCTTGGGTTCGAGCCCCAAGCGGATCACTCGAAGAGACAGAAAAGCCCTTGATTTTCAAGGGCTTTTCTGTTTTGTTTATTAGACAGTCTTACTCCTTCCGCTCCCCATCAGAGAAGCGATATGTGTTTATATCGAAGCTGCCCGAAAAAAGGGAATGGCTTAGGAGTTAAGGGCAAAGCGCATCGTAAGCCTCGTCCGTCACCGGTTCGAGCCATTCGTTGGAGGTCTCCTCGCCGGAGAGCTCGAAGGCAAGATGGGCGAACCAGCTGTCGGCGGCCGCACCGTGCCAGTGCTTGACGTTGGCGGGGATGTGAACGACCGTGCCGGGCAGGATTTCCACCGCAGGCTTGCCCGCTTCCTGATACCAGCCGCGCCCGGCAACGCCGATGAGCATCTGTCCGCCGCCGCTCTTGGCGCGGTGGATGTGCCAGTTGTTGCGGCAACGGGGTTCGAAGGTGACGTTGGCGATGCTCACCTGCTCGCGCGAGACGGGGGCGAGGTAGCTGTTGCCGGTGAAATACTTCGCATAGGCGGTGTTAGGCTCGCCTATCGGGAAAATCATCTCGCGCTGGAAGGCCGACCGGGCATCTTCACCGGCGGTGTCGTCCGCCCACACGCCCTTGGCAAGGTTGAACGCCGCCCATGCCTTCGGCCATCCGGCATAGAAGCCGATGTGGGTGATGATTTCGGCTATCTCGGTGCGGGTGATGCCGTTCTGCCTGGCCGACCGGAGGTGGAAGACGAGCGAGGTGTCGGTGATGCCCTGACTGATGAGCGAGGTGACGGTCACCAGGCTGCGGTCGCGCAGGCCGAGTTTGTCGGTGCGGCTCCACACTTCGCCGAAAAGGACATCGTCGTTGAGTTCCGCGAATTTCGGGGCGAACTCACCCAGCTGGGTGCGTCCGGCCGTCTGTACTACTTTTTCTTGTGCCATAACATTGAGTATTAAAATACTGAATACTGAAATCAAAAGAAGTTTGTTCATGGTTGTTCCATTATATGATTGTACATGAAGTGATTGGTTTTACTGTCGGTTTCCCGCCTGCAAATGTAGCGCGAAAAGGCATACCGGCTTGTATATGATTTACGGATATTCATACCCGGATTCCCGATTCCGCCATTCTTCATCTGTAGACGACGCGATTCAATTATTTGCAGGAGTTAGAAGGAGCCACGCAATGCTCCCCATCATAAATCCGAAATCTTTAAATTCTTCCAAGAAAATTATGTACCTTTGCGCCGTTTTTACTCCGGAGCTGTGTCCGGAGGTTTGTTTCATTTAGTTTGGATTAAACCAAGAAACGCTTATGCAAAAGTCCGACTGCATCATCGGCATCGAGCACGTATCGAAGTTTTTCGGCGACAAGGCCGTGCTGAACGATGTGAATTTGTCTGTCCGCAAGGGCGAGTTTGTAACGATACTGGGGCCTTCGGGCTGCGGGAAGACAACGCTGCTGCGTCTCATCGCCGGCTTCCAGACCGCCTCCAAGGGAGTGATAACCATCGGCGGCGAAGACATCACGCAGACACCGCCCCACCGCCGGCCGGTGAACACCGTGTTCCAGAAGTATGCCCTCTTCCCCCACCTGAACGTGTTCAACAACATCGCCTTCGGCCTGAAGCTGAAGAAGATGCCCGCCGCCACCATCGAGAAGAAGGTGAAGCAGGCGCTGCGCATGGTGGGCATGACCGACTACGAGGATCGCGACGTCGACTCCCTCTCCGGCGGACAGCAACAGCGCGTGGCCATCGCCCGTGCCATCGTCAACGAGCCCGAAGTGCTGCTGCTCGACGAACCCCTTGCCGCCCTCGACCTGAAGATGCGCAAGGATATGCAGATGGAACTGAAGGAAATGCACCAAAAGCTGGGCATCACCTTCGTCTACGTCACCCACGACCAGGAAGAGGCGCTGACGCTGAGCGACACCATCGTCGTGATGAGCGAAGGGCGCATCCAGCAAATCGGCGTGCCGACGGACATCTACAACGAACCGATAAACGCCTTCGTGGCCGACTTCATCGGCGAGAGCAACATCCTGAACGGGGTGATGATACAGGACAAGGCGGTCGCCTTCTGCGGACGCGAGTTCGAGTGCGTGGACGAGGGCTTCGGACAGCAGACGCAGGTGGACGTGGTCATCCGTCCGGAAGACATCTACATCTTCGACCCCTCCGATGCCGCGCAGCTGACGGGCACCGTGACGAGCTGCATCTTCAAGGGCGTGCACTACGAGATGCTGGTGCAGACGCGCGAAGGCTACGAGCTGATGGTGCAAGACTACCACGCCTTCGAGGCGGGACGCGAAGTGGGCCTGCTGGTGAAGCCTTTCGACATCCACGTGATGAAGAAGGAGCGCACCTGCAACACCTTCGAGGGACGATTAGTGGACGAGACCCACGTGGAGTTCCTGGGTTGCACCTTCGAATGCCTGCCCGTGTCCGGCATCGCCCCCGGAAGCCCTGTGCGGGTGGAGGTCGACTTCCAGAACGTCATCCTCGAAGACAACGAAGAGGACGGCCGACTGACGGGCGAAGTGAAGTTCATCCTCTACAAGGGCAACCACTACCACCTCACCGTCCTGACCGACTGGGACGAGGACATCTTCGTCGACACCAACGACGTGTGGGACGATGGCGACCGGGTGGGAATACGGATAGCGCCGGAGGCGATAAATATTAGAGAATTTTGAATTTTGAATGGGCTGCGCGATGGGGATGTTTGTGTTCACTCATCCGTAATAATTCAAAATTCATAATTCATAATTCATAATTCATAATTCAAAATTCATAATTCAAAATTCATAATTCAAAATTCAAAATTCAAAATTCCTAAATGATTAACTTCTTCATGCGTCGTCGCAACTGGACGATACCCTACGCACTGTTCCTGCTGGTGTTCGTGATAGTGCCGCTGCTGCTCATCGTGGTGTACGCCTTCACGGACGAGGAGGGCGCCTTCACGCTCGCCAACTTCCGCAAGTTCATGATGCACCCCGAGGCGATGAACACCTTCATCTACTCCATCGGCATTGCCGTCATCACCACGCTGGCGTGCCTGCTGTTGGGCTATCCGGCGGCATACATCCTCAGCCAGCGGCAGTTCGGCACGCCACGCACGATGGTGGTGCTCTTCATCCTGCCCATGTGGGTGAACATACTGATACGCACGCTCGCCACCGTGGCACTGTTCGACTTCCTCAACCTCCCGCTGGGCGAAGGGGCGCTCCTGTTCGGCATGGTCTATAACTTCCTGCCGTTCATGATATACCCCATCTACAACACCCTGCAGAAGATGGACCACAACCTGGTGGAAGCCGCGCAAGACCTCGGCGCAACGCCCCTGCAGGTCTTCGGAAAGGTCATCCTGCCCCTCTCCATGCCCGGCATACTGAGCGGCGTGGTGATGGTGTTCATGCCCACCGTCTCCACCTTCGCCATCGCCGAGCTGCTGACGATGAACAACATCAAGCTCTTCGGCACCACGGTGCAAGAGAACATATACAACGGAATGTGGAACTACGGCGCCGCCCTCTCGCTCATCATGCTGCTGCTAATAGGCGTGACCATCCTCTTCACCAACGAGGAAGACGGGGCCGAAAACGAAAGCGGAGGTGTGATATGATGAAACACGTATTTGCCAAGAGCTACCTGTGGCTGCTGCTCGCGCTGCTCTACTCGCCCATCCTGATTATCATGGTGTTCTCGTTCACCGAAGCCAAGGTGCTGGGCAACTGGACGGGATTCTCCACCCGACTCTACAGCTCGCTCTTCACGGGCGGTATGCACCACTCGCTGATGAGCGCCATCTGGAACACGTTCGCCATCGCCCTGATTGCCGCCACCGCCAGCACACTGCTGGGCAGCATCGCCGCCATCGGCATCTTCAACCTGCGCTCGCGCACGCGGCAGGCGATGAACCTGGCCAACGCCATCCCGATGATGAACGCCGACATCATCACCGGCGTGTCGCTCTTCCTGCTCTTCGTCAGCTGCGGCATCTCGCAGGGATTCACCACGGTGGTGCTGGCGCACATCACGTTCTGCACGCCCTACGTGGTGCTCAGCGTGATGCCCCGGCTCAAGAAGATGAACCCCAACGTCTACGAAGCCGCCCTCGACCTGGGAGCGACCCCGTTCCAGGCACTGCGCAAAGTGCTGCTGCCGGAGATACTGCCGGGCATGGTGAGCGGCTTCATCCTCGCCTTCACCCTCTCCATCGACGACTTCGCCGTCACCATCTTCACCATCGGCAACGAAGGGCTGGAGACCCTCTCCACCTACATCTACGCCGATGCGCGCAAGGGCGGACTGACGCCGGAGCTGCGGCCGCTGTCGACGCTCATCTTCGTCACGGTGCTGGTGCTGCTCATCGTCATCAACAAACGGGCAGACCGGGCGCGGAAGAGTTAGGGACACCCGCCCCATCCGTCCCGCAGGACGGGAAAAGTCATCCCGCAAGACGAGAAAAACCGTCCCGCAAGACGAAAAAATCCGTCCCGTGGAACGACGCAAGCCCGTCTCGCGAGACGAGGAAAACCCTCCCCCGCGATGACGCCCCCACCGTCCTCAGTCTCAAACCCAAAAATTCAAAATTCATAATTCAAAATTCAAAATTAATGAAACCCCTCCCCCTCCTACTCCTCTGCCTGCTGCTGATGGCCACCGCCTCGTGCAGCCGCTCCACCGAAGAGCGCAGCCACGTGTTGAAGATATACAACTGGGCCGACTACATCGACGAAGAGGTCCTCGCCGAGTTCCCCGACTGGTACAAGGAACAGACGGGCGAAGAGATTCGCCTTGTCTACCAAGTGTTCGACATCAACGAAATCATGCTCACCAAGATTGAGCGCGGGCACGAGGACTTCGACGTCGTATGCCCCTCGGAGTACATCATCGAGCGTATGCTCCGCAAAGACCTCCTGCTGCCCATCGCCCGCGACTTCGGCCAGACGCCCGACTACATCCCCAACGTGTCGCCCTACATCCGGCAGGAGCTGAACAAGACCTCGCAACCCGGCCGACGCACCCAGGACTATGCCGTCCCCTATATGTGGGGCACCGCAGGCATCCTCTTCAACCGGCAGTTCGTCACCCCCGAAGAGGCCGCCACCTGGCGCATCCTCTGGGACCCCAGGAACCGCGGCAAGATACTGATGAAGGACAGCTACCGCGACGCCTACGGCACCGCCATCATCTACGCCCACACGCGCCAGCTGGCCGACAGCACCGTCACCGTGGAGCAGCTGATGAACGACAACTCCCCCCGCGCCATCGCCCTCGCCGAGCAGCGGCTCAAGGAGATGAAACCCAACATCGCCGGCTGGGAAGCCGACTTCGGCAAAGAGACGATGACCAAGGGCAAGACCTGGCTCAACTTCACCTGGAGCGGCGATGCCGTCTGGGCGATTGAGGAAGCCGCCGCCGTGGGCGTGGAGCTGGACTACACCGTGCCCCGCGAAGGCAGCAACATCTGGTACGACGGCTGGGTCATCCCCCGCTACGCCCGCAATCCCCGTGCCGCCGCCTACTTCATCAACTACCTCTGCCGTCCCGACATCGCCCTGCGCAACATGGACGCCATCGGCTACGTCAGCGCCGTCGCCACCCCCGAAATCATGGAGGCCAAGCGCGACACCACCCTCGACACGCGTTCCGACCTGAGCTACTTCTTCGGTTCCCTGCCCGGCGCCGACAGCCTGCAGATAGACCCCGTGCAATATCCCGACCGCCGCGTCGTGGAGCGTTGCGCCATGATTCGCGACTTCGGCGACCGCACCGAACTGGTGCTCGAAATGTGGAGCCGCGTCAAGGGCGACAACCTCAACACGGGCATCGTGCTGCTCATCTTCGCCGTCTTCGGGGCGCTGTTCGTCTGGCTGGTGTACGGGAAGATACGGAAGTACCGGCAGAAGCGGAAGCGCCGGCTGCGCAGGAAACACACGATTCCTTAAGGGAGTTAGAGGGAATAAAAGGAGTTAGAGGAGTTAAAAGAAGTTATCAGCCGACAAGTCGGCTTAGGAGTTAAAGCCAATACTCCTGCAACGGTATCACGATATCATACACAAGAGT
>ERZ808046.593-NODE-593-length-26967-cov-3.997285_pt1 | contig 26967 bp, 24 predicted proteins | sample MGYA00380196_ERZ808046 | MGnify/ENA primary metagenome ERZ808046 (study PRJEB31490, sample SAMN06133421) | mouse gut metagenome | isolation source: Z6_2 | host: mice | place: China: Chengdu | collected 2015-05 ...
ATAAGAAATATCTGTACCGATTGGCTGCTGCGGATTAACTAAGCTGTTCAGATTGCTGACTGCAGCTCCCAGCGCCTGCACGTTCGTATTGAGTGATTCTGTGCCCGCGCCGACTTGGGAAAGTCCGTTATTTAAAGCAGAAGCACCCGCACCGACCTGATTTAATCCAAGACTTAAAGCAGCAGTGCCGTCTGCTACCTGGTTGATTCCGCCGTCCAAGGCGCTCACGCCATTTGCCAGTGTGGGCAGGTTTTCTTCTAAGCTTCCCTGCATTTGCGCCATGCCATCATCCAGCGCCCGTATGCCCGGCAGAAGTTCAGTGGATACTTTGGAAGAAGCCGTATCCAGTCCTGCAGAAAGTTCGTCGGCACCGTTCTTCAAAGTCTTTGTACCATCGGCCAGAGAAGCGCTTCCCGCTGCAAGCTGGCTGATTCCGTCTGTCAGTGTACCGGAAGAGGAAAGTAACGTGTCCAGTCCGGTGCGGAGTTCCCCGCTGCCGTCTACAAGCTGTGAAGATGCACTTTGCAGCTGACCCATGGAGCTTTGGAGGTCTGAAAGACTGTCGAAACCATCTGTTTCCAAATCATTGAACAGGCTGTTGGTTGCTATGGTCATTCCTTCCACAGGCTCATAGTCTGTGACATCTGCTTCTATTTCAAAGTAATCAGGAATATCAAGTGTGTCGGTACCGAGCATTTCCTGAAGGGCGGGGATGCCGAAGCCGACAGCCATTTCCCGTTCTCCATCGGAAACGAGCCGTCCGTTTGCCACCGTGACATTTTTGAACATTGTACTGTCCAGCACAAGTCCTGTTGCCATTAAGAATGGCGTTGCCGTGCCGCCCTGATTTCTAGTATAGTTTTCATAGGTGTAGCGGATGGTCAGATGCCCGCTCTGTCCGGTCAGTTCACTGGCGGCTACTTCCTTTCCGTCCAATAGATAAGTGACTTTTACACCAACCGGAAGAGCTTTCGTAGTCGTTCCCTGATAGCAGATATCCGCATCATTCGTATTCCATACGAGATTTCCCCCCTTTGAGTTAAAGGTTTCGTCACCTTTTATATTTTCAATCTGCTCCAAATCTGATTTATCTGTTACTTCACTGATATCAGAAATATTTTTCAACTGGTCGGATACAGTGATGTCCTTGACTGTTCCGCTTCTGTCAATGGTTGCGTAAACAGTCTCGCTTTTATACGGTGCTGCTTTTGGAGCGGTATCGGCTGCGTAAACAGGAGCCGCTCCGGCGGTCAGACCGAGAAGCAAAGTACTTGTCAATGTCACAACAGCGATTAATGTTTTGAATTCTTTATTTTTCATGATAGAACCTCCTTAAAATTTGAAAATCTGTTACATGTCTGAATTGTTACAGGAATCTATTGAATTTACATCAGTTATTTGCAGATGGCTGCTTCATAAGCGTTACATTCTTCATGCCTTTTGTTGTTGCGCATATCAGCCTGTCAAATACAATCAGCATGGACGGCAGAATGAAGATGACGACGAACATGCTGATGATTGCGCCCCGCGCCATCAGTGTGCAAAGTGCGGAAATCATGTCAATGTCGGAATAGAGACCTACGCCGAAGGTTGCGGCGAAGAAGCCCAGCGCGGAAACAATGACGGAGCTAATGGACGTCTGAACTGCAATCTGCACCGCTTCGCATTTCTCCCTGCCTTTGCAGCGTTCTTTTTTATAACGTGTCGTCATCAAAATCGCATAGTCAACGGTTGCTCCTAATTGAATGGTTCCAATGACGATAGAAGCAATAAACGGCATTTTGGTTCCGGTATAGTACGGGATTCCGAGATTGATAAAAATCGCAAATTCTATCACCGATACGAGGATTACCGGAAGACTGACGGATTTAAATACAAAGGCAATGATAAGGAAGACGGCGATAATAGATATTGCGCTGACAACCTTAAAGTCCTTATCTGTAATGGTGATCAAATCTTTTGTACACGGAGCTTCTCCGATCAACATCGCATTATTGTCATATTTTTTTATGATTTTATTCAATTCTGTACACTGTTCATTGACCTCGTTGGTCGCAGTTTTGTACTCTGACTGTATGAGCATTAACTGCCAGCCGCCTGATTTTAATGTGCTGCTCAATTCTTCCGGAATCACACTTCTCGGAATGGAAGAGCCAAGAAGACTGTCCATGCCAAGCGCAAATTTGACGCCTTTTACATCAGACATTTCATCAAGCATTGCCTTGGCATCTTTGGAGGACATATCTGCATCAGTCAGAACCATGTGAGTCGCATTCATGTCAAACGTATCTGCCAGCTTTTCGTTTGCTTTGATACTGTCCAGGTATTTCGGCAATGTGGCGTCCAGATTGTAATACACTTCTGCTTTTGTATAGCCGAAAAATGCCGGAACCAGGATTACAAGGAAAATAAGTACAAATACTTTGAAATGTCTCGTAATCCATTTTGCGGGCTTTTGCATATCTGGCATGATGGGGCGATGCATGGTTTTCTCGATTGCCTTGTCAAATATGAGCAGTATGGACGGCAGAATCGTGACACAGCTGAGTACGCCGCATACAACACCCTTCGCCATGACGATTCCAAGGTCTTTTCCGAGTGTAAAGCTCATAAAGCACAGTGCGATAAATCCGGCAACCGTGGTTGTGGAACTTCCGACCACGGATGAAAAGGTATTGGAGATTGCATGTGCCATGGCGCGGTTTTTATCTCCGGGAAACCGTTGTTGATTCTCCTGATAGCTGTGCCAGAGGAAAATCGAATAGTCCATGGTGACGCCCAGCTGCAGCACTGCGCTCAGTGCTTTTGTAATATAGGAGATTTCCCCGAGGAAATAGTTCGTGCCCATATTGTAGAGGATTGCCATTCCGATACTTATCATAAAGAAGACCGGCAGCAGCCAGCTGTCCATGAATGTTGCAAGTATGATACAGCAGAGGATAACGGCGATAAGTACATAGATCGGCGTTTCTTTTTCGGCCAGATTTTTTATGTCTGTGACAACTGATGACATACTGCTTAAGAAACACTGTTTGCCTGTGACTTTTCGGATTTCTCCGATTGCATCGATGGTGCTGTCCGCCGAGGTGGTGTCATCAAAGAAAATTGCCATCAGCGTTGCGCCGTCTTTGTAGAAAACATCTGTGAATTCTGAAGGCAGCGCTGAAATCGGAATAGAAGTGTCCATAACCGAGTCATACCAGATAACATCGGCAACTCCGTCTACCTGTTCAATCTTTTTCTTGACGTCGGAGACTTCTTTTGTTGTCATGCCTTCTACAACCTCCATTGCGAAAGCACCCTTTCCAAAATCATCCTTTAGGATCTCCTGCCCTTTCATTGTATCGATGTTGTCGGGCAGATAATAAAGAATATCGTAATTTACTCTTGTGTCCAGATACCCAAGCGCTGAAGGTATAAGAAGTAAAATACCGATGATCAGAATCATCATTTTGTGTTTTACAATCTTTTTTCCAGCTTTTATCATGTATGATTCCTCCCTTTCATGATGAAAATAATTATGACTAATGGTCATTTTTTATGTTCTTTGAACACTATATAACAAAAATGACTAAAAGTCAATATTTTTAAAAGAAAAAATTGACTTTTAGTCATTTTGATATTAATATGACATTAGAAGTTACTTTTCACGGGATCCGGCATCCGAGCCAGTAAAGCACCCCTTTCGGGCATCCGGACCCTCGCCGCAGGCGAATTTAAATGGGTCGGATGCGTTACTATTTGCGCCCCCCAGACCGTGAATAGTAACAGTTACACTTTAAATGGGCTGAAATCGTTACACACTTTTATATCATATCCGGATGTGTTATATTAGATGTGGAATGGCTCTCGCCTCTATAGGCGGTGAGTAATAAAATGGTATCAGTGGCGGGTGCCAATCCCCCATCTGATATACGCTCCGCGAGAGTGGGACTTAAAATGAGAAAGGGATTTGTTATGGGAAAGGTTGAAGAAAATAAACTTCAGAAGCTGAATGCTTTGTTAAAAAGCTCGTATGAGTTATTTATAACGAAGGGAATCGCACAGACGTCAATCCATGATATCGTCCAGAAAGCCGGAGTGGCGAAGGGAACCTTCTATTTATATTTTAAGGACAAGTATGAAATCAGAGACAGGCTGGTTGTGAGAACGGCGGAGCGGCTTTTTGTGGGAGCTTATCAGGAGCTTCAAAAAGAAAGCTTTGATGAGAGGGATGCGGCTCAGAGTTTTGAAGATAAGATGATTTTTCTTATTGATTATGTGCTGGAAGAGCTGAAAAAAAACAAGCTTATGCTTCAGTTTCTGTCCAAGAACCTGAGCAGGGGATTCTTTCACCTGGCATTGGAGCCGCATGAATCTGGTTCAGAGGTAAAACTGATTAATTATTATTATAAGGTGATGGAAGAGAACCCGGAAGTCCATTTGCGCAATCCGGAGACGATGCTTTTTCTGATTATAGAGCTGGCGGGCTCGGCGTCATTCAGCACGATTCTGGAAAATGACCCGATTAGTTTTGAAGAATTAAAGCCCGAATTGTACAGGGCAATCCGGGCGATTATTCGAAGCCATATAGAAGTGGAGGAGGAATAATCCAGCACAGTGAAGGGCTGGATTATTAGTGTTCGGTATTATTTCTTACATACCTTTCAGGATATTTCTTACAACCTGGTCCTGAAGTCCCTCGGATTTTTCGTGTTCTACCTTATAATCCGTATATCTGGCACATACATACAGGTAGTCGGACAGACGGTTGATATACTGCACAGCTTTTGCGTCGGCTCCGTAGTTCTGCGCTACTTTACGGAAACGGCGTTCGGCGCGTCTTGCGACGGCCCTTGCCACATCTAGTCTTGCGGAGAGCTCACAGCCGCCATAGAGGACGAATTCTTTGGCTCTTGGAAATGCCTGTTCCATTTTATCGATTTCTAGTTCCAGCGTCTCGGTCTCATCGGAAGAGAAGCGGTAGTTTAAGTCTCTTGGATCGGCAACTCCCGCCATAATCTGGATCAGATTCTTTTGGATGTGAGACAGACTTTCTTTCAATTCACCTTCTGAGAGGACTTTCGCCAGTCCGATGTGGCTGCTCAATTCGTCAATTGTGCCAACAAGTTCAATACGGTCGTCGGATTTGGAGATGCTGATTCCGTTCATCAGAGAAGTAGTTCCTTTATCGCCTGTCTTAGTATAGATTTTCATTTTTTTATCCTCCTAAACGAAAGCATTTGCCTTTACTATGAGAGTCCGCTGTCTTTAAAGGGCAGCTTTTTGATTGCCCGGGCGCTGTTAGAACCGATATTCCGGCACTGCAGACGTGTCGGTTTTAAATGACTTTCGATATTGCGCCCTTTTTCCAGTCCCCGCATTTTCAGACAGACTGCAGTGCCGAAGATACCGATGCCGGAGCCGAGCATGGAATCGCGGGCTGCTTTGTAAGCAAGCTTTTCCATACATTCGTCCGGAAATTCTGTGGTGTCATAGAAGACGCCTTCTTCTTCGATTCCGGCACAGACCTCTTTTAATACAGAAGGATCTGCTTCATGCGTATAAATAAATATAGAAGGTTTCTTAATAATCATGGCTATTTGTTTTCTCCCAGATAAGACAGTACAAGTCCTGTTGCCACCGCATTTCTCGGTCCCTCGCTGCCGCGGATGTTGCCGCGTCCGCAGACAATCCGGTAATCGGTAAAGGCCTCGGTGAGCATTTCCGGTATCTCAAAATCTTCTGCCGAACCGCCCACAAGGACAACGGTGGAAACATTTTTTAAATTGTGTTCCGGCGCAACCTTGCGAAGCGCGCGGAATGCATTGGTAATAAATACCTTGCGTTTGGCGTCCCGGCGCACCTGAACAATCTTTTCCATTGGAATCTCTTCTTCGATTCGGACCAGTCCGTTTTCAGTCAAAAGAACGACCCTTCCGAAGAAGCGCGGGTCTATGGATTCGTCTACGAAAGTCATCTGTCCGTTTTCCATCCGCATGTGGAAAAGGCTTTCTACCTTTGCAAGCGGATATTTCTTGATCTGTTCCGCAATATGCCGGTCGCTTAAACCAAGCTCGGTCTGGATGAGCATGGAAACCAATTCTCCGGCGCCTGCCTGATGGGTCATGGTTACGCTGCCGTCACCTAAAATGATTGCGGCATCAGTAGAACCGCCGCCCATATCGAGGATTGCAAGCGGAAGCTTAGTTCCCGGCGTTGTCAGTGCGCCGAGACTTGCCATGATGGCTTCCACTCCGGCTATCCTGACTTCGGTGCCAAGCTCTGTTTTTAAGCGGGAGGCAATCTCCTGCATAGGAAGCTTTTGCGTCTTTACCATAGCGGCGATGCCGACAGCTTTTTCCAGACAGGTCTCGCCTGCCAGCGCACCGGAAATCAGAACCGGGGCGAGGGTATCAACGGCAAGGATATCTGTAATGCGGATATCTGCGCCGCTGCTCTTGTCCAGATTGCTCATGCCTGTACGGATACGGGCAAGCATATTGCCTACATTGGTATCCGGCTGGCCGCTGATGTCGTGGATGTCACCCGCATCAGCAGCGGCACTCATAATCTTATCGGCGCCTTCATCTAAGCTGATGGTGATATTTTTATCGCCATAGAAATAAATCTCTCCGGCGGGAAGTATATTTTCATGAATATTTCCGCCGGGAGTCTTTAGTACGACGGCGCTTCGTTTGCCGATTAAGCTCTTGGCAATCGGTGTAATCGTGCGGGTCTGTTCAGCGTCTAAACCAAGCAGTGTGGCGATGCCGTAAGGATTGGAAAGCATACGGATTGTCTGTCCGGGAAGCGCTACCTCAATGGCCGCCAAAACACCGTCGGGAAGGCGGTCGATCCGGCGTACTTCGTCAATAATCGGAAGCTTTCTGCGGATTCTGTTTTCCACAAGAACAGCTTCATCGGCTTGTAAAATAATGCCCACAATGTCTAACTCTTCATGCTGGTTGACCACTGCTGCGATTTCTTCGTAAGTGTGTTCCGCAGAGGCTGCCAGAATGTAGGCAGTACCCGTGTCTGCACGAGAAATATTTTCAATTAAAAGCACTTCGCCAACGGCCTGTCCCACGCCCGCAGGAGTGGAAGGATTGTGTCCAATCATGGAGGAGTCCGTAATCACGGTCTCTGTCAGAGTTTCCATGGCGGTATCTCCGATGACCGGAGCGGCCTCATTGAGACGTACCAAATCAAGGTCGGAGGTCTCGCGGCCAATCCGGCTCATTGCCGTCTTCAGCGCATTTTTCACAGAATAGACATTTTCAACGGTGCCTTTTGTTCCTGTTGTCGGACAGGAGGCGCTTGTCAAAAATGTCAGACCGCCGTCCTGTGCCACTTCGCCGATACATACTTCAGTTGTGGAATTACCAATATCAACTCCCGCAATATAACTCAAAGTAAAATCCCTCTCTTTTCATACACTTCTGCGGCTTCCATCACGAGACGGGCGCAGCTCTTTGCGTTGTATTTCTCAAGAAGTTCCTGTGCCATCAGAACCAGTTCCAGCTTGGTGGAGCGGTTTGGGCGCAGCTTGTCATACATTTTCAAAATGACATCATCCGGCACGTCGACCAGTTCAGCGGCGCGCTCAAAATTCTTCTCCATCGGCGCATTATCTGCGTCAAGGGCAACCTGTCCCTGAGCCTTTAAGATTTCCTTTGAAATCTTGATGTCGTCCGGTGCGACATGGTCCTTGATTACTTCATCCAGAGTGATGTCGGTAAATTTCTTCCCGGTTTTGGATGTAATTCTTTCTTTTTCATGTTCTGCTAAAGGATATCTCATTTATCTTCCCTCCCATTCCACTGCGCCGACTTCCGGGTCAAGCTGTTCTGTCTCTGCGATGTGCATGATCGCTGCCTTGACCTGATACTTCGGTCTGGACATCGGGTCGTTGGTACATGGAATCGGAACGACCTGCTCGCCTTTGACATATTTGGCGGCATTCTGACCAATCTGTCGGTATGTTTCCAGTGTCATAAGAGGCGCCTGCGGGAACAGCTCCAGGTTAGAGAGCGGATATAAATCCTTCTGATGGATTACGGTAGTACCCTTGGATTGGATTCCCACGCCGATACCGGAGCCTGAATATTTAGCGGCTTCCAAAGCCATAAAACAGACGTCCGAGGTATCCAGGATCTTAATCACGCGGGGAATCATACCCTCTTCTTCGATTCCTGCTTTTATGTTCCTTAATACATCATCCAGTGGGATTCCACAGATCGTTTTGCGGATTTCCTTCTGAAAAGCGGCTCCAACGCCGATTACGACCTCCTTCGGGTCGGTGCCTTTCCTGGCGCGTGGGTAATCGGCATAAGAAGTTTTGGCTTCGTTAATCCGTTCTCTGCCCGCCATGGAAGGAATCTCCTGAGAGGAGACACCTGAACCGGAGGAGGTATTTGTCTGAGACATCTGGCTCAATACTGCACTTGTAATTTGTCTTACTAATTCTTCACTGACCTGCATATGCTTGCTCCTCCTTTCTTATATCTCATTTGGGTTGATAATGTGCGGAATCTTCTTAATCTCTTCCCAGCGTTCGCCGTCCACACGGTATCCGGTTCCCGGCCCCATGTAGTCGTTCGGCGTATTCACACCGGACAATACGTGGAAATCCTTGTCAAGAATTGCCGCAGTCTGCATATAGTCGCCTGCAACGCGCTGCTTCAGCATATTCAGCACACTTTCCGCAATGTCTTCAAATCCGGTTTCTGCAAGAGCCTTCACGACGTCGATGCCCGTAATTCCACGCTTCAATACGTCCTCGGCCGCCGCCAGATCTGCAGTTACATCCCGGGGGAGCGTGTCCTTGCTTCCGTGGGCATAAGTAACGGCTTCCACCTGCTCGTCTGATACCGGGGAAAGACCCAGATTGCGGAACACGGCCTGAACGGCGCGTGCGGCTTTGTTTCTCACATGGATGACCTGCTCTTCGGTAACCGGCTTCAGACCGCCGTCTACCTGCATATCTCTTTGGAGTACGTTATAATCGTCAAAATCTTCTGCGTCGAAGTTGGAACCTGCAAACATATTGTCGTAGTTCGGCTCTGCCGCATATCCGGAGAAAATGAAATCGGTTCCCGGAAGGAACTCAAGCATTGTTCTGGCAGTACGGCGCATGTCGGAGTTTGAGAAGCTCTGGTCATTGGAAGAAGCACATTCCAGTCCTAACAGGGCTGCCACCAGGTTCTCTGAGAGAACTTCGCGGATTCCTGCCGGAACAGAGCCTGTGACACCGATACAGCTTACAGAGCCGTTTTGGATTCCCTGGCTTCCGGCGCCCTTGGTGACGAACAGGCAGCGGCACTCCAGATATAGCATGGATTTCTTCTCGCTGCTTCCCATCAGCACTTCGGAGCCTGAACCGGAAGTAAAACGAACCTTCAATCCTCTGGATGCATATGCGGAATTCAAAAATGCTTTAGAATACGGAGTATCGTCCCCATCGATAAATACTTTTTCAGTACCATACACAGAAAGGGTTTCTGCGTATGTAGTCAGTCCGCGGATTCCCAACTCCAGCTCGGTTGCTTCTTCAGCGGAGCACTGAGTCAGCACACCCGGGCGTCCCGCCTGAGAACCAATCAGAAGGGCCATGGCGCTAAGGGGTGCATAGCGTGCGACACCCATGGTTGTCTCCTCCTCGGCAAATCCGCGGAGCGCGCCTTCGGCTGCATCAGCGGCAATCTGTACCGGATCATCCTTTAAATTGGTGATGTGCGCCTGATTGCCGGGGGTCCTTCTGGCGCGGATCTTCTGCATGCCCATCATAAGTTCCACGACATTCAAGTGGTTCATGACTTCTGTCATCTTTGCCGGGGTAATGCCGGAAATCAGTTCCAGAATCTCCTTTCTGGAAACGTGGATGTCCACGATCATTCTTGCAATATCTAAGGAAGACACTGCCATGGACGTCTCTGTTCTTTCAATATTAATTGCATAATCTGCAATGAACTGGTCGATAAAGTCAAAATCTTCACGGCATTTGCCGTCCAGCTCTACAATCTTGCCGTCCGCAACCCTTACAGACGGCTTCGGGTCGTAGGGACTGCTCATAGCTGCAAATCCCATCTCCGGCCATTCGTTGATGTAGCCGTCCAGATTGACCGGACGGGCATCCAGTGCTTCAATTCGTTTTGAACGTTTCATAATTCGTCTCCTTACGGATAATTTGTGTGTAAATCCGAATATGCTCTCAGGAGTTACTATTCACAGCTGCATAGCAGCGACAGACAGCTTTGCTGGCTGCTTTTACGCATGTGAGTAAAGCGGCTGTGAATAGCAACCCAGAAGTTATAGTCGGACATTTCTACTTTGGATTATACTACAATCACAACGAAATAGCAATAAAATATTAATGAAAGTTGACAGAAAACCACAAAAATAAAAAGAGAAAACCACAAGAAACCACAAAAATGTTGAAGTTCGGCTTGACAGAAAGGGGTATAAATAGTATGATTTTTGTAACAGTTCAGTTTGGGGGGCGCCTGCTGAAAAGGCCGTAAGAAAACGTGATGGAGATTTATTTTTCTGAAAGAGAGGAATATATAAGTGGCAAATGAATATAACGAACAGATAAGAATCGTACAGGAAACTGTGGCAGGTAAGGAGATTACATTTGCCCATGTGATGGGCGGTCCGGCTCCGATTATTTACCAGAAGCTGGGACTGAACCCTCAGTTGGATTATGGCGCATCTGCAATCGGGATTATGAATATGACTCCGCCGGAATCGGCTGTCATCGCATCTGATATAGCAGTGAAAAGCGGCGATGTCTATTTAGGCTTCGCAGACAGATTTACCGGAACATTGATTATTACAGGAGAGATTTCAGATGTGACCTCGGCTTTGACAGAAGTTGTGGATTATTTCAGAGATTCTCTGGGATATGTAGTCTGCAATATTACCAAGAGATAGGAAGTGGCGCTATGGCTCAGATAACGAAGGAGGAACTGCTGGAAAAGCTGTTCCATAATGATTATGAACATCTGAAAGGCCAGCGGCTCCGCATGACCCGTGTCCGCGTTCCGGGTAAAGAAGTCTGCATGGCGCATATAATCAGTACTGCGGATGAGTGTATATACCGGAATCTGGCGCTTCATATCGGCGTCCATGAAGGCGAGGACCATACAGGGGAGTCGATTGGACTCATTCGTTTTACTCCGTGGGAGGCGGTTGTTGCCGCTGCAGATATTGCGGTGAAAAGCGCAGATGTGGAGATTGGATTTATGGATCGGTTCTGTGGGACGTTGATTCTGCTTGGCAATCTGACTTCGGTGCAGACTGCGGTAGAGGAAGTCGTGAAGTTTTTCGGTGAGAGTCTGGGATTCAGGACATGTGGGGTTCATAGAAGTTAGGTGGAGTATGAAGAAATTATTTTTGATGGGCAGAAGCGAGGCGGGCAAGACTTCTCTGACACAGGCGTTAAAAGGGGAAGAGCTTCATTATATAAAAACGCAATATACGAACACAGATGATGATACGATTGATTCACCGGGAGAGTATGCGGAATCTAAGCGTTTCAGCGTGGGACTGGCATGCTTTTCTTTTGAGGCGGATGTAGTGGCGATCGTGCAGGCGGCGGATGAGCCGTATAATCTGTTCGGACCGGGCGGACGCGCATTCATCCTGCGCCCATATATCGGAATCATTACCAAGGTGGATTCTCCTTACGCAAATGTGCCGATGGTCCGTTTGTGGATGGAGAATGCCGGGTGTGAGCGTATTTTCGAGGTGAATAACGTGACCCGGGAAGGGGTTGATGAGCTGATGGCATATCTGGAAGAGGACTTGCCGAAGCTGTCATTGGAGGAGGCGAAGACAAAGCAGAGGCTGGGATTGAACGATTGGGATCCACTGCCGGAGGGGATGTGATTTTTCCTTCTATTGGATGGTACAGTTTCAACTCCGTTTCTGAGCTTTGCAATCTTGCCGCTTAGATTCTTTATGCGATCGTGTTAAAGATCTACTTTATAAACGGTATTTGGTTCCTCTGCCATTTCCTTCTATTGTGATAATGTTGTCTTCCGCCATTCTTTTTAAGAGCTTGGAAACCTTAGTCTTTCCATATGGAACTCCGACCACAATTTCACTTATTGATTTTGCCATATTTTTACTTAACACTTTGTACACTATCCGTTCTTCTTCGTTCAGCCTTAATTCCGTTTCCATCACTGGCAGCACAACTTTGATTGCATTGTCGCTTACCTCGAAAGAGGGCTTCGTTATACTGTTTTTATAAACTTCAATAATTCTCAATATTCCCGTTCCAAATATTTCCACAATTCCAAGTCTATAAAATATATTTCCTATAATCGGATTGTGTAAGATTGATATTCTGCCGGAAAGATACTCTGCCTCGGTAATTCCGTTCGGCAATCCTCCTGGAGATACAACCTCGATTCTATCTTCATACATTGAAACCCGTATTTGCGCTTTCATATCCCAAGCCCTGTGGATCAACGCATTTGCAACTGCCTCACGAAATGCGGCCTCTGGTATTTTCTCTACTTTCTTACGATATAACTCCGTTATTTCTTCATACTGATAGTAATCCTGATATATTTGCACTGCATGTTCATACACACTCAGTATTGACATATGTTCAAAGGTTGCCCTTTTTTGAATCACATTTATACTGTCACCAAATTTCGTAATATCTACACCCGGGAATTGATTTTCATCTGCTAAAAGAGCGGCGGCATGATTGTATCCATTCTCCTGTGAGTACAAATTTAAAGTTTTTAACGTATCTTCGTTAAATGTTCCTATGGATATGCGCTTTTTTAATGCTTCGCTCAGAATCTCAAAATTTAGAGAGCTGGAATCATACGGTAATTCATCGTAATTCATATTCTTTCCGATTAGAATCAATCTTGTAAGCTCCAATGAGTCTACTTCGATTGTTGCTGTATCATTACGTTTGTACGCTTTCGATTTATATAAATACGGCTTGTGCCTGCCCTCTGTAACTGTTAAGGTGATTGTCTGATTGACATCATTTACTTCCAAAATATATTCCGGCTGAGGCGTAATGCTGTCATTGATTCTATTCTCTATATTCAGGCAAGCATTGTTCGGATCAGACAGTCCTTTTTTGTTTCCTTCATCATCAATTCCAAATATGATTACGCCACCGTCATAATTCGCATAGGCACTTACTGTTTTAAGGAAGGTGTTTGTAATTGTTTCTTTATATTCCAGATTTTTCTTTTCTTTCATAATCACTGTCCTCCAGATTTAGAGTGTCCGCTTTTTACGATTATAACCAAAAACGGACACAAACGCAACTGTATTTTTTTACAATCGCATTTGCAACCTTTCAACTGTTTCAACTGACTTTAACCCTAATTTGCTTTTGAAAACAGTCAAGACTGCCTGTGCCGCTTATTTGGAATAGGGGAGCTTAAATTGGTACTATTTTCGTTGCAATCTTCTTCTGGAATGCCAGATCGTGTTCTACGAACAGCATTGTCGGCTGATATTCCAGCAATAGTTCTTCAATCTGCATCCGTGAAAAAATATCAATAAAGTTCAGCGGTTCATCCCACAAAAATAAATGAGCCGGTTCGCAGAGCGACTTTGCAAGCAGAACTTTCTTTTTCTGGCCTTCGCTGTATTCGTCAATCTGTTTTTCAAACTGTACTCTCTCAAATCCTAGTTTACGCAAAACAGAACGGAAGACTGTCTCATCCAGTCCGTGCTGTATGGCAAAATTGGATAAATCCCCTTTTAGATGAGAGGTTTCCTGCGATACATAGGAAATCTTGAGTCCGCTGCCAATGTGCAGGCTGCCTGTGTATAATGGCGCATTCTCATTTAAAATCAGCTTTAACAGGCTGGATTTGCCGCAGCCGTTTTTGCCGGTCAGGCAGATACGGTCACTCTGACGAATCTCGAAACTGATATTGCTGCATACAGTGCGAATATCATTTGTTTTCGATTTTCCCGTATCTGAAAAGCAGTCCTCCTGTAAAGAAACCGTGTGTCGGGGTGCCTGCGGTATCTCGTTTATGGATGCAGATGCATACCCGGCAGAGACATCCTTTAAGGAAATGAGAACTTGGGAGTGGTACTTTATCTGGTTCAGCTTTAAATCGTCCATTGTCTCAACATTTTTCAACAGCTTTTCTTTTTCATGGATTGCATTTTCCTGTCGGTTTTGGATAGACTTTGCCCGCTTCATCATCTTCGCCGCCTGATGACCGATGTGTCCTCTGTCGGGACGGAGTCCTGCAACCCGGGTTCCGGTTTTTGTGCTCTCAATTTTGTCTGACCAACGGCTGCTCTGACGGGCGGAGGCTTCCAATCTACGGATATCCTGCTTTAGATGCTCGTTCCTCGCAAGCTCCATTTTATCGGTCGCTTCTTTGTCTGCATACCAGGAAGAAAAGCTGCCCTTTCGAACTTCGATGTCTGCCCGGTTGATGGAGAGCACATGGTCGATGCAGCGATCCAGGAAAACACGGTCATGGGAGACGAGAATAAAGCCTTTTTTGGAATTCAGATATTGCGCAACCTGTTCTCTGGAATTTATATCCAGATGATTGGTCGGTTCATCAATCAGGAGAAAGGCATTTTCTTTTAAAAATAATGCTGCCAGCAGTACTTTTGTGCGCTCCCCGTTGCTGAGTGTGGAGAAGGGACGGTATAGAATCTCCGGATCTGTATCTAAGAGATTCAATTCCCGGAAAATCTGCCAGTTTTCTGCATTCGGCAGGATTTCTTCCACGATAGAGAGCGTCATGTCTTCGGGATGATTTACCGGATAAGGGAAATATTCAAAATCAACACTGGCATTGATGGTTCAGCCGTAATAATAACGTCCCAGCAGCAGATTGAGGAACGTGGTCTTGCCGCGGCCGTTACGTCCGATGAAGCCCAGCTTCCAGCTGGTGTCAATCTGAAACGAGACATTTTCAAATATATTGTCATAGCTGCTTTCATAAGCAAAGGTAAGATTAGATACATTTATCATAGACATATGGGATACCTCCTGTTTTGGTTTATGAATTATTACATGCGTTGGATGACCTTTTGAACCTCGCATCACATAAAATAAGCCGCAGAAAAGACTTTTTTTCTGCGGCTCATATACTTCCCCATGTCAGACGCTCCGTAATACGGACAAATGTAAATCCGCTTCCTGTTGGAAGATGCCTTATCAGGCTGATATGCTATGAGTGAAAGAATAAAAGAACTCTCCTGCGAATGCACAACAAAAACAAAACTGCCGGAAGATTTGTAAACACCGGCATGTATCATTGGTCTCTGTTATGCGGTTATGAGTATTAGCAGGATGTATTCTTCATTCTTTCATCTCCAATCTTTTAAAAAATGTAACTATTTAGCCATATCAGCTCGAATTCGCAACTTACGTTGCTTTTCCGCCGTATTAACGGCTAAATTCTCGCTTATGGCTAAGCGCCATATACAGATACAAGAAAGCAGCCGCTGTCAAACAAGCTTGCACGGCTGGCCTTCTTGTGTCTGTGCATGGCTGAATAGTTATTTAAAAACTGAGGTAATCATAACAAAAGAAAGCAGAAGAGTCAAGAGGAATGTTATAATAAGAACGGCAGCAGGATTTTTTTAGAAAGGAAATAAGTGATAAGATGGATTTTTATAAACGTATGGAATATGTGTGTGAGCGGATTCCAGAGGGAAGAGTGGCGTCTTACGGGCAGATTGCATTGCTCTGTGGGAAGCCGAAGAATGCAAGACAGGTTGGATATGCATTGCGTCAAGGCAGGGCGGGCGAGGGAATCCCCGCATATCGGATTGTGAATGGCAGCGGATATTTAAGCGGCGCACAGGCATTTGCGACACCGGAGTTACAGCGGGATATGCTGGAAAAGGAAGGGGTAGAGGTTCTATGGACGGAGAGGGGATGGAAAGTAGATATGAAGATATATGGATGGAAGAATTCTTTGGATGAAGCCGAGGAGTTCTATCGTCTGTTTCAAGAGGAGGGAATCTAGTACCTCGTCTTCAAACTAACTTAACTTTTACCTTTTTGTATTTGCATCTGCTGTGTTGCCATCAGTCAACGCAGCAAACTCTCCAGCTCATCTTTCCGTCTTGTATGAGATGAATTTATTCTGTGTATTCGGTAGGGCTATTGGGAAGACGCTATACCAGAATTCCAGCATTTCCCATTGTCGTTTTATACAAAAACCAATATACTAAAAACTGTTTAGGAAATACACCGAATTGTGCACAATGTCGGAAAATAGTTTCGTTAATTGGAATTATTGCAACATAAGTGACAAGGTGGTAAGATTCATTCAACAAAACAGTTTACTAAAATCTTTTAGAGGATGAAGGGAAAGGAGGAACAATGAACATACGTGATATTGCAAAACTTGCCGGGGTATCTCCATCTACTGTGTCAAAGGTCATGAACGGCAAGGATAAGGATATCAGCGAAGAGACAAAGAAAAAAGTATTGCAGGTCATTGAAGAGGAAAATTATGTTCCTTATTTCCGGTTTCTTGAAAAAGATGGGATCAAAAGCCGTTTGATTGGTTTGATTGTAAAGAGGAAAAATAGGGAAAGGGAGAATATTGTTCTTGCGGCGGAGCAGTCTGCAAAAGAAAAGGGATATGGGATTGTGGTCGGATATGTGGATTCGGAGGATGAAATCGAAGATTTTGCAGAAGAAATGATGAAGAAGAAAGTGTCAGGACTTCTGGTTGATTCCACAAGGCAGATTAACGGAGGAAGACTTGGGAACGCCATCGTCTACATAAACGAGACAAAAGAGTTTGATGAGAAAGAAAAAACAGTCGTGTATTACCGGATGTCCGAGGCCTCGAAAATGGCGACAGAGCAACTGCTGAATGCGGGACATCAGAAAATCGCATGTATTTTCCGTGAAGGAGATAAAAGTATTCTAAATGGTTATAAGCTAGCCATGCAGAATGCCGGTCAAAAAGAACAGCCGGTCTGGATTTATGAAGGTAAGTCAACCGGAGAAATAGAAAAATACGGAATCCAGCAGGTGTTAAGTGAAAATGTAACGGCGGTTGTCTGTGGGACGCCGGAAATAGCCTGCTGTGTCTGCAAGGTAACAGAGAGGGGAAGGACTGCAATTCCGAATGAGCTTTCGCTGATTTCTGTCGGCGATGACAGAATACTTTCTCTTATCGGGTGTGGAATTACAGCAATCAGGCTTCCAAGTGAGAAGATGATGGCAGCCGCAGTGGAATATCTGGCGGAAATGATTCAGGATGAGAAGCAGATTGAGGCTGCAAGAAGGCTGCAGTCTATGGTTTCAGTGAGGGAAAGTATTATGGAACCGGCACAGGGCAAGCAAGGTGAGGCGGTTGTCATTGTCGGCAGCATGAATATGGATGTGACAATTGAAGGGGCAAGGATTCCGGTAGCGGGGGAGACACAGCGCGCAAACAGAGTGTATATATACGCCGGAGGTAAAGGCGCCAATCAGGCAGTCGGCATCGGAAAGCTAGGCGGACAGGCCTATATGATCGGATGCCTGGGAAATGATATGGACGGCAAGCAGATTTATGCGGGGCTTCTTGAAAATCAAGTGCGTATGGACGGGGTGCTGTTTGACAGTGTCCTTCCTACCGGCAAGGCATATATTAATGTTGACGGGCAGGGAGAAAGTTCCATCGTTATTTATCCGGGAGCAAATAAGAAACTGAATATTAATCAGATCCGCCGATGTAAATACATATTTGAAAAAGCAAAATATTGTCTGCTGTCACTGGAAATACCGGAGGTTGTCGTAGAATATACGTTAAAATTCTGCAGACAGAATCACACAGAAGTAATCCTGAAACCGTCTCCATCGGATGAGATTAAGGACGAGCTGCTAGCTGAAATTACTTATCTGGTGCCCAATGAGAAAGAACTCCATATGCTTGTCCCAGGGGACGAAAGTTTGGAAGAAAAGGCGGAAATCCTTAGAAGAAAGGGCACTCAGAATGTGATAGTCACTTTGGGATGCAAGGGTTGTTATTTAAGAAATGAAGAGGTATCCGTCTATTTTGAGGGAACCGGTTTTGAGCCGGTGGATACGACCGGAGGTGCAGATTCATTTATCAGTGCCATGACAGTTTATTTAAGCGAAGGAAAAGATTTGTTTCATGCAATCGAATTTGCAATCTACGCTTCGGGAATCAGCGTTACCAGATACGGGGTGCAGCCGGCATTGCCGGACCGGAAAGCAGTTGATATTTATGAAGACGAGATTCATTCAAAGTATGAGGAGAAAAGAAAGGAATGGAAATGATGTTGGATGAAGAATTAAAGAAAGAGTGGCTGGAGTCGGTAGGGGTGGCAATCGATCCTCATTATATCGAAAATAATATCCACCTATTAAAAAGACTGAAAAAACCAACGGGGAAAATAGATGTTGTACTTGATACAGACACTTACAATGAAATTGACGATCAGTATGCACTGGCGTATATGGTGAAATCAGATGAAAAGTTAAATGTAAAAGCAATTTATGCTGCGCCGTTCACCAATGCAAAAGCAGTCAGTGCCAAGGAAGGAATGGAAAAAAGCTATGATGAAATCCTCCATGTACTTAGCCTGATGGGAAGGGAAGATTTACATTCCTGCGTGTACAAAGGTTCAGAAGAGTATCTTGCTGATGAGCGTACGCCTGTTATTTCTGAGGCGGCGAAGGATCTGGCTGAACGGGCGATGCAGTATTCAGAAGAGAATCCCCTCTATGTAGTCGCAATTGCGGCAATTACCAATATTGCTTCAGCGATTCTTCTGAATCCGGGGATCGTGAACCGTATTGTACTTGTCTGGCTGGGAGGGAATGCGTTGGATTGGCCGAATAACCGTGAGTATAATCTGTATCAGGATATTGCGGGGGCAAGGGTAGTGTTCGGATGTCATCTGCCGCTTGTGCAGCTTCCATGTATGGGCGTGGTATCAGCATTTACCGTAAGCGGACCGGAATTGGAGAGATATCTCCGCAATCAGAATCCATTGTGTGATTACCTTGTGGATGTTACTGCTAAAGAGGCAGCTGCCTGCGGAGGCGGAAAGACATGGAGCAGACCAATCTGGGATGTGACAGCAGTCGGCTGGCTGTTAGACGGCGAGCTGATGTATGACCGTATAGAACATGCCCCCGTGCCAGAGTATGATGACAGATATTCTTATACAAAGGACGGACATTTCTATAAATATGTATATCACATTAACAGAGATAACCTGTTAGCGGATATGATTGCCAAATTAACAAAATGATGAGAATGAGAGGAGAAACGTCATGAAGAAAATGGACAAACTTGCAGTATTTTTAATTCCTATCGGAGTAGCAGTAAACTTTATCGGTGCTCAGATCGCAATGCTTTTAAAGCTGCCGGTATATTTGGATGCAATTGGAACGATTGTAGTCGGAGCGCTTTGCGGAGGTCTGCCGGGAGCAATCGTGGGAGTGATTTCAAATACAATCAACTCTATTACATATCCGACTTATATCTGGTATGGAATCATCAGTGCGATTTATGGTGTGCTGGCGGCGTATCTTTCCAAGAAAAAAGTGTTCTGCACTTTTTGGAAGGCAATCCTTGCATCAATTATATTTGCAACAATCGGAGGTATTTTAAATTCCTGTATTACATGGATTCTTTTCGGTTTCGATTTTGCGACAGATACAACGGCGCTTTTCGCACTTCCGCTCCATACGGTAGTTGGCCTGCCAAAATTCGCAGCAGAAATGATTGCGGCAATCTTTATGGATATTGCGGATAAATTCTTATCTGTACTTGCGGTATTCTTTATTTTGAAGAGTATGCCGAACCGTTTCCTTGTAAAGCTGAAATTAGGTGAGAACTATATCAAATAAAGGGGAGAGAAAATTGGAAAATAATTTTATCAATAGTTTTCGTGAATATCAGAAATTTGATAATGGGTTTATTGCATTAAACCCATTATCAAAATTGAATATGCTGTTTGCGCTTGGGTTTTCAGCGATGCTGGTAAATTCGTGGAGATATGGATTTCCGCTTTGTGTCCTCTTCATAATTCTTGCCTTTGCTGCAAAAAGAGGAATGAGCTTTATGAAGCCGTTCAGCCTTATCATTCTGATTTTTGGATTTTTCACATTGGTAATCCGTCAGTTTTCCGTGGAAGGACATACAGTTTTGTTTAAACTTTTTGGCGTGATACCAATCAAAGAAGAGGGATTGATGGTTGGCCTGAATACGGCCTCTTATTTGTTGGCTTTTTCCGGTGCGATTATTCTTTTTTTCGTAACAACGGAAATGAGGGATCTGATGTATTCTCTGGAGAAAAAGGGAGTATCCCACGAGGTATCTTATATTGTTCTGGCATCTTTCCAGACGATTATCGATTTAAAGAAAAATACAAATATGATCATGGAATCCCAAAAAGCCAGAGGAATCGAAACGGAGGGCAGCGTTATCAACAGAATCAAAGCTTTTTTCCCAATACTGGGGCCGCTTGTGCTTGGTGCGATTTCCAGTACGGAAGAAAAGTCGATTGCAATGGATGCAAGAGCGTTTTCCGTAAAATGCAATCATACTTTTTTGAGAGAATTACGTCCGGTACCGGTTTATGAAAAAATCATGGTGGCTGCAGTCGATTTGTTTTTTGTATTTACAGTGGCTTACAAAATATATCAGATATTTGGCTGAAATGGTTTATCGTAGGACCTTGCACTTGCTGCAAAGTCCGTAAGGAAACGTGATGGAGAGAGAATCCGGCCCCCTTCACCGCAGGTGAACTTATAATGGGCTGGATTCCTGTAACAGTCAGCCGAAGGCTGAACTGTTACAGCTATTAAACTAATTCTGCCTCTGCATCTTTCCCAAGCCTTCTCAGCATGGTCTTTTTCACTGCGCGGAAAATATTCTCATATCCCGTACATCTGCACAGATGGCCTGACAGTAATTTTCGGATTTCATCATCTGAAAATTCCCGTTTCGCCTCCAATATCTCTACCGCGCTCATGATAAATCCCGGACTGCAGAATCCGCACTGGATTGCCGCCTCATCAATGAATGCCTGCTGGATATCAGAAATCTCGCCGTTCGGTCCTGCCAGACCTTCCAATGTAAGAATCTCTTTTCCCTCTGCCCACACAGCAAGATAAATACAGGAATTAAAACATTCTCCGTCAATTATTACATTGCATGCTCCACATTCTCCGACCTCACAGCCCTTTTTCACGCTTGTAAGGCGGTAATCATCACGCAGCATATCTGTCAGGGATGCACGGACATCTACCATTTTCTCTACTTTCTTTCCGTTGATGGTACAGCTCACTAATTTATACTGATTACTCATCTACTTCACCTCCTGCAAGACGAATGGACTCTTTCAGCGCCCGCTCTGCCAATACAACCGCTATATGCTGGCGGAATGCTTTAGATGCCCTCCAACTGTCACGCGGATTGATATCCTCTAAAACTGCCTGTGCAAATGCTTTCACAGTTTCTTTGTTCACCGGTTTCCCTTTTGCTGCCGCTTCCGCAGACGGCGCACGCATCGGAACAGGACCGGCCACGCCGTATGCAATACGGACGTCTTCAATTGTCTTCTTATCTTCTGACAGCTTCACATTTACAGAGCAGCCCGTTGTTGCAATGTCCATTGCATTTCTCATGGCATATTTGATGTAGTGGCCTTTGTATCCTTCATAGGACTCCTTCGGAATAATAATCGCAGTCTGAATCTCTGCCGGCTTCAAATCAACAACACCGGCTTTGATGTAAAAATCATGAATCGGGATTCTCCTTACCCCTTCCGGTCCGGTAATCTCCACAATTGCATCCCATGCATGAAGCGTGGAAGCGGAATCCGCACTGGTCACACCGTTGCATGTATTTCCTCCGATTGTTCCGATATTGCGGATCTGCGGACCACCGACCATATCAACCGCCTCACCAAGCACATTGATATGCTCTTTAATAATCGGATCTTTTGTAATATGAGAAAAGCTTGTAAGAGAGCCAATGCGGATCGCTCCGTCCTCTTCATAGCTGATTCCACGCATTTCGTCAATCATATAGATGCTGACCAGTTCTTTTCCCGCACGTTTTCCCTCGCGCATCTGCACAAGCACGTCACTGCCTCCTGCAATGATCTGTGCTTCCGGATGTTCAATGAGAAGCTGAATTGCATGCTGTACGCTTTCAGCCTCATAAAGCGCCTTCATATCATACATAAATCTGAACCTCCTATACAAAATCTTCTGCCTTAAAACAGCCCTTCTTCTACAAATCTCTTAAACAGGTTATGCGGATTGACCGGCGCCTCGTTCACACCGACTCCGGTTGCCTGATACACAGCATTCCGGATTGCCGGAGCTACAGAACAAGCCGGCGGCTCGCCAAGTGCTTTCGTTCCGAATGCACTGGTAGGCTCGTCATTTTCCACAAACACTGCTTTCAGTCTCGGGTGATCCATAAAGGTTGACAGCTTATAATCCAACAGGTTATTATTCAGCGGACGTCCTGTTTTCTCATCAAAAATCAGCTTCTCAGACATTCCGAATCCGATTCCCATGCTCATGCCGCCGTGTACCTGCGCCTCTGCCAATGCCGGGTTAATCAGCTTGCCTGCATCGTGTACGTTGACAATGTCCAGTAATTTTACCTTACACATCGGAATATCTACTTCCACCTCGGCTATGGTACATCCAAATGAATATGCGTTGGATTTAATCTGTGCCGTACTCTCCGCCGTCAGATGCCTGCTGTCTGTCAGACTGTACAAAGCCTCTGTCGCCAATTCGCCCAGAGTCATCATAACTCTGCCATCCGTCACACGGACAATCTCTCCGTCAATAATGTCCAGGTTATACGCCGGCATTCTCGTCAGCCCGTGTGCGTATTCCAGAATCTTCTCTTTCAGAAGCAGTCCTGTCTGGCGGATGGAAAATCCGGCCGTGTATGTCTGTCTGGATGCATATGCCCCCGTACCGAACGGCGTCACATCTGTATCCTGGCAGGACACGATATGTACTTTATCCATCGGCACTCCGATTACATCTGCAGCCATCTGCGCATATGCGGTATCCGCTCCCTGACCAATCTCAGTTTCACCAAGCTGTACCTGTAAAGAGCCATCCTGATTCAGCACCATACGACAGGAAGACGTCTCCAGAGAAATCGGCCATACCGCCGTGTTATACCAGAATACGGACACTCCGATTCCCCGGCGGATATCTCCGGTCTGGTTCTGATATTCTTTATATTTTCTTTCATAATCAATTTCTTCCATCGCCTTATCCAGACACTGATTAAATGTATCGTAATACATTTCATTCTTGGAAAACGGATCGGTATAGCCCACCGGCATAAGATTCTGGCGGCGGAACTTGACCGGATCCATTCCCATCTTTGCCGCCACATCTTCGGTATGGCTTTCTACCGCCCACATTGCCTGTGGAATCCCATATCCCCTCATTGCTCCGGCAACGGACTTATTTGTAAATACCGTATACGCATCCACCTCTACATTTTCACAGGGATAGAGCTGCGGAAATGCACCTGCTCCCTTCGCCACAATACTGTGTCCGTGGGATGCATATGCTCCCTGATCTGAAAATGCTTCCAGCTTACGCGCCGCAAAAGTTCCGTCCGGACGGACCCATGAAATGATGTGGCTGCGTATCGAATGTCTTGTACGGTTAGAAACGAAGGTGTCCTCTCTCGGCACATCCAGCTTCACAAGATGTCCGCCAACCTGCATACAGAGCCATGCGCAAAGCGGTTCATATAAAACATCCTGCTTATTTCCGAATCCGCCGCCGATATACGGCTTGATAATCCGCACCCTGCCCCAATCGATTCCTAGCGCCTGCCCTACGACACGGCGTACAATATGCGGAATCTGAGTGGAGGCAGTCACTGTGATACGGTCTCCTTCCATCTCCGCGGTACAGATAAAATTCTCAATATGACAATGCTGGACAACCGGCGTCTCATACCAGCCTTCTACCTTTGTAAGCCCCGGCTCTTTGATTGCCTCGGCATAATTGCCTTTGTTGATTGTCGTATGTTTTAATATATTGTTCGGATAATTTTTATGTATCTGTGGAGCGCCGTCCTTCATTGCCTCCTGCACATCCAAGACAAAGGGATACTCCTCATACTCTACCTTGACTGCCCGCAGCGCCTGTGCCGCGGCCACCTCATCCTCTGCAACAACGGCTGCGATCTCATCCCCGTAAAATCTCACCTCATCCGTCAGAAGCAGTCTGTCCGCCACGTCCTGATGACTTGGGTCTGTAGACCACGGATGCCCCGCAGTCGGAAAATAATGCTTCTCCCCCAAATCAAAACAGGTCAGTACCTTGATGACTCCCGGAATCTTCTCGGCTTCAGATGTATCAATCGATACAACCCTTCCGTGTGCAATCGTAGAATGCAGAATCTGTGCAATGTATGCTCCCTTATCACACAGATCGTCTGTATACTTTGTGCGCCCGATTGCTTTGTCATAGGCGTCCACACGTGTCACTTTTTTTCCTACATACATCGTTTCTTCCTCCCTTTCATTTCTTCGAAGCGTCTTTATATCTCACCATAAATATGCTGGTCGATATACTCTTTCATCTGAAAATACCCATCTGCTGTAATTGTAATTTTTCCTTTATTCACCTGGATAAATCCCATTTCTTCCAGAATCTTAATATTCCGGTTCAGTGTTTTTACAGAAAATCCGATTTCCTCAGAAAGATGGTCTCTGTTCTGATTCAGATTTAAATCAACAGGCTTCATCCCCTCTCTCCTCTGTTCGTATTTCCGTACTAAATACAAGACCAGACGCTCTTTTGCTTCCAGAAACAAATAGCGTCTCGCATCCGTTGTCTGTGTAATAAGCCTTCTCATATTAACCTTTGCGCGCGAGTAAAGCGCCTCCACATCATTCCGGATCCATTCCATATAATAGGACGCCGGAATCACAAGCACCCTGCACTTTGTCACGGCCACAACACTGATTCTGTAATTGACCAGATCTGCAAAACATTCAATCTCTCCGAAAAAGTCCCCCGGACCAAAATCCTTAAAGGAATATGCACGTTCATTAATCGGCCAGTCGATTCCGGTTACCTTCCCCGATAAAATAATGTAAATATTACTACAGCGTTCCCCTGCTTTGATCAATGTCGTATCTGCCTCTACCTCGTTCAGTGTCATGTAATATTTCACTTCTTCTGTACAATTCTGAAACAGAAGGTTCATATATTTCCGCTTTTTCTCAGGCAATTCATTAAATACATCCATGAAACATCCACCTCGTCAGCTATGCAGTCCCATCACACTTTTCTCACGGTCTGTACAGTAAATGCACATCCCCGTCTGATCTGTTGCTTTTTATTATCATCCGAAAAGCCGCTGATTGAAAGGACAAATGTCCTTTTTTTCCGGTTCTGTTGATTTATAGCATAATCAACAATTTTTTATAAAAATATATGCTGATTTCAACATTTAATTTGTGCATTTTTACCGTTACAGTAAAGCAGCTGTAAATAGAAGCACCTGTCCTCCTCTACCTGAACTGCTTCGGCGTCACCCCGGTATACTTCTTGAAAACTTTAGAAAAATAGCTCTGGTCTTCAAACCCAACCGAAACGGCAATATCAATAATAGAATAATCTGTATTGGACAACAGCCGCTTACTCTCTTCCACACGCACCATATTCAAGTACTCTTTAAAAGACGAACCGCTGGACTGCTTAAAAATAGAAGAAAAATAAGACGGATGCAGGTGCACATAGTTCGCCACTTCCTCCAGCGCCAGTTCCTCATTAAAATGCTGCGAGATATAAAGCATTGCTTTCTTCACAAGCTCACTGTTTTTGGAGGGAATATAATTGAACATGCTTTCTGAAAATGTCTCTACCACTTCCTGTAAACTCAGGCACAGCTCATCCGACGTCGTAATCTGCTGGATATTTTTCAGGAACAGATTATTCAGCTTCAAGATACTGTCCGTCGGCGCTCCCCCTTCTATCGCCGTTCTGGACAGCAGGGAACACAGCTCTACCGCACGTGACTTCACAATGTCCAAACTGCTGCCTTCTGAAAAAAGAACATATCCAAGCAGGTCGTTTAAGATAGCGTTGGCCTCCTGTACATTTCCCACTTTGACTTTTGCAATCAGTTCTTTCTCCCTTTCATACGGGTATGACAGCTGAGCCAGCTCCAATGACTTGTACCGCTGGATAGATTCATTGATCCGGGACTGCTGTAAAAGCTTCTGATTATTATTCCTCATCGTTTCTTTGCCGTCATTAATCAGATTTGCGAACATAAAATACAAAAGTCTGCTGATATGGTTCACCTTGCCCGGCGCTATGACCTGAATACCCGTGACTTCATCATATAATTCCAAAGTATCATCAACCGGAATATCATACCTTTTAGACAGATCTGACATAAGGATGGAGTCTGGGCTGTCCATCAGAAAGGGACCCACCAGGACCGAGCCTAAAAAAGTATCCTTATTGATTAACGGATAAATGATATGGTTCAGATCTGCGTGACAGGAAAAAATATAAGGACCTCCAAATTCAACAGCCCGCCTTCCCGCCATAAGATGCATGTGTTCACAGCTTTCCTCCGGCATCAGATACTTTTGGAAGCAGCGGCAGAAATTGGCCATGCTGCCGCTCATTGCCAGTATTTCTCCTTCTCCGTCACTGACCTGTATCGTCAGGTTCATACAAGCATAAAACGTATCCAGCATCATCTGCAGCGTCTCTTCTGCAACAAATGTATAAAGCAGTGGTTTCATTTTATTTTTCCCGTCCTCCTTCTTTTGTTTGGTAACTATTCATTGCTTAATTCTCAGCTTATGTTGCTTTTGAATATAAAAAAAATTATAATTCTATTTCCATTTTATCATGATTTTCCAAAAAACAGGGAAATAATTACGAAAAACCTAAAATTTTTTTCATAATTTGTTTTAAAACTAGCCTACTATAGAAGAAAGATTAAAGGA
>ERZ808046.596-NODE-596-length-26748-cov-6.924750_pt1 | contig 26748 bp, 27 predicted proteins | sample MGYA00380196_ERZ808046 | MGnify/ENA primary metagenome ERZ808046 (study PRJEB31490, sample SAMN06133421) | mouse gut metagenome | isolation source: Z6_2 | host: mice | place: China: Chengdu | collected 2015-05 ...
CTCTCCTATTAAGATACCAAAACCCGCCGAAAATTCCTGGCAAGTTTTTTTGATTCGGCTAAGCCGTGAATTGTAACAAATATTTTAACCCGGGATAAATATTGACGAACTCCCCACCCTTGTATATAATTAAGTACAATCCCTTGTATAATGTATACATGGCTCAAGGAGGATAAAAATGGACTGCATCAGGAGAAAAGCCTACGCCAAGATCAATCTGGGACTGGACGTGATAAGGCGCCGCCCGGATGGGTATCATGAGGTGAAGATGGTCATGCAGACGGTGGATATCTGTGATCTTCTCACCTTTCAAAAAGTGAATCAGCCGGGAATTTTCCTCAAAATAGATCAAAAGGAGCTTCCGGATGGCAGGGACAACCTGATTTACAAGGCGGCGGATGCTATCCTGAAAGAATATATACCGTCAGAATACGGAAAAGCGGACGGCCAGGGCAGCACAGGAGCGGAGAGCACAGGCGTGGAAATCACGCTGAAGAAGCGAATCCCCATTGCGGCGGGCATGGCCGGGGGGAGCAGTGATGCGGCGGCTGTGTTTTACGGATTAAACGAACTGTTTGGACTTGGAATGTCCCTTGAGGATATGCAGAGAATCGGAGTGAAGCTTGGAGCGGATATCCCTTATTGCCTCATGGGCGGTACGGCGCTGGCAGAGGGGATTGGAGAAAAGCTCACGGCGCTTTGTGCGCCGCCGGAGAGTCATCTGGTGGTGGCAAAGCCGGACATCAATGTCTCAACCAAATTCGTATATGAAAATCTTCATGCGGATAAATTAAAGGAGCACCCGGATATTGACGGGATGGTAAAAGCTATCCGGGAAGGAAGCCTTGCAGGGATTACAGCCAGGATGGGAAATGTTCTGGAGACAGTTACCGTCAGGGAATATCCGGTGATCAATCAGATTAAAAAGACAATGCTTGAGGGAGGAGCCGAAAACGCGCTGATGAGCGGAAGCGGGCCTTCCGTATTTGGTGTGTTTACAGATAGAGAAGCGGCGGCAGGCGCTGCGGAGGAGATCAAAAGGGCAGGGCTTGCAGAGCAGGTTTTTGTGACGGGATTTTATAATTCTGAGGGAAAAAGCCGGGAATAATCGAACAGCAACATAGGGGAAGGAGGAAACCGCGTAAGATGGATGGACAGTTACAGGTAGAGATGGATGAATTCTTACCACTTCGGGATGTGGTATTCAACACACTGCGTAAGGCCATCCTCACCGGACAGCTAAAGCCAGGAGAGCGTTTGATGGAGGTGCATCTTGCCAACCGTCTGGGAGTGAGCAGGACGCCGATTCGGGAGGCAATCCGCAAGCTGGAGCTGGAAGGGCTTGTCATCATGATTCCCAGACGGGGAGCCGAGGTGGCAAGAATCACGGAAAAAAGTCTTAAGGATGTGTTGGAGGTAAGGCGGGCACTGGACGCGCTCAGCGTGGAGCTTGCCTGCGACAGGATCACACAGAAGGATATAAACAGGCTCCTGGAGGCCTGCGGGGCGTTTGAGCGGGCAGTCCGGGAGGGGGACGCATCGGTGATTGCCAGTGCAGATGTGGCCCTTCACGATATTATCGTGGAGGCTACGGGCAACGTGCGCCTGCAGCAGCTGGTCAATAATCTTTCGGAGCAGATGTACCGTTTCCGCTTCGTTTATATTAAGGAAGAGAGCCAGCATGACAATCTGATCGCCGAGCACAGAGAGATCTATGAAAGCATTGTCAGCCGGGACAAGGAACGTGCGGCAGCGGCGGCACGGCTTCACATTGACAATCAGGAGAGATCGATCATCCGGCAGATCCGGCTGGAGAATGAAGAGAGAGCGCGCAGGCGTTAATATCCGGCGAGCCTGAATTTTTACGTATAAGCGGCGTTAAAACGGAAATACTCTTATCAGAAATCAGTAAAGGATGAGAGTATGATGAGAAGAATATGCGAAGCGGCGCTTTTGTTTGTGGGAACCCTGGGATGGTGGGGCTTTGTCTACCCTGATCTTTGTCCGGTGGAGGAAGTGTACGAGGAGGAAACTTATGAGCAGGATGATGAGCAGGAGGCCCATGAGAGGGAAGTCCACAGGCAAAAGGCAGGCGGGAAGAGAGAAGCAAAAGAGGTTTTTGAGGACAGGGAAAGCCCCTGGAATTTTCGGGAATCCGGATGGCAGCTTGGAGAAATCCGTATAAAAAGCCGGCTTGCGGAATATGTATGTCAAATAAGAGAAAATGCGGCAGAGGAAAAGAGATTGGATGATGAAGGATAGAACTGCGCCGGTGGGCGTTTTTGACTCCGGTATAGGAGGGCTTACGGTGGCAAGAGAGGTAATGCGCCAATTGCCCAATGAGAAGATTATCTATTTTGGGGACACCGCCAGGGTGCCCTATGGAAGCAAGTCAAAAGATACAGTGACCAGATATTCCCGCCAGATTGTGCGTTTTTTGCGGACACAGCAGGTGAAAGCCATTGTTGTGGCCTGCAACACGGCCAGCGCCTATGCGCTGGATGAAATCGAAAAGGAAACGGATATTCCCATGGTCGACGTGGTCAAGCCGGGGGCAAAGACGGCGGTGGCGGCTACCCGCAACGGGCAGATTGGCGTGATCGGGACGGAGGGGACGATTGGAAGCGGAATTTATTCCAGATACATACAGGACATGAAGCCGGATATAAGAGTTATAGGAAAGGCGTGCCCTCTTTTTGTTCCGCTTGTGGAAGAGGGGCTCTGGCAGGATCCTGTGACCGACGAGATTGCCAGACGGTATTTGGGAGAGCTGATTGATATTGGTATCGACACCCTGATTTTAGGCTGTACTCATTATCCCTTAATCCGCTCTACGGTGGGGAAGATCATGGGGGAGAAGGTAGCGCTTGTAAACCCGGCCTATGAGACAGCGAGGGCATTAAAGAGGCTGCTTGAAGCGGAGGACATTCAGAATAAGGAAGAGCCTGGCCTTGGAGAGGACAGGTATCGGTTTTATGTCAGTGATGCGGCGGAGAAGTTTAAACGTTTTGCGAACTCTATCATAAAATACGGAATTTTGTCCGCCAAAACCATCAATATAGAGGAGTATTAGTTACTTTTCACACTCAGCCACATATTACTGTGCGGCCGCAGCAGGGAGGTTAAAGGAATTTATGACAAAAGAGGTGCTTTTGTCCCTGAAGGGACTTCAGATGGAACAGGGGGAGGGCGCCGGGGAGATAGAGACCATAACTCCGGCAAGCTATTATCAGAAAAATGGCAGCCACTACATAGTTTACGATGAACTGACAGAAGGGTATACGGACACCACCAGAAATATCATCCGTTTCCAGGACTCTTATGTGGAGGTATTCAAAAAAGGACTGATCAATGTGCGGATGATTTTTGAGGAGAATAAGAAGAATATCACCAGCTACCTGACACCTTATGGAAATATCCTGATTGGAGTTGATACCGAATCAATTTCAGTGGAAGAAAAGGAAAATCAGATTCGGGTGCAGGTGGCGTATACGCTGGAAGCCAATTACCAATATCTGGCAGACTGTAAAATTGAGATGGAACTCCATCCAAGGGAAGAGGGGATCCGATTACAATAAAAAAACTGGCTTGCCCGGCCAGCTTTTTTATTGCCTGGGAAATTATTTAATGGGCTTTGCTCCGGCCTTTTCCTGCGCCTTCTCAAGGGCACGTTTGAAAAAGCCTTTTTTCCTGGCGGGAACCGGAACGGATTTCCCGTGAAGTCCTCTCACTTCCGTAATGTAGATGCCGCTCACAACCGCTTTTACTTCTTTTTTGACAGGTACGGAATCAAAAATCCGCTCTTCGCAGACCAGGGACATAATCTGGGGACCAACTTTGGCCTTGACAATGGGCATCTTGGAGGAACGCAGCAGTTTGGGAGTCTGATCGATGACCATCTGGGGAAGACCGGAGTCTTTGATCTTCATTCGCTTTTTATCTATGACCAGCATGGAAACAGTCTGCTTCATGGCGTTGATCTGCTCCTGCTGCTGCGCCTGTTTCCTCTGCGCCTTCTTGCCCAGAAAATACAGTGCGACCAGAGCGATTATCAAAACTGCAAGAATAACCAGCAAAACAATAGATACCGTGTTCATGGGAGCCCTCCTTGGTACCGGTGTGGAATTTGTAAATAATCCGGCAACGATAACACATATTTTAGCATTTCCGGGGAAAATAGGCAAGGGTAAAGTTTGGCCCTTTGACGCTGCGGAAATCATGAATATTTTATAAAAAGTGGGACAAAGGCTTTCGCCCAAAGCTTTTTTGTGATATAAAAAGAGAGGTGTCTTTTATGCATGCCAAAACAACGCGAAGCAGTGCATGGATTTAAGAATACAATAAGAGAGGAAAATCTGATATGAAATTTAACAATAAAAGGAGAATACCGGCAGCAGTCGCAGCTGTGGCCATAACAGGACTTCTGACGGCATGCGGGAAGTCTCCGGAGGAGATGCGGTACCTTTCCGATCTCAAAGCCAGGGATTATGTGATCCTGGGAAATTATGAGGAGCTGGAAGTGGAGGTGGCAGAGCCTGAGGTGACAGATGAATATCTGGACGGTTATATAGAATATGTCCTGATGAACAGCGCTTCCTATGAGCTGGTGAGCGGGCGCAGCGTGCAGACAGGCGATGTGGTGAATATTGATTTTGAAGGGAAAATGAACGGAGCTGCCTTTGACGGGGGCACAGCCGAAGGATATGAACTTACCATCGGCTCAGGTCAGTTTATTGCAGGTTTTGAAGAGGGCGTAATCGGGATGGAGATCGGAGAGACGAAGGATCTGGATCTGAGTTTCCCGGATCCATATAAGCCTAATCCGGATCTGTCCGGGGCGCCGGTGGTGTTTACCGTGACAGTGAACAGCATCAGCGAGCCCAGGGTGCCGGAGCTTACGGATGAGTATGTGGCAGGACTTAATCTTGAGGGCTGTGAGACGGTGGAGGATTACAGAAGCTATCTCTATGACGGGCTTTTGGAGCAGGCTCAGGCAAGCTATGAGGATGCCAGGATGGACGCGGCGCTGACAGCCATGGTAGAAAGCAGTGTTTTTGAGGAGCCGCCGGCAGGGATTGTGAACCGTTTAAATGATATGCTGGTGAGCAATGCAGAGGCTTATGCCGGGCTCAGCAATCTGGAAATCGGGGATTATGTATCGCGCGCTTACGGCGGAAGCGCAGAGGATTATGAAAAGACGCTTAAGGAGCAGGCAACGGATATGGCGAAGAGTTATATCATGGTCGCTGCCGTTGCGGACAAAGAAAAAATTAAAGTGACCGATGAAGAGCTTACAGAGAGCCTTGAGGGAAGAAGCGGTGTGGATGAGGAGGCCTATCGGGAATATCTGCTGCTGCAAAAGGTAGGCGAATTTCTGGCGGAAAAGGCGGCTGTGAAGAGTCCGGCTTCCGAATAAGATAACAGGGCAAGGGTATTTTGGGGAAGGTTGTGTAGCAGGTGCATAAGAAGAAAAGAGGGATCAGGTATCTGGCAGTATTGCTGTCTCTTTTGATGGCGGTCCGGACGGCGCAGCCGGTGCTGGCCAGCTCCGTTTCCGATCTGGAAAGGGAGAAGCGGGAAATAGAGCAGCAGAAGAAGGATGCCGATGCCAGAAGGCAGCAGGAGCAGCAGAATTACAACAACGCTGCCGGGAGGGCAAACGCCATCGAGTCCGACGCGAGCGAGGTGGCGGAAGAGATTGATGAGATCGACGCCGCGCTGGTGGAAACCATTGCCAGTGTGGAGATGATAGAAGAGGAAATCGGTGACAAAGAGGAGCAGATAGAAGAAACCACCAGAGAATGCGAGGAGGCAATGGCCGTAGAGCAGGAGCAGTACGAGGCCATGAAGCTTCGGATCAAATTCATGTATGAGAAAGGGGATTCCACCTATCTGGAAATTCTCTTAAGCGGCAAGAGCTTCAGCGATATTATCAACAAAGTGGAATATGTGGAAAGACTCTACGAGTACGACAGGAACATGCTGGAAAAATACCAGGAGGCCCGGGAAGCTGTGGAAGCTCTGAAAGCGAGACTGGAGGAAGAGAGAGCTGAGCTGGAAGCCCAACAGCATGAACTGGAGGAGGAGAAGGAGAGCCTGGAGATTATCCTGGAGGAGAAACAGGCCCAGTATGAAAATTACGAGGTACTGCTTGCCCAGGCAAGACAGGAGGCGGCAGTCTATAAGGCAAATATCAGGAAACAAAATGAAGCCATCCGGAAATTAGAGTCAGAGGCAGCAAACAAGCAGTCTCAGATTGAGGAGGCAAAGCGGCTGGAGGAAGAGGCAAGAAAAGCACAGGAGCTGGCGCTGCAGAGACAGGCTGAGATGGAAGCGGCACAGGGAAATGCTTCTGAAAACAGTTCGGAAGCTTCCGGCGAAAGTAATTCGGATAATGGAGGGTCCTCTTCCCAGAAAGAGAGCTCGTCCGGAAGCAGTTCTTCCTCATCATCAGGGTACGCTTCCGCATCCAGCTATTCCGGTTCCGGGGGGAAAGGGCAGCAGATTGCAAACTATGCCTGCCAGTTTATCGGAAATCCCTATGTGCCGGGGGGGACCAGCCTGACAGAAGGGGCGGATTGTTCCGGCTTTGTGTGGAGAGTGTATCAGGATTTTGGCTACAGCGTACCCAGAACCTCTTACTCTTTGAGGAGTACGGGCACAGGAGTCTCCTATTCCGAGGCGAAGCCCGGGGACGTGATCTGTTATGCGGGACATGTGGGAATTTATATCGGCAACGGACAGATCGTACATGCCAGCACCCAGCGTTCCGGGATCAAGATTACACCGGCTACTTATAAGGAGATTTTGTCTGTGAGAAGAATCGTGTAAAAGAGAAAGTATATGGCGGTGCGGAAGGAACGGAGCACCCGTGCGCAGGAGAGCATTTCCCATATTTTGAAAGGAGCATGGTTAAAATATGTCAGATTTTGATGAAAAGGATAAAAATGACAAGGAAGAGTCCGCGGATTTAACTTCAAGGGAAGAAGATCAAAAAGAAGACAATGATAAAAAAAAGGAAAGCGACTACGAGGATGTGTGCTTTATGTGCCGCCGTCCGGAGAGCAAGGCAGGGAAGATGTTTAAGCTTCCCAACAATATTACCGTATGCAATGACTGTATGCATAAGACCATGGATACGGTAAGCCAGTTTGACTATCAGGGAATGCTAAACAACCCGGCATTGATGGAGGATATCAACAAGAACTTAAACGGAAAGGGGTTTCCCAATATCCGCTTTGTGAATATTACGGATCTGCAGGGGGAGGGAGGAATTCCCTACAAGCAGAGAATGAAAAAGAAAAAGCCCAAAAAGGAGGAGGAACCGGTTCTTGACATTAAGAATATCCCTCCACCTCACAAGATTAAGGCTCAGCTGGATGATTATGTGATCGGACAGGAGCATGCCAAGAAGGTCATCTCCGTCGCGGTATACAATCATTATAAGCGGGTGGCCACCGGCACCATGGATGATATTGAGATCGAGAAATCCAATATGCTGATGATAGGGCCCACCGGATGCGGAAAGACCTATCTGGTGAAGACCCTTGCAAGACTTCTGGACGTGCCTCTTGCCATTGCGGATGCCACATCCCTGACAGAGGCCGGTTATATCGGAGACGATATTGAGAGCGTGATTTCCAAGCTTCTTACAGCAGCCGACAATGATACAGAAAAGGCGGAGCGTGGAATTGTATTTATCGATGAGATCGATAAGATTGCCAAAAAGAAGAATACCACCAGCCGGGATGTGAGCGGAGAAAGCGTACAGCAGGGCATGCTGCGGCTCCTGGAGGGTGCGGATGTGGAAGTGCCGGTAGGCGCCAACAGCAAAAATGCCATGGTGCCCCTTGCAACCATCAACACGAGAAACATTCTTTTTATCTGCGGCGGCGCGTTCCCCGATCTGGAGGAGATCATCAAGCAGCGCCTGAAAAAGCAGACGTCCATCGGCTTTAACGCAGAGCTTAAGGATAAGTTCGACAAGGAAAAGAATATCCTAAGTCAGGTGACGGTGGAGGATCTCCGGAAGTTTGGAATGATACCGGAATTTATCGGACGTCTTCCCATCATTTACACTCTTGCGGCTCTGGATAAGCCCATGATGGTGAAGATTTTGAAGGAACCCAAAAACGCCATCCTGAAGCAGTACCAGAAGCTTCTGGAGCTGGATGAGGTGAGACTGGAATTTGACGACGGCGCGCTGGAAGCCATTGCGGAGAAAGCCATGGAGAAGGACACCGGCGCAAGGGCTCTGAGGGCCATCATTGAGGAGTTTATGCTGGATATCATGTATGAGATCCCCAAGGATGACAACATCGGCCGTGTGATCATTACCAGAGAGTATATTGAAGGGACGGGAGGCCCTGTCATTGACATTCGCAGTGTCAGCGGGGAAAACCCGGACTATCTGAGGACAATTGAAGCAAAAAATTAAAGCGGCGTCTTTTGAAGGCGGCAGTTTCGGAGAGGAAACTGCCGCCTTTGCTGTCAGAAGAACTCCTGAATAAATCTGTCATATAGTGATAGTAAGGGATAAGAAAAAGAGTGCAGGGAAAATGACAGATCGGGAAAGAGCAGTTTCAAATGATTTCTATGATATTATTTCGGATATTGTATTGCCCGGGGGAATGAATATCAACCCGGCCAATGTGGCGATTCAGCCGGTAGGAGGAGATATCAGGATCATTTATTTAAACCGGGCGGAGGTCGGCCCCATGAGTATCAGTGAGTTTACCTATCCCTCCATACCGGCCCTTTATGGGCTGCAGGACAGTTTTGACCCTACTGCCCTGATCAGCAGCGGAATCACCAGGGTACAGGGAGGCGCCCTGAATCTGACCGGGCGCGGCGTGGTGATAGGCTTTTTGGACACGGGGATACGTTATGAGAACGAGGTCTTTCGGAAGGCGGATGGAAGTACCCGGATTCTTGGAATCTGGGATCAAACCATACAGACCGGAGAGCCTCCCGCAGGAATTTTATACGGCACAGAATACCGGCGGGAGCTCATTGACCTGGCGCTCCAGAGCGAAAACCCGTTGGAAATTGTTCCCAGCGTTGATACAAACGGGCATGGAACTACCCTTGCCAGCGTGGCGGCAGGAAGCTCCTTAGGAGGTGGACGGCGCTTTTTGGGGGCGGCTCCGGAGGCGGATATTGTGATGGTGAAACTCCGCCAGGCAAAGCCCTATCTGAAGGATTACTATCTGGTTTCCCAGGATACCGTCGCTTATGCGGAAAGCGATATTCTGGTGGCTCTGCGTTATCTGGAAAGCTATGCGATTGCGCTGATGCGTCCCCTTGTCATCTGCTTTGCCCTCGGGACGAATATGGGAGGCCACGGGGGGCAGTCTATACTTGCAACTTACTTAAACCAGATTGCCACAAGGCGAAGCCGGGCCGTGATTGTGTGCGGCGGAAATGAGGGGAACGCCGCCCACCATTATGTGGGAACCTCCATTGAAGGGCTGGCAGAGACCGTTGATAATGTGGAAATCAGAGTGGGGGGAGAACAGTCCGGTTTTATAGCGGAGCTTTGGGGAAGCGTGCCCTCCAAACATGCCATATCGATACGTACGCCGGGAGGCGAGGTCACCCCCAGGGTGGATTTCAGGGAGCAGAGCAGCAGAACATTTAATTTTATCTATGAGAGATCCCGTGTGCAGGTGGATCATGTGCTGGTAGAGCAGGGCTCCGGAGAAGAGCTGATTTTCTTCCGGTTCATTAAGCCTACCCCAGGAGTATGGACGATTCAGGTGACGATTACCGGAGGAAGTGTGGAGAACTGCTTCCACATCTGGCTTCCGATGAAAGAGTTTCTGCAGGGAGAAACTTACTTTTTGCGTCCCTCTCCCTACACCACCCTCACCGAGCCTGCCAATGCGCGGGAGGTGATCACAACTACCACTTATAATGATAAAAACGGAAGCTTCTGGGTAGATTCGGGCAGGGGATTTTCACGGACCGGACGCCATAAACCAGACATCTGTGCGCCGGGGGTCGATATAGACACAATCCTCGGCTCCCGAACAGGCTCCAGCCTGGCGGTTGCCTTAACGTCAGGCGCTTCCGCTCTTTTTCTGGAGTGGGCGGTTGTCAGGAGAAACCAGCCCCGGGTGGAGAGCAGGGAACTGAAAAATTACCTGATCCGGGGGGCGGAACGTATACCGGGAAACAGTTATCCCAGCCGGGAATGGGGGTATGGGACTTTGGATATCTCCGGGACTTTTGATGAGCTGGCCGGGGTGTGAGGTCAGAAAGGATATTGGGGGCGAGTTAGCGGGAAGCCGGGAAAACATTGACAGGATTTGCTTTGATTATTTCTTTGTATGGCATATAATAGAAAAGGAGGCGATTCGTTTATTACTGAAAGAGCTCCTGACAGGAAGCTGATGGCAGAAATATGATAGAAATGATCGCAGCGAAAGGAGAAAGCAGATATGACAAGAAGTCTCGGAATCGGTCACGAGGATTTTGCGGTTGTCAGGGAATCCAATAATTTTTATGTGGATAAGACAAATTTCATCCGGGAGTGGTGGGAATCCAATGACAGGGTAACATTGATTACACGTCCAAGAAGGTTTGGGAAAACCCTTAATATGAGTATGCTGGAAAAATTCTTTTCGCTGGATTATGCCGGACGGAGTGATCTTTTTGAGGGACTTTCCGTTTGGCAGAGTGAGAAATACCGTAATTTGCAGGGAAGTTATCCGGTAATATTTCTGAGTTTTGCGAATGTAAAGGAAGCTTCCTTTAAGGAAGTCAGGAAGAAGATTTGCTATATTGTAGAGAGACTGTATAACAGATATGAATTTTTGTTGGAGGGCATGCTTCTCAATGAGAAAGAGAAGCAGTTTTTCAGAAATGTCTGTGCGGAGATGGAGGATTATGTGGCAACATCATCCCTGGGGACATTATGTGAGTATCTGAGCCGTTATTATGGAAAAAAAACAATCGTCCTGCTCGATGAATATGATACTCCCATGCAGGAAGCATGGGTGAATGGTTACTGGGATGAACTGGTCTCTTTTACAAGAAACCTGTTTAATTCTACGTTTAAGACAAACCCTTACCTGGAAAGGGCTATTATGACAGGGATCACAAGGGTCAGCAAAGAATCCATGTTTTCGGATCTGAATAACCTGAAAGTAGTAACAACAACATCTGAGAAATATGCAGATTGTTTCGGTTTTACGGAAGAAGAGGTTTTTGAGGCGCTGGATGAATTTGGCCTTTCCAGGCAGAAGCAACAGGTCAAGGACTGGTATGATGGATTTACTTTTGGGAATAAACGAGATATCTATAATCCGTGGTCTGTTATCAGCTTTCTTAACGAAAGGAGGGTTGGTACCTATTGGACGAACACCAGCTCCAACAGTCTGATGGAAAAGCTGCTCAGAGAGAGCAGGGCAAATGTAAAGCAGACATTTGAAGAGTTGTTAAACGGGGGTAAGATTCATCATATGGAAATAGATGAGCAGATCGTCTATAATCAGCTTTCCACGAAAAAAAATGCCATCTGGAGCCTGCTCCTTGCCAGCGGGTATCTGAAAATTGCTGATATGACTTTTAATGAAAGGGCAGGACATAGATATTACGACCTGGCGCTGACAAACAGGGAAGTCCATATTATGTTCGAGCATATGATACAGGACTGGTTTTCCGGGAATGATAATTACAATGATTTTATCCGTGCGCTTATGTTGGATGATGTAAAAGCCATGAATGTATACATGAATAAAGTTGCACTGGAGATGTTCAGTTATTTTGACACGGGAAAGAATGCATCAGAGGCAGAGCCGGAACGGTTTTATCATGGATTTGTGCTGGGCCTGATGGTGGAGCTTTCTGACCGGTATACGCTTACTTCCAACAGGGAAAGTGGATTTGGGAGATATGATGTAATGTTAGAACCCAAAGAAAAGATGAATAATGCAATCACAAATGATGCAATCATTATGGAGTTCAAGGTACAGGAAGCGGAGGAAAAGGAGCTTTCCGACACCGTGCAGGATGCGCTTCGCCAGATTGAGACGAAGAAATATGAAGCATCCCTGACGGCAAAGGGAATTCCCAGGGAGCATATACGGAAGTATGGATTTGCCTTTTGCGGGAAAAGGGTTTTGATTGGAAGCGCGCATGTAAGTTTATTATAAAATTGAGTTGCAAATAGAAATAAATAAGAATATAATTGGGACAACATTTTCTCTTCTTGCTGGCCGTTAGCATTACCACAGGTTCAGTAGAGATCATATATTTTTAGGCGGCATAAGTGATAAAATTGAATAAAAAGCTACGATAAGAAATAGTAAGCATCCCGGATTTTCAGAGAGAAGGCGGCCGGTGCGAGCCTTTATTGAAAAGATGCCGAACCCATCTTGGAGCTGCAGGCTGAAATAACAGTAAGCCTCGCCGGGGTCTCCCGTTACAGAGATATGGCATTGGATTTTTCCTGTGCCGGAAAGTGCGGATCATTCCGAATTTAGGTGGTACCGCGGACTTGGTTTCAGGTAGTTCGCCCTAAGCTGATGTAATGTTGGCTTAGGGCTTTTTATATTGCGAAGGCCCGTGCATAAAGCGCTGAGGCGCTTGGAAGTTTGCCGTTAAAGCGGCGTGAGGGCCGTGCGGCGGGCAGGGATAAAATCTCTTCTGCCCGATCAAAAAATAAAGGGAGGATTTCTTTATGAAACTGGATAAGCTTGTTGGAGACCGTTTTCGGGAAAGGCCGTCAGACTGTATCATTGACAGCCATGCATTGATGGTGCGCGGCGGTTATATGAAGTATGTGGCAAACGGTATTTTTTCATCTTATATGCCGCTGAAAAGGATTACGCGGAAGATCGAGCAGATTATCCGTGAAGAAATGGATGCTGTTGACGGGCAGGAGGTGCAGTTCCCCGTCGTTATGCCTGCTTCTATGTGGCAGGAATCCGGCAGATACGGGAGCATTGGCAGGGAAATGGCCCGATTCAATGACCGCAGCGGAAGTCCTCTTGTGCTGGGTATGACGCATGAAGAAGCCGCCGTCCATCTTGTGCGTGAGTACGGACAGAGCTATGCGAAGTACCCTTTTATGATCTATCAGATACAGACCAAGTTCCGTGACGAGGCAAGACCGAGAGCCGGACTGATCCGGGTTCGCGAATTTACCATGAAAGATGCCTACTCTTTTCACACCAGTCAGGCAGATTTGGAGGACTTTTACGGGAAATGTCATCAGGCTTATGAGCGTATCTACGCAAGAGTTGGACTGCCGGAGGTTATCTCGGTCGCTTCCGACTCCGGTATGATGGGAGGCAATATTTCTCACGAATTTATGCTGCTCACCCCTATAGGTGAAGATTCCATTGCCATCTGCAGAGAATGTGATTATCGGGCCAATATGGAGGCGGCGGAGTGTATTATCCACAACGAGAGAAACGATGCTGCCGGAGAACTTACTTTGGTACATACTCCGAATATTCACACGATTGAGGAGGTTTGCTCCTTCCTGCATTGTGATGAAAAGACTTCCTGCAAGGCGGTGGTCTATCAGCGCAATTCAGATGACCATTATATCGTATTGTTTATCCGCGGTGATCTTGAGGTCAATGAAACCAAACTCACAAATTATTTGGGCTATGACATCCACCCGGCAATTATTACCGAAGAAAGCGGACTTAACGCAGGATATATCGGTCCTGTCAATCTGAAAGGTGATTTTACGGTTCTGTATGACCGTTCTCTTGAAGGAATGAATCATCTTTCCTGCGGTGCAAATGTCTGTGAGTATCATTACACAGGGCTGGATATGGAACGTGATATTGAGGGGGCAGAGTATCATGACTTTGCCAAAATACAGGAAGGCGGCATTTGCCCCCATTGCGGCAGGCCTGCTATTACCATATCCCGCGGGATTGAAGTGGGAAACATTTTCCAGCTTGGAACCAAGTATACCAGGTCTATGAATATGACCTATATTGACACTGACGGGGAGGCGCAATACCCAATAATGGGCTGCTACGGTATCGGCATCGGCAGGCTTGCCGCTTCCATCTGTGAGGCTCATCATGATGACTGCGGCCCGATCTGGCCTTTGGCGGTTGCGCCGTGGCAGGTACATATCTGTGCGGTTCGTGCTGATGATGCTGAGACCAAGGCTTATGCCGACAGGCTGTATGAGGAACTGCAGGGCAAAGGTGTGGAAGTCATTTATGACGACCGCAAGGTCAGCGCCGGAGTCATGTTCGCGGATGCCGACCTTATTGGCGTGCCGTTCAGAATGATTGTCAGTCCCAGGAATGTGAAGAAGAATATCGTTGAAATTGTTTCGAGAGATAAGAGTTTATCTGTCAATGTTTCTATGGATTCGGCGGCAGAGGAAATATTGAAAATTTTGGCTATTCAAACCGAGGCTCATCAGCTTTCGGGAAAAATTTCTTATAGGTAAATACAAACAGCACGATCGCAAGAGTGGTGGACAGATAGTCCGTGATTGGCTGTGCCGCTGCAAGCATGGCTGCGGAGTCAAAAATGCTTCGGAACAGAAACAGCACCGGGAGATAAATGATCCCCTGACGGCTGATGGAGAGAATCAGGGCCGGCAGTGCGGCTCCGGTGGACTGGATGGCATTGATAAATACAAAGAGCAGACCCATCACAGGGCCGGAGTAGATATAGATTCGGGCAAATGACATGCCATAGGTAAAGGCATCCTGATCCTCCAGAAACGCGTGTACCAGCGGCCCGGCGCCGCAGTAGCAGATAACGGTCATGACAGCGCTTAAACAAAAGGCAAGAATCAGGGAGAATTTCAGGACTGCCATATAGCGCTTCCGGTTTCCCGCGCCGAAGCAATAGCCAAGGAGCGGCTGAATACCGGTGCCAAGTCCGATCAGGAGCATCACCACAATCATGTTGACCTTCATTGCAACGCCAAGCCCGGCAACTGCCATATCGCCGTAATGGATCATAATATTGTTGACAATAATATTTGAAAGGCTCATCAAAATACTGTTCAGCGATGCCGGAATGCCGATGGAAAGGACTCCCACGGCAATGCCGCCTCCCGCTTTATAATATTTGGGGTGAATGGAGAGCATGGCATTTTTGGACAGCAGATGACGGATATAGAAAGCGGCGGCAAATACATTTCCAAGGACGGTTGCAACTGCTGCTCCGGCAACATCCCAGCCCAGAGCAAGAATCATGACCGGATCCAGCACGATATTGATCAGGTTTCCGATCAGCATTCCCAGCATGGCAACATTGGCATTGCCTTCGGCACGGATGATATTGCTGAAGCTGTTGCTGAGGATTAGAAATGGAATGGCGGTGGACACAATGCGCAGATACTGTGAGGCATAGCCTATGGTCTCATCGCTGGCGCCGATGGCCCGGCTTACCGGTTCGGCAAGGATAAAAATGATGACCATGGCAATGATACCGATGCCAAGTCCGGTCCAGAAACAGAAGGCAGAAGCGCTTTTGGCCTTTTCAGCCTTACCTTCGCCAAGTGATCTTGAAATCAGGGAGGTACCTCCTATACCAAAGAGCATTCCGACGGCCATGAATAAAAGAAATGCGGGAGTTGCCACAGAAATGGCAGCGACCATGTATGCATTTTTGGTCTGTCCTATAAAGAAGGTGTCTGCCAGATTGTAGATCAGTACCATGATCATATGATTAGCTCCTATTAGGAAAACACGGTTTTAGGGGCTTTTCATGCTTTGGCGGGGGTCAGCCCGCCTCGGCGGTATCGGTGGTGTTGATTTCAATGTACTCGGCAATCTTGCGGAACTCGTCCGCGAACTTGAAATGAACGCTGATATTGCCGTTTTCGTAAACCTTGATATGGTCTACCAAGTCCGTGAGGATTTCACGGGTCAGCGTTTCGATGCTTTGATACTTTGCAAAGGCTACCAGCGCGGGATGTTCCTTGTCAACGCCGTTTGCCAGCTCCGCCCGTTCTGCGTTCAGCCGGGCCAGCACATCCGCAAGCTCGGCGGCCTGCCGTTCATAATCGGCTTTCATATCCCGGTATTCCTGCTGGGTGATTTCCCCGTCTTTCCAATCTTGATACAGTGACTGCTTGTAGCGGGTTATCCGGGTCAATTCCTTTTCCTTTGCGGCTATCTGGTCGTTAAGGCGGTAGGATTGACTTTTTTTCAGCGGGGCCGAGTTGATGTTGGTTATCATTTCCGAGTAGGAAACGGCGGTGTTCACTTGATACTGGATAGCGAACAGAACGGCGGCCTCCAGACGGTTGTGCTTGATAGAGTGCATGGAACAGGCCGTCCGGGAGCGGTTCTTGTAAGTGGAGCAGGCATAATAGATATTTTTCCCGCTCTGGCTGCGGGTGATGGATTTCCCGCAGTCGGCACATTTCAGAAAACCGCTGAACAAGTGAACCTCGCGCCCTTTGGGGGATGTCCGGGTATCGCGTACCAGCAGGGCCTGCACCTTGTCAAAGGTTTCATGGGTGATGATGGCCTCGTGAGTATCGGGGACGCGCACCCATTCTTCCTCCGGCACAGCCTCAATCTGGTGTACCTTGTAGCTTTTCACCCGGCGGCGGCCCTGTACCAAATCCCCGGTATAGATGGGGTTGGTGAGGATTTCATGTATCATCCGGGCCCCCCACATGGGGTCGTCCGCCACAGCCGAGGAAACGGGCAGGCCCTTTTTCCGGCGGTAGGCCGTGGGGCTGGGTATGCCGTGTTCGTTCAGATACAAGGCGATGGCCCTTTTAGACGAGCCTTGCAGGAGCATGGAATACACGCGCTTGACGATTTCGGCCGCATCCGCATCCACAATAAGCTGGTGCTTGTCCTTTGGGTCTTTGATATAGCCATAGGGAGCGAAAGAGCCGATATACTGGCCATTGCGCCGCTTGTAATCGAAAACCTGCCGGATTTTCTTTGAGGTCTGATAACAATACTGGTCATTCATCACATTTGTTATCGGCACAATAATGCTGTTCACGCTATCCGGGTTTAGGTAACTATCCACGCCCTCGGCCAAGCTGATAAAGCGGACGCCCATTTGCACAAAAAGGTTATCAATCAGACTGCCCGCGTCACTATAATTCCGGGCAAAACGGGAGAGGTCTTTCACCACAACGCAGGTAATTTTTCCGTTCATTACATCCCCCAAAAGCCGCTGGAAACTTTCGCGCTCCGTATCGGTTCCCGTGTGACCGTCATCCACATACTCGGTGTAGCTTTCAAATTCTTCCGCATGATTAAAATGAAAATCGTTGAGAATGTCACGCTGATTTTTCACGCTGTTGCTATCGTCAAGTCCCCGGTTGATTTTCTGTAAATCCTCACGGGATAGCCGGATATAGCCGCCCATTTTCCAGCGCCGGGTCGTATAGGTAGGGGGTAAAATCTGCTGATACCCTCTGTTTTTTTGCCTTGCCATTTGTCCTCCTTCCCTATCACATTACAGTTATATTATAACTCCGATTAGGGGTATCAGCAAGGATGCCGCCGGGCATGAAAAGGGGGCGGCACTGTGAAAAGTGCCGCCCCAGCTTTGGGACATTTTGTCCCAAAGGGATTTATTTTGTCAACTTGCGGTTCATAAATTTGGGGTTGATATACAACAGGTAAACAAAGGTGACAAGAAGTATCAAGGTAACTCCTACCAGCCCCCTCCCAGAATATATCGTAAGCAAAGACAGCAGGACTTGAATTACACAATACCCCAACTCTATGTTTATATTTTTCCTGCGTTGGTTCTTATCCGGCTCGAAACGGTGATTTGTTGTTACCCATGTGGAGCAAAGCAGCAACGCCACAAGAGAAAAGATAAATGACCATCGATAAACTGTATCATTGTTACGGAGCATATAAGCAAAATGGGCACTGCTACAAAGAAAAGCAGTCTGCCAGATAATAGCCAATTTGATTAAATTGGCTCGAAGAATTAAATTAGGGCCTTCCCGCTTTACAGCGTTCAACAATTCCTCAGATGGAATTTGATAAAGGTCTGCCAATGCTTTCAGATTTTTGGCGCTGGGTTTCGATTGTCCCAACTCCCATTTTGTCACAGCTTGACGGCTTATGCCCAGTTGTTCGGCCACAAGTTCTTGCGACATTCCTGCTCGATTGCGAGCGTCTTTTAGGTTATCATGTAAGGCCATATTGTTATCTCCTTTCGGTCATACTATAAGCCTTTAAGTCCGCAAAAGTCAAGCAACTATCCGGCAACTGTTGGCTACTTTCTCGATTTCTCCGGGAATTAAGTATTATTTTTTGTTATTTCTGTTAAAGACAGTTGTAACTGGTACACATTTTCCTTGCCATCCCTATCTTTCGTAGTAAGCTCAAAATAGAGAATGTTTTTCAAATCACTTGTATCATCAATCTTTATTCTTCTAATTGCGCTGTCCCCCGATATTTGCCCTAAGTCACTGGAAACATTGACCGTATCTCCCGTCATGTCTACCACATTATTAGAAAGAATAACATCCTTTTTGTCGCCAGACATAATATAAAATGTGGTGGAGTACGATGTAATGTTATTGAAAAAATCATCAGTTACTTTCAAGTCACCGCCAGTAAAGATTTCCTCTGTACCATTCAAAACAATAATGCCATTTGAAATTGAAAGCTGTTCATTCTCCCCACTGAAAGAATACACTGTTAGCTGTTCCTGTTCAACCTTTTCACATCCAACCAATACCAACATAAGTATTGCCAGAAAGACCAACACTTTCGATTTTATCATATTCAATACCTCTCGCTTTCTAAGTTGTCAATAGGCATTAGGTATATCACATTCCTGCCCAACAAAACCACCCCAGCTTTGGGACATTTTGTCTCAAAGTCGCATTTTTAATCTTCATCTTCGATATATTCAAGAATATCCCCAGGTTGGCACTTTAGAACTTTGCAGATTGCATCTAACGTACTGAACCGAACAGCTTTTACTTTTCCCGTTTTCAAGTAAGAGAGATTGACATTAGATATACCGACTTGGGCCGCCAAGTCATTAAGCCGCATTTTTCTGTCCGCCAGCACCCGGTCAAGCCGAATAATAATCATAGCGTATGATCCACCTCGTCCTGCAAATGCACCCCATAATGGATGATGTATGCAGCTACAATAAAAGCGATGCTGGGGATAAGCATATTAAACATAGTCTGCCCTGTAGAAATGGACATTCGGCCATTAGATACGAGGTTGATAAGCCAGCAAATCAACAGTTTGATAAATGGAACGAAAACAGCCACTGAGAATTGGAGTAACCCATAATAAAGCAAATAAGAGGAGTTTTGTTCTGTAAAAATTTCCCCCTTGTTTATATTGGCAAATACGCGGCTTAAAAACCAATAAGCAAAAATCATAGGAACAATATTGATGGCATACATGAAAGAAAGCCCTATCTGAATTGTTGGGTCAATCCGGTCATTATCATTCGTCCATACATGAATATCATCGCCCGTATGAACAGTCATACTGCGAGAATGTGAATTGTGATTTTCCTCTGCGTAAATTGCCCGTTCAAAGGTTCCTGTTTTTGTATGCAGGAAAAAAGTTTGACGCCCCATAAAACTGAGAACAGTACATAAGACATAGAAACAGATTGCAAAATAGCAAGCAAATTTCATTAACTGAGCGGCAGGTCTTGCAAACCGTTCATTTGCGAGTTTCTGAATGAATTTCATAGTTTATCACCTCGGTCTTATGATAGCAAAGAAATTCAAATATGTCAATAATAATTTAATGTTTATCATTAAATTATTATTGACATATTTTATCAAGAAGAAAACTCGCCACTATAATCGCAAAGCCTACTGGTATGAACGCTATTATTTTGCTATTTTTGGGGGAGTGCACAAACGGCAAGCAGGGCAAGTGTGGCCACACTTGCCATTTTTGACTGGCCGGGGGCCGTCAAAAATGCTTGTTGGGGGGCCTCCCCAAACCCGGCTCTTTGGGACAAAATGTCCCAAAGAGGTTGGCTGCGTCACCGCCGCTGTCGCGTCTGTTCCTTATCGTCCCGCCCGTCCATCAGCCCGGGCAAACGAGTGATGCTGCGGCCTGCCATTGAGGGAAGAACCGGGACGGCACTATGAAAAGCGCCGTCCCAGCTTTGGGACATTTTGTCTCAAAGATACAACTGCTATATATCATTTTACAAAAGAAATATAAATTGTAAAACTGTTAGGAATATAGCTGATGCCCAATCCCTTTTCCCCATTAGATAAGAGCGTGCCAACAGAAACATAATCTTGCCCTTTGATTTCCTCGGATGTATCCTCAATTACAGAAAAGCCTTCTTGTTTTAGGAGTTCCATATAGTCATTATAATCTGTTTCACTTATATTTACCAAATTGATACTACAATTTTCGTGCTCCGTATCAAGTGCCGCCCAACTCACAGTTCCGGCGGGGATAGGAAGTCCATCAGTGTATGTATTTGTGGGCCATACGCCTTCGTCAAGCATAGTTATTTTTGGGGATTGAGCACTTTCATTTGCGTCTGTTGTCGCGGGTGGTGTATCTTGAGAAGAACACGCCGACAAAATAATCATAGCTAATAAAACTAATACAACTTTTTTCATAAGTTACCTCCTGCTATTGTAAATGGTACGAATAATTTGGATTATAGCAATCACAATGGCGATCAGCCCAATTACTAACATTATTTTTGCGATGTCTATCCCCAAAGCTCCCTCAACTTGAATATTTGTCATCGCATCCGCGGCTCCGATTGCATTATTCGGTGCTTTCCCAAATTGTGCGATAGTGAAAATTGAGAAAGCAACAACGGCAACAAGCAGAAAAATTACACTTGATATAATTCCCCGTTGTCTTTTTGGTGCGATACTATTGGTGCCTAATTGTTCAATCGTATTTTTGACAAAATCGCTTGGAGTTCCTAAGCGTTCAATGACTTGTTGTTCCGTTTCGCCGTGTTCCGATGCAGAACCAAAAATCTCGTTTAGATCCCGTATGATTTCGTTTCTTTTTTTGTTTGATAAACATAAGCCAAATTCTTTTTTGACCTGCTTTATATACCGCTCTTTCATTCTACTACCTCCGCGTGTTGATAACTGTCTATAAAACTATTTACGCAATCCGTATAGTTCGCCCAAAATGAAATTAACTCATTCAAAATATCCGTTCCTTTTGGAGTAAGAGAATAGTATTTTTTTGAACCTCCATTAGCAGCGGCCGGAGCTAAACGGCATTGAATTAGTTCGGCCTCTTGCAAACGGTACAAAATTGGATAAATCGTCCCCTCTTTTGCATACCCCAAAACAGATGCTTTATCATTTAGTGCTGTAATAATTTCGTAGCCATAAGTTTCCTTGCATCCTATTAAGCATAGGAGCATCATTTCAAGAGAGCCTTTTTTGAATTGCTGAATATATCGAGTATCCATACTTCCCACCCCTCATATGCATCGCTATTTAGTGTTACTAATTAGCCACACATATTATACTGCAACCGCAGAATAAAGTCAATAGGTCATTCAAAGTTGAGGACTTCTAAACGCTTTCGGACAAGACCTTGCAAGCTGGGCATCTGTATATACAGATGCGGAAAATCGGAGATTTCTGCCGGAGCAGAAATCTCCGATTTAGCTTGTTGGTGGCTCCCGCCCCCAAACCCCTTTTTCGCAGATTGGCATCTGCGGCTACGCACCGTTCCGGCGTTATTTTACCTCGCGCTCTCGCGCTCGGCCTCTCTGATCCTCGTTTTCTCCTGTTCCTCCAGGCCCAGGATATACTCGACATTGGCCTTATGGACAAGCAGCTCCCGCATTTCTTTTTTTGCCTCGGCGTACTCGGCATAGGCTGCTTTCTTCTGTGCCAGAAGTTCAGCGTATTCGGCGTTCAGGCTTTTGACCGTAGGCAGCTTTTTTAGACCGGCCTCGTCAAAGGCTCTTTTTGCCGCCTTGTGAATGATAATATCGTCCTCATGCGCGGCAAGATATTTTTTGGAGTAACCCGCTTTCCGATAGCCGGCATACACCTCGCGGGTCTTGGCGTAGTTGATGATGTGCGTCCGCAGCGCGGCGATCTCCGCCATCCGCTTCTCGGCAGATTTTATTGTCGCACTCAATTCGCCCACCCGCGCCGATGCCGCCGCAGACTTTTCGGCCAGCTCGTCAAAGGTGTCAAAATCGTGCTGTTGGACATAGAGAACGGACTGCGCCATCTGTTTCAGGATACGGACAGAATCCCATTGTGAGTGCCGCCCGTTCAGCTTGTCCTCGATCTCCGTAATCAGCTTTGCTTTTTTCGGAGCAGTCAGCCGGCGATTTTTTCTCGGTGTGTGTACCTTTGCGCCGGAGATTACCGCGAAAAGTTCTTTCTCGGTGTAGCCCTCGCCCAGCGAGTTCAGGCGGATATTCTTCTGGCCCGCTTTCATCAAAGTGATGTTTTTCCCGCGCCTGATCTCATAGCCGGAGGCGGACAGCAGCTCCAGCAGGGCGTCCATGCTGTGCGGCTTTTTGGCAAGCGCCTCGTCTATGAGGATACGCACTTCCTCCCAATGGGAGAGCTTGGCCCGACTGCCCAGCCACTTGTTATAACTCATGCCCTGGCGCTTCGGATTCTCGATCACAGACAGCCGATGCTCCATGCAGATGAGGTCACTCAGTTCGCGGACGGCCCTGCCGCTGCGGTGGAAATCCCGAAACTTGCCGGTGCAGTCCAGCTTGGTCGAGTTCCAGTACACATGATTGTGGATGTGCTTTTTGTCCACATGGGTGCAGACAATAAAGGCGTGTTCGCCCTTGGTAAAGCGCATGGCAAACTCATAGCCGATGCGGTTGGCCTCTTCCGGCGTGATCTCTCCCGGCTTAAAGGATTGCCGTATCTGATAGGCAATCACATCATTGTCCTGGGTCCGGCCTGTGAGCGTCAGATACCGTTTTTTAGAAAGCAGAAACTCAGAGTCGGCTGTTTGGGGATCGCACTCATAGGAGGTAATGTACTCTCCGCCGTTTGTCTTTTCGGGATTTTCCCCGTAACCCATTCGGTCAGACAGACACTGTGCCAGTGTCTTGCCCTTGTTGATGTGCATGGGAATAATGCGCGTTGTCGCCAGAGGCATACCTCCTTCAAATAATTTCATCGAGTTCCCTTGCTTTAATTAACTCCGATTAGGGGTATCAGCAAGGATGCCACCGGGTATGAAAGGGGGGCGGCACTGTGAAAGCACCGCCCCGGCTTTGAGACATTTTGGAGCTATTACAAAATGTCCCAAAGAGGTTGGCAATGTCACCGCCGCCATTGCGCCGGTTCCTTAAATCAATCTTCAGAAGAAAACCCACAAATAACCACTTTATCCCTGTTGTTGTAACTAACCATTAGAGATGTGTTTTCATCTATTTTCCAAATGTCCTCATTTGAATTGATAAAATCAGGCTCGTCCCATACGGTTCGTAATTGGGTTCTGCGGTATCCACATAATAATTCATTGACATCAGCCTCTTCCATTTCTGCTATCAAAGAAAGGGATGGAAGATTATCATTACTCTTTCTGTTGTAATATCCATAAAACCATGCTGATATGCCAAGCACTATCACAAGTATGATTGATAAAACAATACCTCTTTTTTTCATACTACCTACCCTCCATAGATGGAAATTTGCCGATGGAATATATGCCTATCGGGAAGTCAAGTATAGCATATTTTTACTGTTGTTCATCCCCCTCTTCGATATATTCAAGAATATCCCCAGGTTGGCACTTTAGAACTTTGCAGATTGCATCTAACGTACTGAACCGAACAGCTTTTACTTTTCCCGTTTTCAAGTAAGAGAGATTGACATTAGATATACCGACTTGGGCCGCCAAGTCATTAAGCCGCATTTTTCTGTCCGCCAGCACCCGGTCAAGCCGAATAATAATCATAGCGTATGATCCACCTCGTCCTGCAAATGCACCCCATAATGGATGATGTATGCAGCTACAATAAAAGCGATGCTGGGGATAAGCATATTAAACATAGTCTGCCCTGTAGAAATGGACATTCGGCCATTAGATACGAGGTTGATAAGCCAGCAAATCAACAGTTTGATAAATGGAACGAAAACAGCCACTGAGAATTGGAGTAACCCATAATAAAGCAAATAAGAGGAGTTTTGTTCTGTAAAAATTTCCCCCTTGTTTATATTGGCAAATACGCGGCTTAAAAACCAATAAGCAAAAATCATAGGAACAATATTGATGGCATACATGAAAGAAAGCCCTATCTGAATTGTTGGGTCAATCCGGTCATTATCATTCGTCCATACATGAATATCATCGCCCGTATGAACAGTCATACTGCGAGAATGTGAATTGTGATTTTCCTCTGCGTAAATTGCCCGTTCAAAGGTTCCTGTTTTTGTATGCAGGAAAAAAGTTTGACGCCCCATAAAACTGAGAACAGTACATAAGACATAGAAACAGATTGCAAAATAGCAAGCAAATTTCATTAACTGAGCGGCAGGTCTTGCAAACCGTTCATTTGCGAGTTTCTGAATGAATTTCATAGTTTATCACCTCGGTCTTATGATAGCAAAGAAATTCAAATTTGTCAATAATATTTTAATGTTTATCATTAAGTTATTACTGATTTATTTTATCGAAAGGAGAACTCACCATATTGCAAGACCTATGTTGATAATTTTCTTTCCCTGTTTCTGTGCATACTGCATCGTCTGATAGGCCCCGCCCTTATCTCGCTCAATGCAGCAAACTACCAAATCGGAACGGTCTACCATTTCGCGGTTCCTTGTCTGGATGGCCGACTTGAAATGTCCGCCTGCGGCGGCTTGGCATACTTCGATCTCGTCATAGTAGCTCTCAAAAGAATCCCTATTGTTGACATACGCCGCCGTCAGATATGGGAGGACAAGGACAAGGGAGCTGTTATCATCCCGCACCGTCCGTTTCAGGCGTAGGACGGTGGATGCCGCAAGCTGATCGAAGTCACCGTTTCGTCCAACGAGAAATTCTACATATTCTCTTTCGGCAAGCAGCTCTCGGATCAGCTTTTCCAGCCGGCGCTCGGCCTCCATAAAATCGTCAAGCTGCCTGTGGCCGAAAAAGCTCACTGTGTAAATCTCCATCATGGTAAACTCTCCATATAAACATACAGGGGCATTTGCGGCAAAGCAAATGCCCCTGCTCTGTTTCCCGGCGCGTCTATCTCTTGAACTTCCTCTTATCGAGGCAACAGCGATCTGCTTTATGCGCCATCCCGTACAGGCAGGTAGTCATAAAGCTCTATCCAAAATCATTGTGTGTATAGCGGCCGGGGAAACATTCTGCTTGTTCGGTGTTTACCGCAAGCGACAAACACCCTCTGATATTATATCTTTGCTTACCAACTAAGTCAACATCTTTCTGTTTCATACGGATAGTTTCTCTTGAAAACAGTATAATATCAGCAGTGCTTGCAGGAAAGGAGAGCGCGGCTGATGAGCAAAGAAGTCTCTTTCAAGAACCATGATCGGTTTGTTCAGCTTGGAATTGCCATATCCACTTTGCGTAGGATGCGCGGCTTATCGCAGGAAAAGCTGGCGGAAAAGGCAGGGATCAGCCGTTCGCTGCTCAGTGCGATTGAAGCGCCCAATATTGCGAAAGCATTTTCGCTGGAAGTGTTTTATGACATAGCCGATGCGTTGGAGGTCGATCCGGCTGACCTGATTACCGCCTCGGTGTTTCCAGACCACATTATCAACAAGAAGAAGTAATAGGGAAAACGACGCCCCCAGCGGCAGGCCAGGGGCGTCGTTGTGTTTCCTGTCAGGCAATCGCGGCCAGCTTTTGCAAAATTGCATTGGCGCACTGCCAAAGCTCCTGCTGCTGGCGCAGCATATCTTCCATGTCCTCGGCGTAGATGCGGCTGGTGGAATTGACGCGGCGGGCGACCTGATTGAGATTATTGCTGGAGCGCCGCAGGAGGGAGATCATCTCCCGCAGCTCCGGCAATTCCAGCTTTATCACATAGCCGTCAATCGCCATTTTGCGGATATAGGCGCTGAGATTGACGATGCCGGACAATTCCGCTTTTTGCTGCATCAGACCGTATTCCTCTGGAGAAACACGAAACAGAACCGTCTTGTCCCTGCGATTTTTACCGCTCATGGCTTTTGTCCTTTCCGGCCTTTGCCGCCGGTTGCGGCAGGGGCTTTTGCAGCTTGCCCAGAATAGACTCCTTTTTCGGCTGCTCTTTCTCCCTGGCCTGTTCCTTGCGGAAGTGGCTCACGAACAAATCTGTCAGGCCGGAGTGCGCCCTGTCCACCACATAGTAAACGCTGTGGTCGTTCTCCCGCGAGCCGAAGCTGGCCTCCATGGGAACGGTCTGCGCCCACGCCCTGTTGTTGCGGGAAAACCGCTGATCCCAATCCTTGTGCTGGATGGTGGTAGCCAGCACAAACTGCACACGCTCCGGGCCGAACTTGCCCACTACCTCTTTGTAGATAGCGTCAGTATTCAGGCGGTTGTCGCTGTAATTGTCATTTATGGCTTTTTCCAGCGCCTCTTTGCAGGCAACATTCGCCTTGTAGGACGCGCGGAACACATCCAGCTCATTGTTCTCTCTGGCGTGTGCGCCGGACTGGAGATAGACCGGCGTGTGCAGCAGCGCATCTCGCTCATCCCGAATCACATCGTCGGCCCTGTTTTCGATGACATCCCGCACATTGTCCATGTGGTTGGTCTCGGTTTTCTCCCACGCCTTGTAAACATCGGCCAGCGGGGAGGGAGATTTCAACAGGGCCGCAGCCTGCTCCGCAGGCAGGTCCAA